>Ga0335072_10000716_pt1 | contig 59894 bp, 49 predicted proteins | sample Lox_Sample_21_FD_206725 | JGI IMG/M metagenome (GOLD analysis project Ga0335072, IMG submission 206725) | Soil microbial communities from Loxahatchee National Wildlife Refuge, Florida, United States - Lox_Sample_2.1 | ecosystem: Environmental > Terrestrial > Soil > Wetlands | place: USA...
ACGCCCTGGCCGCGCGCGCACCCTCGGACATTCGCTGGCTGCCGCGCGGCGCCGATCCGAGCAATGCCGGACGGGAGCTCGAGGCGGCGGTACGTCGGCTGGAGCTGCCACCCGGCTCTGGACGAATCTACGTGGCGTGCGAGGCGGATGCCATGCGGCGCATCCGCCGCCACCTTCTGCAGGAGCGCCAGCTGCCACGTGCCCACGTGGTGACGCGAGGCTACTGGCGCCTGGGCGAGACCGATCATCCCGATCGCGACTACGGTGAAGACGTCGGCTGAAGGCGCGCGCGCACCGAGCTGCGAGCCGGATCGCTCCGAGTCGCTCGCTGCGCGCATCGCGGCTGTCGATTGGCACCGCATCCAGATGGAGCTCGATGCGCGCGGTTGCGCAGTCCTCCAGGGCCTTCTGACCGCCAGGGAATGCCGCGCGCTCATCGGCTGCTACCGCGAGGATCATCTATTTCGCAGCACGATCGACATGGCGCGCCACGGCTTTGGTCGCGGCGAGTATCGCTATTTCGACTATCCGCTGCCCCCTACGGTTGCGTCCCTGCGCGCGCACCTGTACGCGCATCTGGCTCCCATCGCCAATGGCTGGAATCGGAGCCTGCGCATTGCCACGCGCTATCCCGACACCCACGAGGCCTATCTCGCCCGTTGCCACCGCGACGGCCAAACGCGAGTCACGCCGCTGCTCCTGCGCTACACCGAAGGGGACTACAACTGCCTGCACCAGGACCTCTACGGGGAGCACGTCTTTCCCATGCAGGTGACCTTCCTGCTCTCGGAGCCGGCAGAGGACTTCACCGGTGGGCAGTTCGTCCTCACCGAGCAGCGTCCGCGCATGCAGTCGCGCGCGGAGGTGGTCGAGCTTGCGCTAGGCGATGGGGTGCTCTTCCCCGTGCATCATCGACCCGTGGCGAGCAAGCGCGGTGGATGCCGCGCGAATCTGCGCCATGGCGTGAGCCGCCTGCGCTCCGGCGAGCGCTACACGGCCGGCATCATCTTTCACGATGCCCGATGAGCGCTCGGGTCTAAGCCGACTGCGCCGCGCCGCTGATCAGGCGCACGATCAGCTCCACGGTTCCCACGAAGGCGAGCACCGTCAGAACGATGCCAACCGCTGCTCCGTGACGCTCGAGCCATCGATCAGACTTGGCAAGCATGACTGCACTCCTGCGAGGATCTGCAGTCTAGGATGTCGCTCGCGACATTTCAGTCGCGCGCCGGTCACGATGTGGTTACGGGCGGTTACGGGCCGCTCGGCTTCTGCCCGAGATGCAGATTCGGAACTCCGAACTTGCCCTGCAGCTGGCTGAGCTGCGCCAGGTCCACCGAGCCGACCAGATTCACGACCGTGAACCCGCGAGGATTGGTCACGAAGACCACGAGTCCCCCGACACGATTGCCCACGCGCAGCACCCGGACCTCGACATTCTGATCCTGGGCGCTGCTGTGAACCGAGACCAGCTTGCTCCAGCCGGCGGCCTCGATCTGGGTTCGCACCCGGTCGAGATCGGCCTGTGAATAGGCATGATCCCGCGCGAACTCGAAGCTGCGCACGTAGATGCCCTCGAGACCGTTCAAGATCCCCTTCACCGCCTCGTCATCCGGGTCGTGCATCTGCTGCGCGACGAGCTTCAGCAGCGAGAGGTCCAGGCTGATGTTGACCGAGTTGATGGCGCTCTTCTCGAGCCCGTCGAAACTCGGAAGGTCGATGCGCCCCGCCTGGGCGAAGGACGTGGCCGGCACGATGAGCGCGAGGCACACCAGAACGCGGCGCAGCACTTGTGGAAGCGAATGATGCATGCTCATCTCCTGAAGCTCATCCGGGGCGACCCGGCTCGACCGTGACATGGAGCGCGGCGTTCAGAGCCTGGCTCGACACACGCAACGCTTGAAAAACCTCGATGCGGGCCTCGCGCGCGCGCACCTCCAGCGCTCGCTCCTCACTCCAGAGCCCCGCCCCGATCAAGACCGCCGCGAAAGCTGCGACCGCTGCATCCGGAAGCCAGATGCGGCGCCGGCGCATCCAGGGTGCACGCGCTCTTGCAACCGGACTCGGAGCCTGCGGCTGGCGCCCGCGCGCAAGTCCCGCCATCACCTTCGCCGAGAATCCGCCCGGCGCGTCCACCGGCCGCATCAACCGGCGCAGCTGCTGTTCGAGGTCCGGGGGATTCGGATCGCTCATGCCCGCTGCCCCTCGTCCATCGCGACGCGCAGCCTCGCCAGTGAGCGCCGCAGATGACTCTTGACCGTGTTGACCGGCAGATCGAGCACGCGCGCGATCTCGCCGGGGTCGAGATCCTCCTGAAAGCGCAGGACCAGAACGAGCCGCGGAATGGCATCGAGCTCGGCGAGATGCTCGCGCAGCCGGCGCGCCAGCAGCGGATCGCCGCCCTCTGCCGAGCCAGACGGGTCGAGCGCAACCGCATCGCATTCGATGTCACCCAGTGAGGTGACGCTCGGTCGCCGGTCGCGCTGGCGCAGGCGGTCGATCACGCGACGACTCGTGGTTCGTCTGAGCCAGTGTGCGAGGTGATCCATCGATTCAATACGTTCCAGGTCCCGGTACAGCTGCAAGAAGACATCCTGAGCAAGCTCCTCGGCCTCGGCCGCATTGCCGAGTGCCCGCAGTGCGAGGCTGTAGACGATGCGCTGGTGAGCGCGAATCAGGCGCGCGAACGCGGGGTCACTGCCGCCTTGCGCATCGGTGAGCTCGACCGCGGCGCTCTCGGGCCCGCCACCCGCGGCCGGCTGAGTGCACGTCGGCTCCGGAGCCACGCGGCTTGACGGGATCGAGACCATCTACCGACTCTATACGCTCGCGCCCCCCACCCGGGGTGCAGCCCCGAGCCGCTGTTTGGATCCGCGCATGCGCGATCCGGGTAGTTGCGTCTAAAGCTACCTTGTGCTAAAAAGGTAGCAGCTCTAGAGAAGGTAACAGCGCGGGCGTGACTCCGGAACCCAATTCGGCCAATGAGAAATTCAGTCCGATCCGCAAGGGACTGCTCGAGTTCCTGATCCTGAAGATCGTCGAGGCCGAGAAGGTGTACGTCGCGGATATGTTGAAGAAGCTCAGTCGGACCGAGTTCGCGACCCAGGAAGGCACCCTCTATCCGCTCTTGAGCCGCTTGCGTCGCGAGGGACTCGTCGACTACGAGTGGAAAGAGTCCGAGGCCGGCCCGCCACGCAAGTACTACGAGCTCACCGCGAAGGGCCGCTCGCAGCTCGCCGAGCTCAACGATTACTGGAACGCCATCAACAAGACGATCGACAGCCTGGGGAAATGATCATGCGCCCGGTCATCACGATCAGCCTGAACGGGAACTCCTACCAGCTCGAGCAAGAGGGCTACGAGGCGCTGCGCGCCTACCTCGCGACCGCCGAGGCGCGGCTCGCCGACAATCCCGACAGGGCCGAGATCCTCGCGGACCTCGAGCAGGCGATCGCGGAGAAATGCAGCGGCTATTTGAATCCGCACAAGACCGTGGTGACGAGCGAGGAGGTGCAGCGAGTGATCCGCGACATGGGGCCGGTGGACGGCGGAACCGGCGAGCCTCCCCCGGGCGCGCCCGGGGAGCCCGGAGCGGCCGGCTCGCAGAGCACCGAGCAACCCGGCTCCGCGAAGGGCTCCGCGGGAACCGCCCGGCGGCTCTACCAGATCCGCGAAGGCGCGATGCTGAGCGGTGTCTGCAATGGCCTCGCGGCCTATTTCAACGTGGACGTGACGATCGTGCGCGTGATCTTCGTCGTGCTGACCCTGCTCACCGGGGGCGGCTGGATCATTGCCTATCTCATCATGATGTTCGTCATCCCTTACGCGGAGACCTCCGAGGAGCACGCGGCCGCTCACGGTCTGCCCTTCAACGCCCAAGAGCTGATCGATCGCGCCAAGCTTCACTATGCGCAGTTCAAGAACGGCCGGTACTGGCGCCGTCGATGGCGCGAGCAGCGACGGTTCTGGAGGTCCCAGCAGCGGCAATGGCGCGCCGAGTCGCGCTACTGGCGCGAATGGCAACGCACCCACGAGGGAGCGCCCTGGGTCGATCCGCCGTCGAGCCACGCAGGTCGCGCCGCATACATTCTCGGGGGCCTGTTGCTGCCGATCTTTGCGCTGATCAGCGGGGTGCTGTTCCTCGCGTTGATTCTGGCGATCGTTTCGCTCATCGCCACCCACGCGGTGCTCGGCTGGGCCTTGCCGCCGCACATTCCGCTGTGGGCCGCGATCGTCATCGCCGTGCTGCTCTACAGCGTCGTGGTCTCACCTCTGCGGCTCGCGCGCCACGGTGGGTACTACGGCCCGTACGGTCACGGCTGGATCGGCCTGTGGGGCGCGCTGCTCTGGACCGCGCTGATCGTGGCCGGCGTGTGGGTCGCGTTGCTGCACTGGCCGGACGTGCAGCACTTCCTCGAGCATCTTTCGACCACCATTCAGGGGATCACGCAGGGTGCGCGGCCCTGGGGAATCGACACATGATCAAGCTCATGCTCTGGCTCATTCTGCTCGCCGAGGGGTGGCCGCTCGGGCTGGTCAGGTGCCCACAGGTGCAGCAGTTCCTCCACAATCTCTCCGCGACGGCTCAAGCGATCGCATTCCAGGCAAGGCCCTGAGGCTCACATGATCAAATTCCTCCTCTTTCTCATTCTGCTCGTCCTGTGCTGGCCGCTCGCGCTCCTGGCGCTGCTCGTGTGGCCGCTCGTCTGGCTCGTCCTGCTTCCGTTGCGCATCGTCGGGCTCGCGGTGGAGGGCGTGTTCGCTTTCCTTGCGGCGCTCATCTTCCTGCCGGCGAGGATCCTGCGCGGACGTCCGAGCGCGCCGCGCTACTACTGACCGACCGCACGGATTGCCTGCGGATTGCGCGCCGCGCGCCACTCCGGGGCCGAGATCCTCGCGTGCTATCCTGATCGTACGAGCAGGAAACCGCGGAAGGCCCCATGGATGCCAAGTCAGGAGCGCGCGAGCGTTTCGAGGTCGCCCGCGACGGGCTCATCGAGCTGAGCCATCTCATCCATGCTCATCCCGAGGTGGGCTTCGAGGAGGAGCAAGCCTCTGGATGGCTCTGCGATGCGCTCGATCAGGCGGGCTTCATCGTGGAGAAAGGCATCTGCGAGCTGCCGACCGCCTTTCGCGCGCGAGCGGGGAGTGGGCCGCTGCACCTTGCGATCTGCGCGGAGTACGACAGCCTCCCCGGCATCGGTCATGCCTGCGGCCACAACGTGATCGCCGCCTCGGCCCTCGGTGCCGCGATCGCCGCCGCGAAGGTTGCGGACGAGGTGGGCCTCACGGTCACGGTCCTCGGCACGCCCGCCGAGGAGGTCGGCAACGCCAGCGGCAAGATTCTGCTGCTCGAGCGCGGTGCATTCTCCGGCGTCCACGCAGCGATGATGGTGCATCCCGCGCCCTTCGACATGCTGCGCGCCAAGCTGATCGCCGCCTCGATGTTCGATGTGCACTGCACGGGAAAGGAGTCGCATGCGTCGGCGTTCCCGGAGCTCGGGATCAACGCGGCAGATGCCCTGACGCTTGCGCAAACGGCGATCGGTCTGCTCCGCCAGCACATTCGCTCCACGGATCGCATCCATGGCATCGTGACCCAGGGCGGGGTTGCTCCAAACGTCGTTCCCGCGCACACCGCGGCGCGCTACATCATCCGCTCCGAGACGCTCGAGCAGCTCGTCGAGCTGCGCCCGCGGGTGTACCGATGCTTCGAGGCGGGCGGTCTCGCAACGGGTGCGAAGGTGGACATCGTGGGGGGCGACAAGCCCTACGCCGAGATGCAGCACAACCAGACGATGGCGGCGCTCTTCCGGCGCAACTCCGCAGCACTCGGTCGGCCCTTCCCCGAGCACGACCAGTGGGAGACTCGCCCCACGGGCTCCACCGACATGGGCAACGTCTCGCTGGCGATGCCCTCGATCCATCCGATGCTCGGCATCGGCTCGCTGCCCGCGGTCAACCATCAGCCCGAATTCGCGGCGCATTGCGCCACGCCGCATGCGGACAAGGCCCTGTGCGACGGCGCGCTCGCCATGGCGTGGACCTGCATCGATCTGGCGACCGACTCGGATGCGCGCAACGAGCTCATCGGCGCGCGCCGGTGATGCGGCCCGCCTGGCCGGGCCTTCCCGCTGTCGATTCGACGAGCGCTGATTCGTCGTCGAAGTGAGGGCCGCAAAATCCCTGCCGCGGCGCCGGGAGAGATCCGATGAAAGTCATGGTCATGGTGAAGGCAACCCAAGCGAGCGAGGCCGGACTGATGCCGAGCGAGGCTCTCCTCAAGGCAATGGGCGAGTACAACCAGGCGCTGATCAAGGCGGGCATCCTGCTCGCGGCCGAGGGCCTGCGACCCAGCTCCCAGGGCAAGCGCGTGCGCTTCGCCGGGAAGACTCGCACGGTCAGCGATGGCCCCTTCGCGCACACCGGCGAGCTGGTGGCCGGCTTCTGGCTGTGGCAGGTCAGATCGATCGAGGAGGCGCTGGAGTGGGCCAAGCGCTGCCCGAACCCCATGCCCACGGATTCCGAGATCGAGATACGCCCGGTGTTCGAGCCCGAGAACTTCTCGGCCGCCCGCGCTCCAGCCGGCGAGCGCGACGACCGAACCGACTACTAGCGAGGGAAACATGGCTTATGTGCTGTTGGTCGTGGAGCCGCCGGAGCAGCGGCAAGGACGTAGCGAGCCCGAGGGGCGCGAGATGTACGAGCGGATGCTGCGCTTCAGCGATCAGCTGAGCAGCCGGGGGCTGCTCACGATGGCTCAGTCTCTCAAGTCGGCGAGCGCCGGGGCGCGCGTGACGGTTCGCGGCGGGTCGTCCACGGTTCTCGATGGGCCCTTCTCCGAGGCCAAGGAGATGATCGGCGGCTTCTTCCTGCTCACCTGCGACACCCGCGAGCAGGCGATCGAGATCGCGCGACAGTGTCCGGCGGCACAGTGGGCGACCATCGAGGTGCGTGAGCTGGGCCCCTGCTTTCAGTGAGCGGCGCGTGAATCGCGAGATCGTTCATCGCACCGTGCAGGCCGTCTGGCACATGGAGTCTGGCAGGATCATTGGCCGGCTGGCGCGCATGCTGCGCAACGTGGGGCTCGCCGAGGAGCTCGCGCAGGACGCATTCGTGGCGGCGCTCGAGCAATGGCCCGAGCGCGGGGTGCCGGACAACCCCGCCGCCTGGCTCATGACGACGGCGCGCAATCGCGCGCTCGATCAGCTGCGCCACCGCAAGCTGGCCGACGCGAAGAGTGACGCCATCGCCCAGGATGCGGAGCTGCAAGCCGAGGTGAGTATGGATGCGGACGCTGACGATGACGGCATCTCCGATGATCTGCTGCGCCTCATCTTCGTGTCGTGTCATCCGGTCCTCACTCTCGAGGCGCGCGTCGCCCTGACGCTCCGGCTGCTCGGCGGTCTGATGCCCGCCGAGATCGCCCGCGCGTTCCTGGTCTCCGAGGCTGCCATCCAGCAGCGCATCGTGCGCGCCAAGCGCACCCTCTCCGAGGCGCGCGTGCACTTCGAGGTGCCCGGTCCGTCGGAGCGTCGCGCGAGGCTCGGCGACGTGCTGGAGGTCCTGTACCTGATCTTCAACGAGGGCTATGCGGCAACGGCGGGCGGTGAATGGATGCGACCGGATCTGTGCGAGGAGGCCCTGCGCCTGGGCAGAATTCTCGCCGAGCTCGCCCCCGAGGAGTCCGAGGTGCATGGTCTCGTGGCGCTGATGGAGATCCAGGCCTCGCGCATCGGCGCCCGTGTGGGTCCAGCCGGTGAGGCGGTTCTGCTCATGCAACAGGATCGCTCCCGATGGGATCGGCTGCTCATCCGGCGTGGGCTCGCGGCGCTCGCGCGGGCAGAATCGAGCGGGGCGGAGCGCGGCCCCTACGTCTTGCAGGCGGCCATTGCAGCCTGTCACGCATCGGCGCGCGCACCGGAGGAGACCGACTGGAAGCGAATCGTCGCACTCTACGATGCGCTCGCGGCGCTCGCCCCCTCGCCCATCGTCAACCTCAACCGGGCCGTCGCCGTGTCGATGGCGTACGGACCGGCCGCCGCTCTGCAGATCGTCGAGGAGCTGAATGCCGATGCGCGCCTCGCCCACTATCACTGGTTACCGAGCGTGCGCGGGGATCTGCTCGAGAAGCTCGGCCGCCACGAGGAGGCGCGCGCCGAATTCGCCCGGGCCGCCGCCCTGACCCGCAACGCGCGCGAGCGAGAGCTGCTCCTCGGGCGGATGGCTCTCACGAGCCCTTGACCACCTCGAGCACCGCCGCCTCGTAGGGCGCCAGGGAAATCCGCGCGGCATTCACGCGCGCCCCCTGGGCTCGCGCACTGCTCATTCGCAGCACAAGCTCGGTCTCACCGCCCCAGCCACTCGGATCGAGTCGCACCGCGGCAGCGTGACTCGACATGTTGAGCACCACGATCATGGTCTGCGAGGCGACCCGGCGCCGGTAGGCGAGCACCCGTGGGTCGTCTCCGAGCGTGCGGTAATCCCCGTCGAGGAGCGCCGGACTCGCGCGACGCAGCCGCACGGCTTCCTCGAAGAAGCTGAGGATCGAGCTCGGATCCCTCGACTCGATGTCGACGTTGCGAGCGCGGGCCCCGGGCGGTATCGGCAACCATGGCTGCGCTGCGCTCGTGAATCCCGCGTTCGGCCCGGCCGACCACTGCATCGGCGTGCGCTCCCCGTCGCGACCCTTGTTCGCCGGCCAGTAGAGCTTGCCCACCGGGTCGCGGACCTCGGCTCGATGCTGCGGCGGTGTGGTCTGCATGCCGATCTCCTCACCATAGTAGAAGAAGGGCGTGCCCCGCAGCGTGAGCAGCATCAGCGTGAGCAGTTTCGCGATCTGCTCGTCGTGCTTGCCGTCTCCCAGCCGGTCGTATGCCCGCGGAGTGTCGTGATTGCTGAGGACGTACGCCGTCGGGCGGCCGCGCACGGTCCACTCGGTTTGCCGCACCCGGGCGCGAAAGCTCGCCGCGTCGAGGCTCGCCGCGCGCAGCAGCGCGAAGTTGAACGGCAGTTGAAAGGCATCATCCTGCGCCCCGTAGTACCTGCGCAGGTCGCCGATCCTGCGCGGATAGGTCTCCGCGATCAGCAAGCGGTCGGGACCGAACTCCTGCACGACCCGCCTCAGCCGCCGGAACTCCTCGAAGTTCTCCGGCTGATACTCGTTGTACTTGAAATGTTGCTGGTGCTCGGTGGCACTTCCCGGGCGCAGCCGCGCCTCGTACGGATTGGGGCGCAGCGCACGATCCTCGAACAAGGCATCGACGGCGTCGAGCCGGAAGCCGTCCACCCCGCGCCGCAGCCAGAAGCGCATCACATCGAACATCGCGCTTTCCACCTGCGGGTTGCGCCAGTTGAGATCGGGTTGCTGCGGATAGAAGAAGTGGTAGTAGTACTGCGCGGTCCTGGCATCGTAGGTCCAGGCCGACGGCCCGAACACCGACGCCCAGGTGTTCGGCGGTCCCCCGCCCGGGGCAGCGTCGTGCCACACGTACCAGCTGCGCTTCGGGTTGTCGCGGGACGAGCGCGACTCGCGGAACCAGGGGTGCTGATCGGAGGTGTGGTTGATGACGAGATCGGTGATCACCCGGATGTGGCGCCGGTGGGCCTGCGCGATCAACCGATCCAGATCGGCGAGCGTTCCGAACATCGGGTCGACGTTCTCGTAGTCGCTCACGTCGTAGCCGAAATCCACCTGCGGAGAGGGATAGAACGGGGTGATCCAGATCGCATCGATGCCGAGGCCCGCCAGATAGTCGAGCTTGGCGGTGATCCCGTTCAGATCGCCGACCCCATCCCCGTTGCTGTCGTAGAAGCTGCGGAGGTAGATCTCGTAGAACACCGCGTGCGCCCACCAGGGCGGCTGGCTGCGCAAGTCCGATCTCGCTCCGATGGCGGCGGTTGCCGCGCCCGCCGGATCCTCCGGCTGCGACGCAGGGGCGCTGCTGCAGCCCGCAGCGGCGCCGAGGAGCGCCAGAGCCGCCGCAAAAGCGAGCATGCTCCACGCGAGCGCTCGGATTCGATGCTTGCTCGCTCTCACCCCGCAATGCTAGCCGCGAGAGATGCTCCAGGTGCGGCTATCTGAAGGCCGCCGGCCGATTCGACCCCGCGCAGATCCAGGCTCCCGCAGTTCCCGCGAGGGCAATCCTGCCATCCGTATGCACCTCGATCGGGCCGCCTCGGCGTGCCAGATACTGCGCCAGCGCATCCGCATCGAGCGGACCGGTGAGCTTGCTGCGGCCTGCCTCCAGTGCGAGGAACCCGTCGCCGCCGCCTGCGAGAAAATCGCTGACGGTGACACGGTACTCTGCCGCCATGTCGATCGAGCGATGGTGCACATCGCAGGCCGCGACGACATGGCTGCCCGCGGGGCGCCGCGGATCCCAGACGTAATAGAGGCCCGAGGTCTTGAGCACGCGCGGCAGTGCGCTCGGATCGGCGGGCCACTGCTCCTCCAGCACGGCATGCAGCTGCGCGCCGGTCAACGTCATCGTGATCAGGCGATTGCCGAAGGGGTGCAGCGTCAGGAGCTCGCCCCAGGTCACGGGGCCGGCCGCGAGGTCGGTTCTGAGTCCGCCCGGATTCATCAGCGCGATATCCGCACGAGTGGCGGCGCGCTGCGCATCCGCCACCAGGTCGCCGAGCGCGGATTCCCCGGCGGGAGTCATGCCGCGCGTGATGGGGGAGGCAGCCTCCGCGACCACACGCGCAATGCGGGGCGCGACCGAGCGGGCCGCCGCCTGCGTGAGCGCTGCGACCCGAGCATCCGGGTGCAAGCCGGGACCAGCGTCCGCCCAGGTCGGAACGATCCGCGCGGATTTTGCGAGCACGCGGTCGGTCTGCCGGTCGATCCGCAGGTCGATGTCCGCATAGGCCACCCCGAAGGCATAAGCCTGAGTGACGAGCGCCACGCCACCGTCACGCTCGGGAAGCAGCGCGTTCGTGTAGTGGTGGGTATGACCGGAGATCACGAGGTCGACCCGAGGGTCGAGCCGCGCGAGGATGCTGCGCAGCGGTCCCTGCCAGTCCCAGCCGCTCGGCGTCTGGGTGCCGACCAGCCCCTGATGGATGGTGAGGATGAGCGTATGAATGCCGTGGGCTGCGAGCTCGGCCACCGCGCGATTGATCGACTCCGCCTCGTCCAGGAACTCGAGATTCGCGGTCTGCCACGCTGGGGCGATGGTCGGCGTATCGCGCAACACCGCCCCGATGATCCCAACGGGGACGCCGCCGACCACCACCACCGCATAGGGCGGCAGTATCAGCCGGCCGGTCCGCCGATCGCGCACGTTCGCGCACACGTAAGGCACCCGGCTCCCGCGATAGGGATTCTCGAGGAAGGGACCCGAGGCTGCGTTGCCCCCCTCGAGGAGCCGCATGAGCTCCCCGGCGCCGCCGTCGAATTCGTGATTGCCGAGCGTGCCGATCACATTGCAGCGATCGGGGCGCTCGCGCCACGTCGCCGCAGAGTAGAAATGCGTCGCCGCACCGTAGGGGCAGTCCTCATCCGCGAGCAGGTCGAGGAACTGCACGGCGGGCTCGTTGCCGTTCAGGCGTGTGAGCGGCGGACTCGCCCCGAGCTGATCGCCGGCGTGCACGATCAGCGTGCGGCCGGGATGCTCGCGCTCGGCAGCCTCGAGGTAGGCCGCAAGCACCGCCGCGCCTCCGGCCGGGCGCCCCCCGGTGGTGACCGGCGGCTCGAGATGCCCGTGAAAGTCGTTGAATGCCAGGATCTGCAGCTCGATCGTGCGCGCGCTCCAGACAGGCGAGGCCGAGGACGCGCTCCAGCTGACGCGTGCAGCGGGCGGCGGCCAATCACCGGTGGCCGCGGGACCGAGCTGCCCGCCGCCTCGAGCAGCAGTCCCCGCGCGTGCGTCGGCCGGGGGCTGTGCGCCGCGCGCCTGGTGCAGCACGGCACACAGCATCAGCGAGGCCAGGAGCACGATCATCTGAGCCATTGTTTGCACCATCCCGGAGCGCACCTCACGACGCCGCGCGCCGCACCGCCCGCAGAGCGGTCGCGCCGGCGCCGGCGTGCACGCTCATTGTGCATGGACCCGCGTGACAGTTGCGATAGCGCGCGCGGCCGCCGCTGACTCCTTGCCGTTGCCCGGCAGATTATCGATAATCGAGAAGCAGCACATCTCGCGACCGGGCCGCCCATCCCGCGGCGCCCGCGTCCAGTTTCAGGGAATTCTGCCGCCATGTGGATCATCCAGGTAGCGCTCAAGCGCCCCTACACCTTCATCGTCCTCGCGATCCTGCTGCCGCTGATCGGTGCGCTGGTCATCTTCGGCACGCCGCTGCAGCCGGGCATGCCGACCGACATCTTTCCCGAGATCCGCATCCCGATCATCGCCGTGACGTTCCAGTACGCAGGCATGCCTCCGGATGAGATGGCCGGGCGCATCACGGGCCAGATCGAGCGTTACGCGACGACCCTCGTCAACGATATCGAGCACGTCGAGTCCCAGAGCTACGACGGCATGACCGTGATCAAGCTGTTCTTCCAGCCGGGCGTCGACATCAATCTCGCCATGGCGCAGGTGTCGGCCTTCGCCCAGCTGTCGCTCAAGCAGATGCCGCCGGGCATCCAGCCGCCGCTCATTCTCAAGTACAACGCCTCGAGCGTTCCGATCATCCAGCTGGCGATGTCGAGCGACCGGCAAACCGAAGCGCAGCTCTTCGACTTCGGCAACCAGATCATGCGCACGCAGATCGCGAACGTCGCCGGGGCATCCATACCCTACCCCTTCGGCGGCGCCACGCGTCAGATCCAGGTGGATCTGCGACCCTCGGAGCTGCGCGCACAGGGCCTCTCTCCGAACGATGTGCAAAGCACCCTGATCGACCAGAATCTGATCGTGCCGGCCGGCACGGAGAAGATCGGCGACACCGAGTACGACGTGCGCTTGAACGGCAGTCCGCTCACGATCGAGCGTCTGAACGATCTGCCCATCCGCAACAAGAGCGGCACCGTCACGTATCTGCGCGATGTGGCCTTCGTGCACGACGGCCATCCGCCGCAGACCAACATCGTGCGCGTGAACGGCCGGCGTGCGGTGCTCATGACGATTCAGAAGACCGGCTCCGCCTCGACGCTCAGCATCGTCAACGCCATTCGCGCGCGTCTGTCGCGGGCGCGCGAGCTGGCGCCGGAGGGCACCACCATCACCCCGACCGGCGACCAGTCGGTGTTCGTGCGAGCGGCGATCAAGGGAGTCGCCACCGAGGCGGTCACGGCGGCGGCGCTCACCGCGCTCATGATCCTCCTCTTCCTCGGCACCTGGCGCAGCACGCTGATCGTCACCATCTCGATCCCGCTGTCGATTCTCGCCTCGATCATCATGCTGCATGCGCTCGGGGAGACGCTCAACCTCATGACGCTCGGCGGGCTGGCCCTTGCCGTGGGCATTCTCGTGGACGACGCCACGGTCACGATCGAGAACATCAACCGCTACCTCGAGCAGGGCAAGGAGGTGGAGGCCGCGATCATCGACGGCGCCCGTCAGATCGTGATTCCCGCTCTGGTGTCCACGCTCGCGATCTGCATCGTGTTCGTGCCGATGTTCCTGCTCTCGGGAGTTGCGCGCTATCTCTTCGTGCCGATGGGCGAGGCGGTCGTGTTCGCCATGCTCACCTCTTACGTGCTGTCGCGGACCCTGGTGCTCACGCTCGCCAAGTACTGGTTGCGCACGCATGAGGAGGAGGAGTCCGCCACACGCAGCCCCGGAGTGCTCAAGCGCTTCCAGCTCGGGTTCGAGTCGCGCTTCGAGGCCCTCCGCGAGCGCTATCGAGCGCTGCTCACGGCGGTGCTGCACCACCGGGGAGTCTTCATCTCGGTGTTCCTCGGCGGCGTCGCGGTCTCCATGCTCGTCTATCCGCTGCTCGGCCGGAATTTCTTTCCCGAGGTGGATGCGGGGCAGATCAAGCTGCACGTGCGCGGCCCGACCGGCATGCGCGTGGAGGATACCGCCGCGCTCGTCGATCATGTCGAGGCCGCGCTGCGCGAGGTGATCCCAGGCAAGCAGATCGCAAGCGTGGTCGACAACGTCGGGCTGCCCGTCTCGAGCATCAACATGACGTATGGCAACTCGGGGACGGTGGGCAGCAGCGACGCCGACATCCTGCTCTCGCTCACGCCCGACCATGCACCCACGGCCGGCTACGTGGCGCGGCTGCGCGAGCGCCTGCCGCAGGAATTCCCCGGCACGAGCTTCGCCTTCCTGCCCGCCGATATCGTGAGCCAGATCCTGAACTTCGGCGCGCCGGCGCCCATCGACGTGCAGATCGTCGGGCCCAGTCCCCGGAATCCCGAGATCGCGGATCGGCTGCTCGCCTCGCTGCGACACGTTCCGGGGCTCGCGGACGTGCGCATCCAGCAGCTCTTCAACTGGCCCGAGCTGCGCGTGACCACCGACCGCACTCGCGCCGAGGAGCTCGGGCTCACCCAGGCGGACATCGCCAACGATCTCTTGCTCACGCTCTCGGGCAGCAGCCAGATCGCCCCCGCGTTCTGGCTCAATCCCCAGAACGGCATCTCCTATCCGCTCGTCGCGCAGGCGCCGCAGTATCGGATGACATCGCTCCAGGACCTCGAGAACGTGCCGCTCAACACGGCGCAGGCGAATCAGATCCTCGGTGGCGTCGCGATCATCACACGCGGCTTCGGTCCGGCCGTGGTGTCCCACTACAACGCGCAGCCGATCATCGACATCTACGGCGCCGTTCAGGGGCGCGATCTGGGCTCGATCGCCCAGGACATCGGCAAGCAGATCGCGGCCCTGAACGGCACGCTGCCGCGCGGCACTCACATCGAGCTGCGCGGCCAGGTCGAGACCATGCTCGCCTCCTACACCGGACTCATCATCGGCATCGCCGGCGCCATCGTGCTCGTGTACCTGCTGATCGTCATCAACTTCCAGACCTGGACCGATCCGTTCATCATCATCACGGCTCTTCCGGCTGCGATCGCCGGCATCGGCTGGATGCTGCTCGTCACCGGAACGACGCTGAGCGTCCCAGCGCTCACGGGCGCCATCATGGCCGTCGGAGTCGCCACGGCCAACAGCATCCTGGTCGTGAGCTTCGCGCGCGAGCGCATGCGCGCCGGCGCAAACGCCGTGCAGGCCGCACTCGATGCAGGCTTCACCCGCTTCCGTCCCGTGCTGATGACGGCCCTCGCGATGATGATCGGCATGCTGCCCATGGCCCTGAGCATGGGCGAGGGCGGTGAGCAGAACGCGCCGCTCGGCCGCGCGGTGATCGGCGGCCTGCTGCTCGCGACGGTTGCGACCCTGGTCTTCGTGCCGACCGTATTCGCAGCCATTCACGGCCGCGACCATCGCCCCTTCATGAGCCCTGCGAAGGGGGAGTGAGCAAGACGTCATGGATCAACCCTCGAATTCGAGCGAGACGCCCCCGGGCCTCGCACCCGAGCAGGCGCTGCACGCCGCCTCCCGCACCAAGCGCATCGGGATCGCGGTCGGGCTCGTGCTGTGCGCAGCTCTGGCGTGGTTCGTGTATTCGCATCATCGAGCCGCGGCGCAGCTAAGCCGCGCAACCGAGGCGCAGTCCCTGGTCGATGTCGCCACCACTCGACCGGCGCCGCTCGGCAGCAGCTCCGACCTCGTGCTGCCGGGGAATCTGCTCGCCAATTACCAGGCGCCGATCTACGCGCGCACCAGCGGCTATCTCAGGCGCTGGCTCACCGACATCGGCACCCGGGTGCGCAAGGGCCAGCTCCTGGCGCAGATCGAATCCCCCGAGGTCGATCAGCAGTTGCGTCAGGCCCAGGCCAACCTCGCGAACGCAGAGGCCAACCAGAAGCTCGCCGACGTGACCGCCGAGCGCTGGCGTCACCTGCGTGAGACCGATTCGGTCTCCAAGCAGGAAGCGGACGAGAAGATCAGCGCGGCCGAGGCGAGCGATGCCCAGGTGCAGGCGGCGCGCGCGAATGTATTGCGGCTGCGCGAGCTCACCGGCTTCGAGCAGATCGTCGCCCCTTTCGATGGGGTGATCACCCAGCGCGAGACCGACATCGGCCAGCTCATCAATGCAGGCAGCGGGACCGGACCGGAGCTGTTTCGCATCGCGGACATGAGCAGGCTGCGCCTGTACGTGCGCGTGCCCCAGAACTACGCCGCGGCCATGCGTGAGGGCCTCCCGGCGGAGCTGCACCTGCCCGATCGCCCCGGCAGGACCTATGTGGCCAGAGTTGCGACCACCTCCAGCGCGATCGATACGGCGACCCGCACCTTGATGGTCGAGCTGCTGGTGGACAACCGCAACGGCGAGCTGCTCCCGGGCGCCTACACGGAGGTGCATTTCGAGCTGCCCCCGGGCTCGGGCGGCCAGTCCTTCGAGCTGCCCGCGAACGTTCTGCTCTTTCGCGGGGACGGTCTGCACGTGGCGGCGGTGGATGCTCACGATCGAGTCATCATGAAGCCGGTGACGATCGGGCGCGATTTCGGCTCCGCGATCGAGATCACGACCGGGGTGAGCGCGAACGACGATGTGATCCTGAGCCCGCCGGACTCGCTCACGCAGGGCGCGCTCGTGCGCGTGGTCAGGCGAACGGGACCTCGGGAGCTCGCCCGATCGTGAGCACCATGCTCTGCGCACCCGGGCGTCCCGCCGCCGCCGCGCGCGTTCGTGCCGCCCGCGCGGGCATCGCCTGCCTCGCCGTGGCAGCGCTCGCCGCCTGCTCGCTCGCGCCGCACTACAAGCCGCCGCCCGCGCCCCTCGTCCAGCAGTACAAGGAGGTCGGTGACTGGATGCGTGCTCAGCCGGCCGACGCGCAGCCGCGAGGCAACTGGTGGGAGCCCTTCGGCGAGCCTACGCTCGATGATCTCGAGCAGCAGCTCGCCCGGTCCAACGACGACCTGCGCGCCGCCGTCGCGCGCTACGCGGAGGCGCGCGCCGTCTCCCTGGGTGCTCATTCCAACCTCTTCCCCACGGTCGACGGGGGCGCCTCCGCGACGCGCGAGCGGGTCTCCGGTAATGCGCCGCTCGCCGGGGTGTACGGCAACAGGGCCGTGACCTACAACGACTTCCTCGCCCAGCTCAACCTCGCCTGGGAGATCGACGTGTTCGGCCGGCTGCGCAATCAGGCCGCTGCGGCCGGTGCACAGGCCCAGGCGAGCGCCGCCGATCTTGCATCGGTGCAGCTCTCCCTGCAGGCGCAGCTGGCGAGCGATTACTTCTCCTTGCGCGGAGATGACGCTCAGACGCAGCTCCTCGAGGACACCGTCAACGACTACGACCGCGCATACGTGCTCACCAAGCATCGGTACGACGAGGGGACCGCTGCCGCGACCGACGTGGATCAGGCCGACACGCAGCGGCAGAACGCGCGCGCGCAGCTGGCTGCTGTGCGCCTGCAGCGCGCACAGCTCGAGCACGCCATCGCGGTTCTGATCGGGCAGCCCGCCTCGAGCTTCAGTTTGGCCCCGGGAACGCTCGCGGCCGCGCCCCCTGCGCTCAGCCCCGGTTTGCCCTCGACACTTCTGCAACGCCGGCCCGACGTGGCCGAGGCCGAGCGCAACGTCGCTGCCGCCAATGCGCAGATCGGAGTCGCGCGCGCGGCCTGGTTCCCGGTGTTCTCGCTGAGCGGTGCCGCGGGCTTCGAGAGCACCGCAGCCTCTCGCTGGCTCGACGCGCCGAGCAAGATGTGGTCGATCGGGCCGTCCGGCAATGTCCCATTGCTCGATGCCGGGGCGCGCCTCGCAGGCAACCGCCGGGCGTGGGCGCAATACGACGAGTCGCTGGCCTCTTATCGCAAGACGACGCTGGTGGCGTACCAGGAGGTCGAGGACAGCCTGGCGACCCTGCATCACATCGCCGACGAGCTCGCCGCCGATCGGGCCGCCGCCGCATCCGCGGCCAGCGCGGCGCGGCACGCGGACGATCGCTACGCGGCTGGGGTTGCGGACTATATCGAGGTCACCACGACCCACACGGCGGCCCTGCAGGCAGAGCTTGCGGTTCTCATCGCGCGCGTCGATGAGCTCAACGCGGCGGTCTCGCTCGTGCGAGCGACCGGCGGCGGCTGGACCCGCGCGCAGCTCGAGCGCATGGCGCGGCAATGAGCGGCGCGGAGGTCAGGCGCACCTGCATGCGCGATCACATCCGGGATGTGCTCGTCGAGCGCATCCTCGATGGGACCTACGCAGCCGGCATGCAGCTCAAGGAGCTCACGCTCGCGCGGGAGTTCAACGTGAGCCAGGCGCCCATCCGCGAGGCGCTCCGCGAGCTCGAGGGCTCGGGGCTCGTCAAGAGCGAGCGATTCCGTGGCACGCGCGTGCGTGGCGCGGACTTCCGCGAGATGCGCGAGTCCTACGAGCTGCGCTGCATGATGGAGGAGCGCGCCGTGGAGCGAGCGGCTCCCTACTCGGCCGAGCTGATCGACGAGCTCGGGCGGGATGTCCACGGGATGGTCCGGGCCGTGGCACACGCCGACTGGGAGCGCTATATCGACGCAGCACTCGCCTTTCATCGGCGGCTGATCGAGGCGGGCGGCAATCGGGCATTCCTCATCGTCTGGGACTCGCTGCATTGGGATATCCGGGGGCGCATCGCGCTGCGTCGGCTGGCGCAGCGCGGCGGGCAGCTGAAGCCCCTCCTCGAGCTGCACAGCGCGCTGCGCGCGCGGCTGCGCGCGCAGGATGCGGTGGGCGCCGCGCGCAAGGTCCGGGCGATCGTCGATCGCATCATTGCGGTGCTCGAGGATCCTGTTGACAAGCGCCGCGGGCGCCGGCGGCGCGCTCGCTCCGCATCGAGTTGATTCTCGCGATGCGTTGGCGCTGTCGTTCAGGACGGGTACACTGCGCGGCTTTCCCGGTACGAGCGCCGCATCGGCGTAGAGGCCTCCCGCAGTGTTCGGAAGCTCAACCCCCGCGAACAGATCCGAGCTGAGAGAGACGGTGCGACCCGAGCCGCGGGACACCACCCGGGCCGAGCCACAGGAGATCATCCGCGCCGAGCCGCGGGAAGCGGGCAAGCTCGCGCCGCGCGAGGAGCTCGCGCTGGAGATTCGCTTCGGGCCCCTGGACCTCGCGCAGGTCCGCGTTCGCGATATCAATCCCGGTGTGATTCTCGATGAGCTCACCGGGCGCGTGGCGACCGCGCCCCGCTTCTTCGATCGCGCGGCCGTCGCGCTGGATCTGAGCCTGCTCGAGAAGCCGCCCGCGGCTGCCGAGGTTCGCGCGGCGCTCGAGGCCGTGCGTCGCGCCGGCATGCTGCCGATCGGTCTCACGAGCGGTGCGCCCTTCGTCGATGAGCTTGCGCGGACGCTCGAGCTGCCGGTCCTGGCGCAGTTTCGCGCGCCGAGCAAGCCCCCGCCGGTGCTGCAGCCGGCGCAGCCGGAACCGCCACCGCCCCAGCCCGAGTTCGGGCGGGCGCTCCTGCAGTCATCGCCGGTGCGCTCGGGTCAGCGCGTCTACGCGCGGCATCGCGATCTCGTTGTGACCGGCTCGGTCGGAGCGGGGGCCGAGGTCATGGCGGATGGCTGCGTCCATGTGTACGGCCCGCTGCGTGGCCGTGCCCTGGCGGGGGCCCAGGGCGAGATCAGCGCACGCGTGTTCTGCCAGGAGTTCTACGCCGAGCTGGTCTCGATCGCCGGCGTCTTCCGCGTGTTCGAGACCATTCCCCAGGATCTCGCCGGCCATTCCGTGCAGGCCTGGCTCGATGGCAGCGACCTGCGGCTCGCGCGAATCGGCTGAACGCTCATCGGCTCGTCCGGATGGCGCGCACGCGCGCGGCCCGGCGGGAAATGTGTTGCAGGAGAACGAGAATTGACGGAAATCATCGTTGTCACATCGGGGAAGGGTGGGGTCGGAAAGACCACGACGGCCGCCAGCATCGCCTGCGGGATCGCAAGGCGTGGCAAGCGCGTCGCCGTGATCGACTTCGATATCGGACTGCGTAACCTCGACCTGATCATGGGTTGCGAGCGGCGCGTGGTGTACGACTTCGTCAACGTCATCCACGGCGATTGCACGCTCAAGCAAGCCCTCATCCGCGACAAGCGGCTGGAGAACCTCTCCGTGCTCGCAGCTTCCCAGACCCGCGACAAGGATGCGCTCACCGCCGAGGGGGTCCAGCGGGTGCTCGACGAGCTCGCGGCCGAGGGCTTCGATTACGTGCTGTGCGATTCGCCGGCGGGGATCGAGAAGGGCGCGCACCTGGCGATGTATTTTGCCGATCGAGCAATCGTCGTGGTCAATCCGGAGGTCTCCTCCGTGCGCGATTCGGATCGCATCCTCGGACTGCTCGCGAGCAAGACCCTGCGCGCCGAGAAGGGCAACGGGGGCGTGCGCGAGCATCTGCTCCTCACGCGCTACAGCCCGCGCCGCGTGGCCAGTGGCGAGATGATGAGCGTCGGGGACGTGAAGGAGATCCTGGGGCTCGATGTGGTCGGCGTGATCCCCGAATCGACCGACGTTCTCTCGGCGTCCAACGCGGGCACGCCCGTCATCCTCAACGACGACAGCATCGTCTCGCACGCTTACCAGGATGCCGTGGCTCGGCTGCTCGGGGAGACACTGCCGCTGCGCTTCACCGAGGAGCCCAGGAAGGGCATCTTTGCCCGCCTGTTCGGCAGTTGACATGCGACTCATCGACCTGTTCCGCCGCGCCCCGCCCTCGGCACAGGTTGCCAAGGAGCGGCTGCGCATCATCGTCGCGCAGGAAAGAAGCGCGCGCGGCGGCGGCCCCGACTACTTACCGCTGCTGCGCCGGGAGCTGCTCGCCGTCGTTCACAAGTACGTCAATGTCGACCCCGATGCCATTCACATCAACCTCGACCGTGCGGAGGGACACGAGGTGCTCGAGCTGAGCGTCGCGCTGCCCACGCGTGCTGCCGGACCCCGATAGCGCGCGCATCGCTGCCTACGAGCTCGCATCCGGCACGGCATGGAGACTCACCATCGTGAGCACATCGTAGCTCGCAACGGTCGCACCCTCCTGATTCGTGATCTCGGCGTCCCAGCGCACCTCCCCGTAACCCTTGTCCGCGCGCAGTGACTTCTCCTTGCAGGTCAGACGCACCTTGATCCGATCGCCGGGCTTCACGGGCTTCACGAACCGCAGAGCGTCGAGCCCGTAATTGGCGAGCACGGGACCGTACGCGGGATCGACGAACAATCCGGCCGCCGCGGCGACCAGGAAGTAGCCGTGCGCGACGCGGCCGCCAAAGACCGGGTTGCGCCGCGCGGCCTGCTCATCCATGTGCGCGTAGAAATGATCGCCGGTCAGGCGGGCGAACGCCTCGATGTCCGCGAGCGTCACCTCTCGCTCGCCGCTGCGCAACGTATCCCCGATGACGAGCTCGGGAAAGGGCTTGCGGAACGGGTGCACCGCGGGGGAGATCTCACGAGCCCCGCGCACGTATCGCCCCGTGACCGCGGTGATCAGATCCGCAGATCCCTGCACGGCCGTGCGCTGCATGTAATGCAGCACTCCGCGGATGCCGCCCATCTCCTCTCCCCCACCGGCGCGTCCGGGGCCCCCGTGAACGAGGTGCGGCAAAGGCGAGCCGTGGCCGGTGGACTCCTTTGCGCAGTGGCGGCTCACCACGAGCACCCGGCCATGAAACGGCGCAAGCCCGGCGACGAGCCGCGCCGCGGCCGAATCGTCGGCCGTGAAGACCGAGCCGACGAGGCTGCCGCTGCCACGGCGCGCGAGCGCAATGGCCTCCTCGAGGTCGCGATACGGCAGCACCGTGCACACCGGCCCGAACGCCTCGACCGAGTGCACGGCCCGCGTCGCGCTCGAGTCGCGGCAATACAGCAGGGTCGGCGGCACGAAGGCGCCCCGCTCGGCATCGGCATCCGCCAGCTTTGCCGCCGGTGCAGCCCCGCAGGCGATCTCCGCCTCGCCTCGCAGCTGGGCCACTCGCTCGAGCACCTCGCGCCGCTGTGCAAGCGATGCGACCGGACCCATCCCGACCTGCTCCAGGCGCGGATTGCCGACGACGACCTTCGCAAGCGCCGCGCTCACCGCCTCGACCACCGCGGCGAGCTGCTCCTGAGGCACGATCGCCTTGCGAATGGCGGTGCACTTCTGTCCCGCCTTGGCGGTCATCTCGCGCACGACCTCGCGCACGAACAGATCGAGCTCCGGGACACCCGGGCGTGCGTCCGGCCCCAGGATCGAGGAGTTGAGCGAGTCGGTCTCGGCGATGAGCCGCACCGAGCTCTCGAGCATCGCGGGATGCCGGCGCAGCTGCTGCGCCGTGGAGCCCGAGCCGGTGAAGGACACCACGTCCTGGCAGGTGACGTGATCGAGGAGATCTCCGATGCCACCACAGATGAGCTGCACCGCGCCCTCGGGAAGGATTCCCGACTCCACGATGCGCCGAAACACCCGCTCGGTGAGATAGCACGTCGCCGTCGCCGGCTTGACGATGGCCGGCACCCCCGCGAGCAGCGCCGGTGCGAGCTTCTCGAGCATGCCCCAGACCGGAAAGTTGAACGCGTTGATATGAATCGCCGCGCCCTCGAGCGGCACACACACGTGCTGCCCGAGGAACCCGCCGGTCCTCGACAGGGGCTCCACCGCGCCCTCGACATACACATGGCCGTCGGGCAGCTCGCGCACGCCCTTGCTCGCGTAGACGAACAGCGTGCCGAGCCCACCGTCGATATCGATCCAGGAATCCCCGCGCGTTGCGCCGGTCGCGAACGAGAGCGCGTAGAGCTCCTCCTTGTGCTCCGTCAGGCGCCTGGCAAGCTCCTTCAGGCGGGCTGCCCGCTCGTGAAAGGTGAGACGCCGCAGTGCAGGACCGCCCACGCTGCGCGCGTGCTCGAGAATCGCCCGCCCATCGAGTCCCGCGGCCGAGGCCTCGGCGATGAGCTCCCCGGTCGTGGCGTCCCTGAGCGCCACACCCGATCCCGTTCCGGCCTGCCAGCGGCCCCCGACGAAGCTCTTGAGCTGCATGCTGCTGCCTTCGCCTCAAACGCGCTCGAGGAGCATCGCGATGCCCTGACCCACGCCGATGCACATCGTGCACAGGGCTCGGCGGGCACCGGAGGACTCGAGCTGATTCAACGCGGTGGCCACGAGCCGCGCCCCACTGGCCCCGAGCGGGTGGCCGAGCGCGATGGCGCCGCCGTTCGGATTGACGTGCTCGGCGTCATCGGGCAGTCCGAGCTCGCGCAGCACGGCGAGCGACTGCGCAGCGAACGCCTCGTTGAGCTCGATCACGTCGATGTCGTTGAGTGTGAGGCGCGTGCGCTCGAGGAGCTTGCGCGTGGCGGGCACCGGGCCGATGCCCATGATGCGCGGGGCGACCCCCGCAACGGCGGTGCCGATGATGCGCGCACGCGGCGAGAGCCCGAGGCGCTGGGCCGCGGTCTCGCTCGCGATGAGCAGCGCGGCGGCTCCATCGTTGATGCCGGAGGAGTTGCCCGCCGTGACCGATCCGTCGGCACGCACGACACCCCTGAGTCTGGCCAGCGTCTCGAGCGTGGTGTCGGGGCGAGGGTGCTCATCCGCATCGACGAGCTGCGGGGCCTGTCGTCCCTGTGACACCGGAACCGGCACGATCTCGCGCTGGAAGAACTCGCGCGCCCGGGCGCGCGCGCAGCGCTGCTGGCTGCGCAGCGCAAACGCATCCTGATCGCGGCGCGCGATACCGCGCTCCGTCACCAGGTTCTCGGCCGTCTCGGCCATGGAATCGATGCCGAAGCGCCCCTGCATGAGCGGGTTCACGAACCGCCAGCCGAGCGTCGTGTCCTCGAGCTTTGCACCGCGGGCAAAGGCGCTTTCGGCCTTGCCGAGCACGTAGGGCGCACGGCTCATGCTCTCGATGCCGCCGGCGATGACCAGCTCGCTCTCCTGCGCGCCGATGGCCCGCGCGGCAAGCGCGATCGCCTCGAGGCTCGAGCCGCACAGCCTGTTGATGGTCGCGGCCGGCACCGTCTGCGGCAACCCCGCGAGCAGCACCGCCATGCGCGCCACGTTGCGGTTGTCCTCGCCGGCCTGATTCGCGCACCCGTAGTACACATCGTCCAGGCGCTCCCAGTCGACTCTCGGGTGCCGCTCCCTGAGCGCGCGCAGCGGGATCGCCGCCAGATCATCCGCACGCACGGCCGCGAGCGCACCTCCGTAGCGGCCGAACGGAGTGCGGATCGCATCGCAGATATACGCAGCTGGCATGTCATCCCTCGGGTGAGAACGCGACCGGGCGCTACCTCGCGTCGTAATCGAGCTCGAGCTCGGCGCTCTTTGCGTGTGACTGGCAGGCGAGGATGAATCCCTGCTCGAGCTCCCAGTCCTCGAGCGCATAGTTTGCGCGCAGGTCGACCTCGCCGCGAACGAGCTTCGTACGGCACGTGGAGCACACCCCGGCGCGGCAGGAGTACGGCAGCTCGAGGCCGGCGCGCGCCGCCGCATCGAGGATGCTCTCCTCGCCCGTGCGCATGCTGAAGGTGCGCCGCCGGCCATCCATGAGAACGGTCACCTCCGTCATACCCGGTGCCGGCGCGTCCGTGGGTTTCGGCCCGGCGTGCTGCTCGGGCGTGCCGGCCGGCTCGGCCGGCGACTGCGTCTCGGACCTCTCACCGACCGTGAAGCGCTCCGCGTGGATGCGCTCCGGGGCCGCACCCAGGGCGCGCAGCGCGCCTGCGACCTGCTCCATCATGTCGCCGGGCCCGCACAGGAAGTAGGCATCCACCGCCTGGGGATCGAAGAAGCTGCGCGCGAGCTCGCGCGTCTTGGCAGCGTCGATGCGTCCGTTGAGGAGCTCGCTCTCCTGCGGCTCTGCGCTCATGAGGAAGTGCACGGCCAGGCGCGAGAGGTAGCGGTCCTTCAACCCCTGGAGGTCCTCGAGGAACATCGTCCGCGCGCTGGTGCGGTTGCCGTAGAACACGGTCACGCTCGAGCGCGGCTGCTCCGCAAGCGCCGTGCGCACGATGGAGAGAACGGGAGTGATTCCGCTGCCGGCGACGAACACGACGTAGCTCGCCCCTGCGGGGAGGGGTGGCGCCAGCGCCGCGCCGAAGCTGCCCCCAGGGGGCATCACTTCCACCGCGCGGCCGGGACGCAAGATCTGCAGGAGATGCTGGGAGAGACGCCCACGGGGCTGAATCCGGATGCCCAGCGTGAGCGGCAGCTCCCCCGCCGCTCCGGTCGGTGAGTAGGTGCGGCGCACTTGCGTGCCATCCAGCCAATCGCGCAGCACGATGTGCTGGCCGGCGCGCGTCCGGAAGATTCCCTGCAGCTCGGGCGGCACATCGAGGATCACTCGCAGCGCATCCTCGGCCTCGGGCTGCACGTCGCGCACGCCGACGGAATGGAACCTCAGCACGCGCGACTCCCCGGCCAGCTCTCGAGCCGCTGCGTGAGGACCTCGAGAAACCGGTTGGCCCGGTGCCCATCCATGACGCGATGATCGATCGTGAGCGTGACGAATGCGCGCGGCCGCGCGAGGATGCGCTCCCCGTCCGGACCACCCGTCACTACCGCTCGCCGCTCCACCTTTCCGACGCCGAGAATCGCCACCTGCGGCTGATTGATCACGATCGGCGCGGCCAGCACGCTTCCGCTCACACCATGATTTGAGACCGTGAAGGTGCCTCCCCGCACATCCTCGGGCGTCAGACCGTCCTCCCGCGCCAGGGCGACCAGCCGGCCGAGCTCCGCTGCGATCTCCTCGAGACTCAGCCGCTCGATGTTGCGCACGACGGGCACGATGAGTCCCCTGTCGGGCAGCGCAGTCGCAACCCCGACGTCGACCCGATCGAAGATCTCGAGCGCTTCGTCCGTCCAGCGCGCATTGGCTTCGGGCACCTCGCGGATCGCATCCACGCAGGCGGCGAGGATGTAGGCGGTGAGCGTGAGCGGCACCCCCCGGCCCGCAAGCGCCTCCCGGTACTGGGCCCGGTGCGCCAGCACCCCCGAGAAATCCGCCTCGAACACCGTGGTAACGTGCGGTGCGGTCTGCAGCAGGCTTCTCACCATGTGCTCTGCAATTCGCTTGCGCAGGAGGGAGTGAGGCACGAGCCGCCCCGGCGCACGCCGAGGTCCGTCAGGGCCGGCCTCGATCGATGCGGCGCTCCTTCCGGATGGGGCGGCAACGCTCGCGGATCCGCGCGCGGCAGCATGCTGCAGCACATCGTCCACCATGATCCGTCCATTCGGCCCGGTTCCGCGCACCGCCGTCGCATCGAGCCCATGCTGGGTGAGCAGGCGCTGCACCGCCGGGCTCAAGCGCGAAGGCGCAGCGGACGGCTCGCCGGCGCCGGGGGCCGAGGCGCGCGCTGATGCCTCGCTCGAGTGTCCGCGCGCGACCGGGTGAGGCTCGGCTCCCGCAGGTGCTCGTGCGGGCGCTCCATCCGCGTCGATCCAGGCGAGAAGCTCCCCGGGGGCGATCTCCTCGCCCTCGGGCTTGACGATCTCGCGCAGCACACCGGCAGCAGGCGCTGCAATCTCGACGGTGACCTTGTCGGTCTCCACCTCGATGAGCGGCTCGTCGCGCGCGACGGATTCACCCGCCGACTTGAGCCAGCGCACGATCTGCGAGCGCGTCCCCTCCGACTGCTCGGACGGCGCGCGCACCTCAACCGTGATGGTCACAGGCTCGCCAGACGCCGGATCGACCGGATGACCTGCGGCACGCTCGGCAGTACGGCCTCGAGAAGGACTGGACTGTGCGGGCTCGGCACATCCGGCATGGCGAGCCGCTCGACGGGCGCTTCGAGGTCACCGAACGCCTCCTGCGCAAGGGTTGCGGCAATCTCGGCTCCGAAGCCCGCGGTGAGGTTGTCCTCATGCACGATCAGGCAGCGGTGAGTTTTCGCGACGGAGGCCAGCACCGCCGCGCGATCCCACGGGATGAGCGTGCGCAGATCGATCACTTCCACGTCCACCGCGGACTCCTGCGCCGCTCGCTCGCATCGCTCGACCATCGCCCCCCAGCTGACGAGCGTGAGCTCCGCGCCGCAGCGCACCAGTCGCGCCTGGCCGAACGGCACGACGAAATCATCGCCCGGATACGGCCGACGCGCCCAGGCGCTATCGAGCATGGCGCGATGCTCGAAGAAGATCGTCGGATCGTTGCCGCGCAGTGCCGAGCGTAGCAGGCCCACCGCGTCCTCTGCATTGGAAGGCATGGCCAGGCGCCAGCCGAGCGTGTGCGCGAACTGCACCTCGTTCGTTTGACTGTGCCAGGGATCGCCGCACTTGAAGAACCCACCCGGCATGCGCACCACCATCGGGGCGGCACAGCGGTTGGCAGTGCGCCAGCGCATCGTGCCACAGTCGTCGATCTGCTCCGTGGCCGGCTCGGCGTACTTGCGAAACTGAATCTCGGGCACCGGAACCAGTCCGGCGAGCGCCATGCCCACCGCGCGTCCGATGATGCCCTCCTCCGAGAGGCTCGTGTCGAATACCCGCTCCGCTCCGAACTTCTCCTGCAGCCCGAGCGTCGCCGCGTGCACGCCTCCCTTGCGCCCCACGTCCTCGCCAAACACGGCGACGCGTGGGTTCACGGCGAGCTCGTGCGCGAGCGTGCGGCGGATCGCCGTGACCATGTTGATGCGCGGACCCTCGCGCACCGGGATCTGCGAGCCCGCGGCCGGCTCGATACCCTCGGGGCGCATGCCTCCCTGCCGCTGCACCTCGAGCGTCCCATCGGCGCGCCGCTCGCTGAACACGAAGCGCCGCACGCGCGCCCCGTCGGGCACTGGTTCCTGCTCCACGCGGGCGAGCGCCTCTTGCACGTCCGCGCGTGCGCGCTGCTCGAGATTGCGCCATCCCTCCTCGCTCAGCAGGGCCGGGACCAGCTGCTCGCGCAGGCGCGCGAGTGGATCGCGCGCCTTGTCGGCGGCGAGCTCCTCGACCGACTTGTAAGTCTGGGTGTCCTGTCCCGAATGCCCGCAGAGGCGCGGCACGGCCACGCGCAGCAGCGCGGGGCCCGCGCCCTGCCGCACCAGATCGACCGCCTGGTGCACGAGCGCCGCCAGTCGTGGTGGATCGCTCCCGTCCGCATCGAGCACCTGCAGATTCTGGAACGAGGCGAGATTCTCGGCGACATTTCCGCAAGGGGTCTGCAATTCCGATCGCACCGAGATGCCGTAGCTGTTGTCCTCGATGAAGAACAGCAGGGGCAGGCGCTGGGTGGTTGCGATGTTGAGTGCCGACCAGAATCCATTCGCAGCGGTCGAGGCATCCCCGCCGAGCGCCACCGCGATGCTGCCCGCATACCGGGCATCGCGCAGCACGCGCGTGTAGTAACGGATCGCCTGCGCCCACCCCACGGCAGGGGTGTACTGGGTGCCCACTCCCCCGCAGGCCGGCAGCACGGTCGGACCATCACGGCGCGGCCAGTTGAAAACCACGCCGATGTCGCGCCCCTCGGAGAGTCCGCCGGCGCGCATCATCGTCGAGGCGAGGGCCTGCTCGAGAGGCAGACCGAGTGCGAGCAGCAACGGCCGGGAGCGGTAGTAGCTCGCGATGCCGTCGCGCTGGCCGTTCAGCTCCTGCGCAAGCAGCGCCTGCGGCAACTCGTGTCCGCGCGCCGAGAACTGGTAGAGCACCTTGCGCTGCGGATAGAGCCGTGCTTCCTCCAGCTCATCGAGGGCGCGCGAGCGCAACACGAGCTCGAGAATGCGGGACCAGTCGACCTCGCGCATGGCGGAAACCGAGGGACGCGGTTGTGGGACGGCCGACATGGTCTTTGCACTCCTCTCGGGCCTCGCAATCTGTCGCGAGGCGATCGGGCGCCCCAGAGACTATTCCGGCAAGTCGGGGGGAAACCAGCAATTTGCCCCTTAATGATGCACCGATTTGCGTATAAACTTCAACCAACATCTCATTTTTAGCGATAGTCACTATGCGACTGGACCGCCTGGACGTACGCATCCTCGAGGAGCTGCAAAAGGACGGCCGCCGCCCGGTGGTCGAGCTGGCCGAGAGGATCGGGCTCTCCGGGACCCCCTGCGCGCGGCGCATCCGCCAGCTCGAGCAGAGTGGCGTGATTCAGGGCTACACGGCCGTCGTGGATCCTGCGCGGCTCGGGCACTCCATCCAGGCCTTCGTGCAGGTCAAGCTCGAGCGGCACACCGACGAGAACGTTGCGCAGTTCCGGCGCGAGCTCGAATCGCTCGATGCGATCGTCGCCTGCTACGCCACCACCGGCGAGCACGACTTTCTGTTGCAGGTCATCGCGACAGACCTCGAGGCGCTGAGCAATATCGTCCTGCGAAAGCTGCTGAAGATCCCGAGTGTCAGGGACGTTCACTCGACCGTCGTGCTGGAGACCATCAAGCGCTCGACGCGCGTGCCGATCCCCAGCCACTCCTAGTGTCCGAGCTCCGCGAGCAGCCGATCGATCATCTGCTCGGCCTGACGTGCGTAGCTGCCGCCGAACAGGTTCAGGTGATTCAGGACGTGATAGAGGTTGTATAGCACGGTGCGAACCTCCGCGCCCGGCTCGAGCGGCCAGGTGGCCTCATAGGCCGCATGAAAGCTCGGCCCGAAGCCGCCGAACAGGTGGGTCATCGCAATGTCCGCCTCCCGATCGCCGAAATACACGGCCGGGTCGAAGATCACCGGCGCATGCTGCGAGTCCACGCCCCAGTTGCCTCCCCACAGGTCTCCATGCAACAGCGACGGCACCGGACGACGCGCGATGAACAGGCCGTCCATGCGCGCGAGCAGGCGCGCGCCGCGCTCCTGCAGCCGTCCGGCGTGACCGTTCGCTTGCGCGAGCTCGAGCTGGCAGCGCAGCCGGCGCTCGCGAAAGAAGCTCACCCAGTCATCCGTCGGGTCGTTGTGCTGCGGGGTCGAGCCGATCGTATTGTCGCGCTGCCAGCCGAACTGCGGCGCTCGGGCGAGATGCTGGCAGGCGAGCTGCTCTCCCAGGCGCTCCTCGGCGACTGCCGAGGAGGGATGCAGCTCGATCCACTCCAGCACGAGGTACGCGCGCTCTGCGTTCGCTCCGTGTCCGAGCACTCCCGGGATCCGCACGGCGTTCGCGGCACGCAGCTCCTCGAGTCCCAGCGCTTCCGCCTCGAGCGCGGCCAGCCTCTCCGCGCCCGCCACCTTGACGAACAGCGAGCCGGCGCCGCTCTCCCAGCGATAGCACTCGCTGATCGATCCGCCCTGCACACGCTCGGCGGGCCGGTCGGCGAGCTGCACGCCGAGCTGAGCGGCGATGCACATGGAAAGGGGCAGCGAAGAGCTCGACATGCCGCAGGTCTCAAGAGCTCGGGTCGAGCGCCTGGGCAAGCTCTGCGCAGTCGCTCACCGCGATGTCGGGAGCGGCCACCTGCGCGGGCCAGGGTGCCCGTCGGCGATTGATCCACGCCGTACGCATGCCGCAGCTGCGCGCCGCCTGCACATCGAGCAAAGGATCATCGCCCACGTAGAGGATCTGCTCCGGAGCCATTCGCAGCTCCCGGGCGAGCTGCTCGAAGCACCTGCGGTGAGGCTTTGCGGCCCCGATCTGTCGTGCGTTGAGCGAGAGCGTGAAGAGCTCTGCCAGCCCGATGCGCGCGAGGTCGGCGTTGCCGTTGCTGAGAGTGGCCAGCGCATAGCGCAGCTGCAGTCGCCGCAGCGCCGGCCGCACATCGTCGAACGGCTCGAGCTCGTTGCGCGCCGAGAAGAAGACCTCGAAGGCGCGCGTGGCGATCTCCTCGGCGTAACCGCAGTCCCGTGCGTGCCTGGCAAGCGTCGCGATGCGCAGGTAGGTCACATCGTGCGCCTTCTCCGGGCGCTCGCGCGCGAGCTGCTCGCGCGCTGCGCGCATCTGCTCGACCGTCAGCCGCTCCGGAATGCGCGGGCAGTGCTCACGCATCCACTCAACCAGACGCTGCTCCGCGCGAGCCAGCACGGGCTCCACGTCCCACAAGGTATCATCCAGATCGAAAGCTATTGCGCGAACGTGGCCCAGCATACTTCTTTGCAGCGCCGCTACCTCAATCTTACCCGAGCAGCCGCGTGACCACCGAGGTCGCCGCCCTGGTCGTCTTCGCGCTGACCTATCTTGCGATGGCGCTCGGGCGCATCCCCGGGCTCAAGCTGGATCGCGCCGGTGCGGCGCTCGCCGGCGCGGCCGCGATGATCGCCTGCGGCGCCATTCCCCTCGACCAGGCGTACCGTGCGATCGACCTCGGGACGCTCACCCTCTTGCTCGGCATGATGATCGTCGTGGGTCATCTGCGCCTGACGGGCCTGTTCGCCGCGGTGGCGGCCTGGACGGCTGCACGCGCGCACCATCCGCTCGTCCTGCTCGCGGCCATCGTGCTCGTCTGCGGGGCATTTTCCGCTTTTCTCGTCAACGACACCGTGTGCCTGGTGCTCACCCCGCTCGTGTGCGATCTCACGGCGCGCCTGAAGCGCAATCCCGTTCCGTACCTGCTCGGTGTGGCCATGGCCTCCAACGCGGGCTCCGTGGCGACCATCACCGGCAATCCGCAGAACATCATGATCGGAAGCTTCTCCCGGATTCCCTACGGTCAGTTCGCCGCCGCTCTCTCCCCGATCGCCGCGGTCGCCATGCTGCTCACGTTCCTGCTGCTCGCGCTCCTCTTCCGGCGCGAGTTCTGGACCACGCAAAGGCTGCGCGAGCCGGAGGGGTGCGCGGCGAGCGAAGCTGCGCCGCTGCGCAGCTCGCGCCACCTCAAGGCGCTGCTCGTGACGCTCGCGATGATGGCCGGGTTCTTCGCAGGCTTGCCGCCCGCCGAAGTCGCGATCGCCGCCGCCGCGCTCATGCTCATCACCCGGCGCGTGGAATCGAGCGACGTCTATGCGCAGATCGACTGGCCGCTCCTGGCGATGTTCGCGGGGCTGTTCATCGTCGTGGCAGGCATCCAGAGATGGCTCCTCTCCACGCAGGTGCGCACGCTGGTGGGCGCCTTGCAGCTCGAGCGCATCCCGGTGCTGAGCGCGCTGGCGGTCGTGCTCTCGAACGTGGTGAGCAACGTTCCCGCGGTTCTGGTGCTCAAGCCGTTCGTGGCGGGGCTCCGCGATCCGCGCCGTGCGTGGCTCGCGCTCGCAATGGCATCCACGCTCGCCGGGAACCTCACGCTCGTCGGCTCGATTGCGAACCTGATCGTGGCGCGGATCGGCGAGTCGCACGGTGTGCGGATTACCTTCGGGACATACCTGAAGGTGGGCGTGCCACTCACGATCCTGAGCGTGCTCGTCGGGGTGCTCTGGCTGTAGCGGTCAACGGCTCGAGTGGCTCGAGGCTTCGACGAACGCCACGAACTGGTCGTGCAGCTGCTTCAGCGCATCCGGGCTCACGTACACCATGTGCCCGGCGCTGAAGTGGTGAATCTCGATGTTCTTGCGCACCGCGGCCGGCAGCCCCAGGTGGTTGAGCTCGTACTGACCCTCGAAGAAGGGCGTCGCCAGATCGTAGTAGCCGCTGAAGAGGGCCACCTTCAACTGCGGATCGGTCTTCATCACCAGCGCGAGATCCGGCATGACGTTCACGGCGAAGGGATTGCCTTGCTGGGCGCCCGGCTGCTTGTGCTTCCAGTCCCACTGGGTCCACAGGTCCAGCTCGGGCTCGTACTGCTCGTCCCGGGGGAAGCCGAGCGTGGCACGCGCATACTCGTTGTAGGTCGAGACGAAGGCCGAGTCGATCGCCGCCGACTGAGGATCGTACTCCGCCTCCTTGCTGAGCAGATCGATCGTCGGGCTCGTGTAGCGCGTATCCAGCCGGCCGATCGTCAGGCCCTGGTCCTCGAGCAGCGTCTTCTCGAACATCCCGCCGTTGATTCTGAGATTCGCCTTCTCGAGGTAGTCGACCGGCAAGCCGATCAGATCGTGCAACCGCTCGGCCACCGCGTGGCGCTCCTGGGCACTCAGGCTATCGCCGGCCATGAGCGCCGACTGGTAGTCGCCGACGGCAAATTGCTCGACCTGCGTCACGAAGGCCTCCAGATCCTGCGGCGCATTCGCCACCTTCTTGTGGTACCAGGCCGTGGCGGCATACGTCGGCAAGCTCATCACGTACGGCATGTCGTTGCCTGGATCATCCTGCGGCCCATCGTCGCTCAGGTCGAAGTTCAGGATCTGGGAGAGGAGCATCACCCCGTTCAGGTCGAGGTCCGAGCGGCTCTCGAGCACCGCGCTCAGCGCCGCCGAGCGTGTCGTGCCGTAGCTTTCTCCGAAGAGGAATCGCGGGGAGTTCCAGCGCGAGAACCGCGTCAGGAACTTGGTGATGAAGATGTCGAAGGCGCGCGCATCCTGGTCCACGCCGTAGAATTCCTTGGCGAGCTCGCCGTTCTTCTTGCGAGCTTCCTCGCGCTTGCCGTCCTCCGCAGGGATCTTCTCCACATCAACGCCCACCCGCCCGAAGCCGGTGCCCGGCGCATCGATGAACACGAGGTCCGCCACATCGAGCGGGCAGTCGCTGTTGTCCACGAGCGGATACGGAGCGGGCGGACCCCTCATGGCATCGCCCACGACGACGCGCTTCGGCCCGAACGCCCCGAGGTGCAACCACAAGGTGGAGGAGCCCGGACCGCCGTTGTAGAGGAATACGATCGGGCGATCGGCGGCGGGGCCCGCGCCATTTCTGAGGTAGGCGACGTAGGACATCATCGCGCCGGGCTCGTTCTTGGAGTCCTCGATCATCAGGGTACCGGCGACCGCCGTGTAGTCGATACGCTTGCCGGCAAGGGTGATCGAGCCATGACTCTCGTGGCGCTCCTCGATGTACGGGTTGGGCGCCGCGGGAGTGGCTTCGGACTTGGCCTGCGGCTTGGCCTCGGGCTTTCCCGCATCTGCCGCATGACCGCAGATCGGCAAGGCGAGCACCATCGCGAGAATCAATCCGAGCGGAAAGCCACGACTGGACATTGCAATACCTCGATGTGCCGGGACTGAGGGGGTTGCGCCCGGGCCCGCGATTTTGGGCGCCCGAGGCCTGCGTCACAAGCGCCTTCAGACCTGCGTCTAGGACCGCACCCGGCCCCGGATAGTAGGCTGCACCGAGGTCCCGGTGTCGTTTGACCTAATTGAGCCCCATCATGGCTGGCAACGTGCTCATCGAGATGCTTCCCGACCTCGTGGTGCTCCTGCGGCGCGACGGGGTCGTGCTGGCGCACGGCGGAGGCCACGACGTGTCTGCGCTGAGGCCACCCCAGCATGCCATCGGCGAGCGTCTGGACAGGCTCTGGCCCGAGCCCGTCGCGACGCTGCTGCGGCAGCTCATGCGCAAGGTGCTCGCGCAGCGAGCCGCGATGGGCGATGCGTTCCAGTACGACGGTCGGGATTACGAGGTTCGGGTGAGCGCGCAGGGTCCGGATCGGGCGGTGTGCGTCATTCGAGCCGCGCAGCGCGACGCGCGCACCGACACCTCCGACACCGGCGAGCGTCCCCAGCCGCACCTCGACCGTCGTGGCTTTCTCAAGCGCTTCCGGGAATCGATGTCGCGGGCGGCGCTGCGCGAGTCGCCGATGGCGGTGGCAGTCATTCACATCGACGGCATCGGCGACATCGCGCAGGTTCTGGCGGTCACGACCGCGGAGCACGTGATGAGCGCTGCGATCCGTCGCCTGCCCGCGCTGGCCGATGACTCCGGCGGCAAGCCGGGCTGGTACCTCGGGCAGATCGGCGAGTCGCTCCTGGCGCTGGTGCTGGAGAGCTCCGACCGCGACGCCATCGAGGGCTGTGTCTCGCAGGTCTGCGCAAATCTGCGCGAGCCCGTCGAGACCGGCGGGGCCGAGTTCCACCTCACCCCATATGCGGGCGTCGCGATCCTCGGTCAGGATGCGTCCTCGCCGAGAATGCTGCTCGATAACGCGCGCGCCGCGGCCTCGGATGCACGCCGCTCCTCGGGCACCGGCGTACGCTTCTTCTCCGATACCGTGCGCCTGAGAGGGCTCGCCCGGCTCGACTTGACCCGTGAGCTGCGCGCCGCCATCGCAGAGGGCCACTTCCGACTCCGGTACGTGGGCCGCCACGACCTCGCCTCCGGCGCTCTGCTCACGCAGGTGGGATACCTGCGCTGGCATCACGCGCTGCGCGGGGAGGTGCGACCCGCCGAGTTCCTGCGCGTGGCGGAGACGACCGGACTCGCGCTGGCATTGTCGCGAGCTCTGCTCGCGCGGCTGCGCGAGGACTGGATCGAGCTCGCGAACGGTGCGAATCCGGGCGTGCGCATCTCCTTCGGACCGCTGCGCCACCACGTTCTGCACGAGGAATTCGCGGACGACATCCGCCGCTTCCTCGATCAAGCCGGCATGCCTGCCGAGAGCCTGGAGCTGCGCATCGCGGAGAAGAGCTTCATCGCCCAGCAGCCGGCACAGCTCGTTGCGATCGAGAGGCTCGGTGTGCGCCTGGTGGTGGACGAGGTGGGACGCGGACTCGCCTCGCTCGACTGGCTCGCCCGCGCCCCCATCTGGGGATTGCAGCTCGACCGGGCGTGGGTCACGCAGCTGCGTACCGATGAGGTCGCGCGCAAGGTGTGCGGCGCGGGCATCGGGGTGGCGCGCGCACTCGGCCTGACCCCGATTGCCACCGGGGTCGACGACGGCGCGCAGCGCGATGCACTCCTCGCACTGGGGTGCCGCCACGGCAGCGGCGATCTCTACCGCGGTGCGGCGATGCACGTGGACAGCGCAGAATCCTCCGGCGACGCGGCCGCCTCGGCGTAGCGCCCCGCATCCATATCAGCCGTGGCTTGCGATCGCGGCTCGCGGGGGCCCTTCGCTTTCCTGCCACAATGCCTCGCTATGCTGCGGCCAGCGAAAGCAACATGCGATCCTTGCGCACCCGTCAGGCATTGACCCTCCTGCTGCTGTTCGGAGGCTATGCTGCGTGCTACTTCTGCCGCGCGGATCTTTCGGTCGGCACTCCGCTGCTCCTCGACGACCTCGCCCGGCACGGCGTCAGCCACGACCGCGCGATCGTGCGGATCGGGACCATGGCATCCCTCGGCGTGCTCGCCTATGCGCTCGGCAAGCCGGTGCTGGGGGGGCTCGGGGATTTCTGGGGCGGACGGCGTAACCTCCTGGTCGGCATCGGTGGCGCCGCGCTCTTCACGGCATTGTTCGCCGCGACGGGCACTTTGCCCGTTCTCACGACCGCCTGGATCGGCAACCGCCTGATCCAGTCCGGTGCGTGGGCGGGACTCATCAAGGTCTCCTCGAAGTGGTTCAACTACTCCTCGTACGGAACGATGATCGGCATCCTCAGCATCAGCTACCTCGTCGGCGACGCCGTGGCGCGCGCGGCCATGGGCGTGTTGATCGAGCACGGCGTCGGATGGCGCGGTGTGTTCTATTTCGCCGCTTCGATCGCCGCTCTCCTGTGGCTCGCCAATGCGCTGCTGCTGCGCGAGTCGCGAGCGCCCTTCGGCTACCCGGAGGCGAGAACCAACCCTCTCAGTGTTTTCGGCGAGACCGAGACGGCCCCGCAGAGCCTCTCCGCGCTGCTGCGGCCCCTGTTGCGCGATCGCGCGTTCCTCTTGGTTTGCCTGCTTTCGTTCGGCACCACCATCATCCGCGAGACGTTCAATACCTGGACGCCGGCGTATCTGCGCGATGCGGTCGGCTATACGATCGGCCATGCGGCCTCGCTCAGTGCCGTGTTTCCCGCCGCCGGGGTCCTCTCCGTGCTGCTCTCCGGGTGGCTCAGCGACCGGCTGGGACCGAGCGGGCGCTCGCTGATCCTGTTCGTGGGCCTCGCCGCCGCGGCCGTCGTGCTGGTCCTGCTGATGCTCGTTCATCCCAGGCAGCCGGCGGGGTCGCTCCTGCCGCTCATCCTCCTGGCGGCGGTGGCGTTCTGCCTGCTCGGGCCCTACTCGTATCTCGGTGGCGCGATGGCGCTCGACTTCGGCGGCAAGCGCGGCGGCGCCGTATCCTCCGGAATCATCGATGGAGTAGGCTACCTGGGCGGAGTGCTCGCAGGCGACAGTGTCGCGAGGATGTCGGTGATGCTCGGATGGCAGGGCGTGTTCCTGGCACTGGCTGGAGTCAGTGTGCTTGCGGCGCTCGCGGCCGGCTATCTGCATAGCCTGCAGTCCACGGCGATGCTGCGCAGGTCGGTCCTCGATGCACAGCCATGACCGACCGCGGCGAGTCGTTGCAACGCCCGCAGCGCTCAGTGTCGTGTGGTCCGGGGGCGAGGTGAGCGAGTTCGACAGCCTGTGGCTGCGCGACAATCGTCCCCAGGATCGCGATGCGCCGAGCGGCCAGAGGCTCATCGACATCACGGACGTGCCGGAGAATCCGACCATTCGGTCGGCCGCGCTGGGCGATTCGGCGGTCATCGTCGAATGGCATGGCGAGCCGCACGCCGCGTCGTTCGATCTCGGGTGGCTCTGGAAGCACAGCCGCCAGAATCCGGCGAGCAGCGGCGAGCCCGAGGTGCATCTGTGGCTCGAGGGGCGCTCGCTCGATGCACGGACCGCTTTCGCATGGCTCCCGATGGACATGCTGGCAGATCCGGCCCGGCGCGCATCCTGGCTCGGGCGTCTGCTGCGCGATGGCATCGCCTTCCTGAGCGAGGTGCCCGCCCGCGAGTCGAGCGTACTCGATGCCGCCGCAAGCATCGGCTCGGTCGCCGAGACCAACTATGGCCGCACCTTCGATGTGCGCTCGGTGCCACAGCCGGAGAATCTCGCCTATTCGGACGTGGGCCTCGGATTGCACACGGACAATCCCTACCGCGAGCCCGTGCCCGGATTTCAGGCGCTGCACGCGCTGGTGGCCGCCCCCGCAGGTGGCGCGAGCCTGCTGGCCGATGGCTTCGCCATCGCCGAGCATCTGCGCGCGACGCAGCCCGAGGCCTTCGAGCGCCTGACGCGGCACCCGGTCGGCTTCCGTTACCAGTCGAAGGATGCCGATCTGCAAGCGCAGCGGCCGCTCATCCAGCTCTCCCATGCCGGTGCAGTCGCAGCCGTCCATTACAACAACCGCTCGATTGCCCCGCTGCGCCTCGCGCAGCCCGACTTACGTCCCTTCTATGCCGCCTATCGCCGCTTCGCGATGTTGCTGCAAAGGCCCGAATTCCAGGCGACCCTGCAGCTCGCGGCCGGCGAGATGATGGTGTTCGACAACCAGCGCGTACTGCACGGCCGCACCGCCTACTCATCGACTCAGCATGCCCGCCATCTGCGTGGGTGCTACCTCACGCGCGATAGTGTTCGCTCGCAGGCGGCGGTCGCGGCACGGGAGCGCACATGAGCGTGGCAGATGAGATCTTTGCCGTGTTCGGGCGGCGCGGAGCGCAGGCCTACTTTGGCGAGCGCGTCTCGATCACGGAGCACTCCCTGCAAGCGGCCCATGCCGCGCAGGTCGAGGGCGCCCCCCCGAGCCTGGTCGTCGCCGCCCTGCTGCACGACATTGGCCATCTCCTCGAGGATGTCCCCGACGACATCGCCGAGTGGACGGTCGATGCGCAGCACGAGGAGATCGGCAGCCGCTGGCTTGCCACGCGCTTTGCGCCCGCGGTTTGCCAGCCGGTGGGCCTGCACGTCCCGGCCAAGCGGTATCTGTGCGCGATCGATGCGCGCTACGTCGCGCAGCTGAGCCCCGCCTCGGTGCGAACGCTCGAGCTTCAGGGCGGGCCGATGTCCGCGCCCGAAGTGGCGGCGTTCGAGAACGAGCCCTTCTTTCGCGATGCCGTACGCGTTCGGCACTGGGACGATCTGGGCAAGCGCGTCGGGCTCACCACCGCCCATCTGACAGAATATCGGACCCTTCTGGAGAGCCTCGGCAACCGCTGAGCCGCGCCTGATTTGACAGGCGCATTATGAGACCTGCGTCACGCGAACGCCCGCCTGCACTGCGGCCCGCGCAACCCGGAGCATGTCGCACTCTACGGACAATGCGCATCACAAGGGCGCGACGAGCCCGGCCTGCAGAGTCACACCATGCGCACTTCTCACTCGATTCGCTCGGTTGGGCTCGGGCTGTTATCGACGATCGTGATCGCGAGCGCCTCGCTCGCAACCAGCGGCCCCGGCACGCAAGCCTCGGCTGCAGTGCGCTCGCTGTACATCGTGCAGGGCGCAACGACGAGCGCCGCGCAGCTCGGCGTCCAGGGCGTCGGCGCGCAGGCGGATCGCGAGCTTCGGATCATTCACGCCGTTTCGGCCTATCTAAGCCCTGCACAGGCCGCGCGACTTCGGCAGATCGCCGGCATACGGCTCTTCGACGATCGGCCGATCCGCACGCGCCAGTTGAGCTCGCTGCTCGGCTCGGTCACGAGCGCTGTGACCAGCGTGGCCACCTCAAACAGCGTGACCTCTTCAGCCGTCGCGGCGGCCAACAGCCTCACGAGCTCGCTCGAGTCGACGCTCGCCACCTCGCCGGCGTGCGCACTCACGAGCACCGTGGTGTCGCCGCTCCTGCTGACCGCCACCTCGAATCCCGTCGTGAGCACCCTGACAGCGCCCGTCGTCGGGCTCACGACGAGCAGCGCAACCATCCAGGACGGCACCGGCGCCGACTCCGCCAGCCTCGTCTTCCAGACCAACTACCCCGCGCGCGTGGGCGCCAATGTGCTGCAGCAGCAGGGCATCACGGGACAGGGCGTGACCATCGCGGTGCTCGATTCGGGACTCTGGCAGGATCCACTGCAGAACTATTGCTCGCGCATCCTCGCCACGGTCGACGTGGTCGACGGGGCTTCCGGTCCCGTGACCGGCGATGCCTATGGCCATGGAACCCACATCACCTCGATTGCGGCCGGCGGGGCATTCAATGCCGCGGGTCAATATTTGTCGATCGCCCCGCAGGCGAACCTCGTCATCGTCCAGGCCTTCGACGGCACGGGCGGCGGGCGCTACGTCGATGTGATCGCCGGCCTCGACTGGATCGTGCAGCATCGCCAGCAGTACAACATCCGCGTGTTGAACCTGTCGTTCGGCGCGACTCCCGAGTCGTTCTACTGGGACGATCCGCTCAATCAGGCGGTGATGGCGGCCTGGCAGGCCGGCATCGTGGTGGTCACCGCCGCCGGGAACTCCGGCCCCGCTCCGATGACGATCGACGTACCGGGCAACGTGCCCTACGTGATCACGGTCGGCGCGCTCACGGACAACTACACGCCGAACGTGCTCACGGACGATCGGCTCGCCTCGTTCTCGTCGACGGGTCCGACGTACGAGGGCTTCGTGAAGCCCGAGCTGATCGCACCCGGCGGCCACATGGTCGCCTCGATGTCGGGCAGCAGCTATCTTGCCAATATCGACCCGGATTCGATGCTGCCCGGCGAGACGCTGTTCACCATGTCAGGCACGTCGCAGGCCGCCGCCGTCACCTCGGGGGTCGTCGCCTTGATGCTGGAGGCGAACCCGCAGCTCACGCCCGACAACGTGAAGTGCCGGCTGCTCATGTCCGCAAGCCCCGCCGTGAGCTCCGATGGAGCGCCCGCGTATAGCGTGTTCCAGCAGGGCGCCGGACTCATCAACGCCGTCGCGGCTGTGCAGAGCACCGCGACGGGCTGCGCCAATGTCGGCCTCAATATCAATGCGGACCTTGCGGGAACCGAGCATTTCGGGGGACCGGCCAACGAGAATGCGCAGGGACAGTTCTACATCATGAACATGCAGGGCCCTTACTGGGGCACTCCCGTGGCCGGACAGGGGCTGACGTGGGACACCGGCTACGCGTGGTACCAGGGCTATGCATGGGACCAGGGGTATGCATGGGCGGACGGTTATGCGTGGGCCACGGGCTACCTCTGGACCAAGGGATACCTGTGGACCAAGAACGAGGCCTGGAGCACGGGCTATCTGTGGACGAAGAACGTGCCCTGGTGGACGAGCTCGCAGCCCGGCTCCCCTCGATCCACCGCGCCCGCCAACATCGTGCCCTGGGTTCCGAACCAATAGGTACGAGCACGGGTCTCGAGGGCGACGTGCCCGCGCGTGCCGCTGTGAACAAGCCGCTCAACTCACGGCTCGCCTGCCTCATCGCCGCGGCCGCGATCCTCGGCGGAGCGCTGGGCGGGGTGTCCTGCGCGGTGGCCGCCGACGCTCTGCCGCTGGTGCTGGAGAACCTCACCACCGTCGATGGCCTGCCGCAGGGCAGCGTCATGGCGACGCTGCAGGACTCGCAAGGCTTCGTGTGGCTCGGCACGCAGGACGGGCTGGTCCGGTTCGACGGACACGAGCTGGTGCGCTACGCCTACTCGCGCGATGCACACGGTGGGCTGCCGGGCAACTTCATCTATCAGATCGTGGAGGATGGCCACCACGACCTCTGGATCGCCGTGAAGGACGGAGGCATCGCGCGCTGGAGTCGCGCGAGCGATACCTTCACCGTCTATCGCCACGATGCGCACAATGCGTCCTCGCTTGCGAGCGACTCGGTGCGAACACTGCTCGTCGATCAGCAGGGCCGCATCTGGATCGGCACGAGTGAAGCTGGGCTCGACATCCTGGATCCTGCATCGGGTCACGTTGACCACCTGCGCCACCGTGAGGGGGACCCGAGCTCCCTCGTGAGCGATCAGATCCTCACGCTCGCGCCGGGGCGCGCGGGAAATCTCTGGATCGGCACCGAAGCGGGCCTCGATGAGTGGGACGCCGCGCATCGGGCGCTCATCCATTTCCCGCAGGTGGCACGCGATGGCGGCCCGTTGCGGCGCGGGATCTCGCGGGTGCTCGAGGACGAAAGCGGCGCGGTGTGGATCGGCATCTTCGATGGCGGCCTCGATCGGATGGATCGCGACGGACGCATCGCTCAGGTGTTGCGTCACGACCCGCACGATGCCGCATCGCTCGCGAGCGACGATGTGCGGGCGCTCCTCGAGGACCGCGGCGGACGGCTGTGGGTCGGCACCGCCGAGGGACTCGATCTGCTCGATCGCACGACGGGTCGATTCAGCCATTACCGGCACGACCCGAGCGATGCGGATTCGCTCCCCAACTCCTTCATCATGTCCCTGTATCAGGACGACACCGGGCTCGTCTGGATTGGAACCGAGTCGGGCGGTGTCAGCCGCTGGAACCCCCGCAGCTGGGAGCTCGGCGGCCATCGCCCGGACTGGCTCGTCAATCGACTGGTCGCAGCGTTTGCGGATGCGCCCAACAACAAAGTCTGGATCGCCTCGCTCGGCGGTGGGCTTGCGCAGTTCGACCCGGACACCGGCGAGAAGCGCGACCTCGATGCGATCCTGCACCGGCGAGTCGCCATCGACGGCGGGCGCGTGATGTCGCTGCATCAGGACCGCCACGGCTCCTTGTGGATCGGCACGATGGCCGCGGGGCTCTACAAGCTCGATCCCGGCGGACACCTGAGCTCCATCCCCGCCAAGGCGGGAGACCCGCACAGTCTGAGCGCCGCAGGCGTCATGACGATCTTCGAGTCGCGCAGCGGCCAGATCTGGGTCGGAACATTCCGCGGCGGCACCGACGTGCTCGATCCGGCGACCGGGCTCATCCGGCAGCTGCCTTACGGGGCGGGCGTGCCCGGCGCGGTCAGCGCTCCGAATGTCGCGGCGATCGCCGAGGACTCGCGCGGCAACATCTGGATCGGGACCGATGGCGGCGGACTCGACCTCGCTCGCCCGGACGGAACGGTCATCAAGGTCTTCCGCCACGATCCGAACGACCCGGCAAGCCTGCCGGCAAACACGATCTGGGCGCTCGCGGTGGACGAGCACGATACGGTCTGGGTCGGAACCGACGGAGGGGGCCTCGCAAGAGTCGTCGGCTCCCCCGATGCTCCGCAGTCGATCCACTTCAGCATTCTCTCGCGCGAGCAAGGACTTTCCAACGACACCATCTACGGCGTGCTCCCGGATGCGAGCGGTCGCATCTGGTTGAGCAGCGATTCGGGCCTCATGCGCCTGGATCCAACGACGGGCTCCCTCAAGACCTTCCATCGAGTGGATGGCCTGCAGGGTGAGGAGTTCGACCAGGGGGCCTCGTACCGGCTGCGCGACGGACGGCTGTGCTTCGGCGGTCCGGGCGGATTCAACGTCTTCGATCCGGCTCGGCTGGTCGATGATCGGCCACCACCGCGGCTGGCGCTCACCCGGGTGGAGGTGCTCGGCGTACCGGCCGCGGGTCCGGTTCCGTACTGGCTGCGCAATCGCATCGCGCTCGATTATCGCGCCAGCATCGTATCGCTCGATATCGGGGTGCTCGATTTCACCTCGCCGAAGCACAATCGTCTGGCATATCGCATGGCGGGCCTCACGGACCGCTGGATCGACCTCGGCACTCAGCATCGCATCACGCTCACCAATCTCGACGCGGGAGATCACGTGCTCGAGGTCCGCGGCGCGAATTCCGATTCGGTCTGGAGCCCCGCGCCCTTGCGCCTCACGATCCACCGCGATCCGGCGCCCTGGCGCTCCCCGTGGGCCTATCTGGTATACGTTCTCGTTGCCCTTGCGCTCATCGCGTACCGCCTGCGCATGCAGCGGCTCAAGTTCCGCCGCATCGTCGAGCAGCAGCAACGCCTGGAGGAGGAGGTCAAGGCGCGAACGCGCGAGCTCACCGAAAGCAACCGGCAGCTCGCCGAGGCGGCGCGGGCCAGGAGCAGCTTTCTCGATCGCATCAGCCACGAGCTGCGCACGCCGATGAACGGCGTGGTGGGCATGACCGAGCTGCTCACCCTCACCACGCTCTCGCCCGCCCAGACGCGGCTCACGCGCACGATCCGTACTTCCGCTCAGGTGATGCTGCGCATCGTGAACGATCTGCTCGACCTGTCACGAATCCGCGCCGGCAAGGTCGAGCTGGAGAGGCTGCCGCTCGATCTTGCGCAGATTCTCGAGGAATGCACGGAGCTCTTCGCAGGCACGGCCGCGGCGAAGGGAATCGAGCTCATCGTGTGCCCACCGGCCACGAGCTCGCAGGTGCTGCTCGGGGATCCGTTGCGCTTGCGCCAGATTCTCATGAATCTCATCGCCAACGCCGTGAAGTTCACCAGCCAGGGCGAGGTGGTCGTGAGGGCCGATCTCGAGCTCGAGCCGCACCGGGCGATCGCTCAGCTCAGCGTCGCCGATACGGGCATCGGCATGGACGCCGCCACGATCGAGAAGATCTTCGAGCCTTTCACCCAGGCGGACGAATCCACGACCCGCCGCTTCGGCGGCAGCGGACTCGGGCTTGCGATCTGTCGCGAGCTCTCCGAGCTCATGGGCGGTAGCATCAAGGTGGAGAGCCGACCGCAAGCCGGCTCGACATTCCGCGTGGCCGTACCGCTCGAGGCGGCGGGCGCGCCTGCGAGCGCCACCGTGCCGCCGCTGCCATCGCGCCGCGTTCGCATCGTGTCGCGGCGAACGGCGCTGGCCGAGTCGCTGCGCCGCTACGCGCGCACATTCGGTCTGCGCGTTCTCGAGGAGACCGAGGCCGGCGCGGCGGCGAGCCGCGCGGATCTGATCCTTCTCGATGCCGGCAGCGGGGCCCCGGCCGCACTGGTCAGCGAGACCGATGCACTCTCTCAGCCCCCGGTCGTGATCGTCGCGAGCGCCGCGGAGTTGCAGCGCGAGGATCTGCGCTCGCATGCGCGGGCTGGCTCGATCGTCCCCAAACCCATCCAGCGCGATGCGCTTCTCGAGGCGCTCGCAAGCGCGCTCGGGGTGACTCTCGCGAGCGTAGGGCCGGCAGGCTCGCTGCCGTCGAGCACAGCGCCCGCCATCGGCGCACATGTGCTCCTGGTGGAAGACGAGCCAGTCAACGCGGAAGTGGCCCAGGGCTATCTGGCGACGCTCGGCTGCACATGCGTGTGGGTCAACAATGGCGCCGAGGCGCTGGCGCGTTTCGCGATCGAGCGCTTCGACCTCATTCTGATGGATCTGAACATGCCGGAGCTGGACGGCTTTGCGACCACGCGCCTGATGCGCGAGCGAGGCGGCGGTGCGCGCGTGCCGATTGTCGCGCTCACGGCGAACGACGGCGTGGACCGCCGGCAGGCCTGCCTCGATGCCGGAATGGATGACATGCTGAGCAAGCCCTACACCCTCGAGGATTGCGTGGGGCTGCTGCGGCGCTGGGTCCCTCGCAGCGCGAGCGCGACGGACGCGCCACCCGAGCTACCGGCCGCGCCAGCCCCTGCGCCCGTTGCGCGGGCCGACAGGGCGCCCGCGCGTGCTGCGCCACTTTCGTGCGTGGATGCCGAGGCGGTGGCCGTGCTGCGAAAGCTGCGCGGCACCGGTCAGGCAGATCTCTATTCGAGGCTCGTCGAGCTGTTTCGCTCGGGCTCGACGGATGCGATCGCCCAACTCGGGATCGAGCTTCAGGACGCGCGGCTCCCCGGGGCTGCCGCGATCTGTCACAAGCTCAAGTCGAGCGCCTCGAACGTCGGCGCGACCATCTTTGCTCAGAATGTTCGCGAGCTGGAGCAGCTCTGCCGGATGGGCGATCTGGAGCGTGCCCGGCTTCTGTACCAGGCGTTGCGCGAGGCGCACCCGGCGCTGCTGGAGGAGCTGACGAGCCTGCGCCTGAGGGCCATCGCATGACCCGACCCCTCGCGATCATTGCCGACGATGAGGACCTGGGGCGCGAGCTGCTGGCCGGAGCGGCGGCCCAGATCGGGCTCGAGCCGCTCACCTTCGACAACGGCTCCTCCGCGCTCGATGCGGCGCTCGCGCGCGACACGGCGATCGTGCTGCTCGATGTGGACATGCCGGGCCTGGACGGCTATCGGGTGTGCCGCCAGCTGCGCAGCGACCCACGCTTTGCGACCGTTCCCATCGTGATGGTCACCGGTCACGAGGATTCCACGGCGATCGGACTCGCCTTCGATGCGGGGGCGACCGACTTCATCTCCAAGCCGGTCAACTGGGCGCTGCTGCCGCGTCGGCTCGAGTACATCCTGCGCAACGCCGCGGCCGCCGAGCGCATCGAGCGGCTCGCGTACGGCGACCCGCTCACGGGGCTGCCCAATCGGCAGCGCTGCCTCGAGACGGCCGAGCGATTGCTCGCGGAGGCCGCCGAGCACAACGAGTCGGTCGCGGTCGTGTACCTCGACCTCAACAGCTTCAAGCGCGTCAACGACACGTTTGGCCATCCAGTCGGGGATGCGGTGCTCAAGATCGTCGCCGGCAAGCTCGTCGGTCTGGTCGAGAGATTCAAACACGAGCCGAGCCACATCTCCGTCGCGCGCTTCGGCGGCGACGAGTTCGTCATTCTGCTGCGCCACGTCCGGGCGCGCGCGCTCGCGCTCGGAATCGCCGACATGTGCTGCATGGCGTTCAAGGAGCCGATTCTCTATGACGGTCTTGAGTTCTACTCGGCGCCGAGCATTGGACTTGCCGTCTACCCCGACGACGGTCCAGACGTCGCAACGGTGCTGAAGCACGCCGACACGGCGATGTATCAGGCCAAATCCGAGGGCGCCGCCTCCATCGCGGTGTACACGCCCGCCATGAGCAGCCGCATGCGCGACTGGCTCGACCTGGAGGCGCGGCTACGCCGCGCCGTGCAAGAGGACCGCGTGCACCTGCAATTCCAGCCCAAGTTCAGCCTGCGAGACGGCCGTCTGGCCGGAGTCGAGGCGTTGCTGCGCTGGTGCGACAGCGAGCACGGCGATATCTCGCCCAACCGCTTCGTCGAGATTGCCGAGGACAGCGGATTGATCCTCGACATGGGCAGCTGGGTCGTGCGGGCGGCCTGCCGGCAGATACGCAAATGGCAGGATCGCGGGTGGGTCGTCCCGGTGGCGATCAACGTGTCGGCCAAGGAGCTGTTGCACGGCGACCCGGCCAAGGTGCTCGAGGCCGAGGCGGCGGCGGCCGGCATCTTGCCCTCCCTGGTCGAGATCGAGATCACCGAGTCGATCCTCGTCAAGGACTCGAGCGTCATGCGCGGCGCGCTCGAGAAGCTCCGCAGGCTTGGATGCCGCATCGCGCTGGATGACTTTGGCACGGGCTATTCCTCGCTCGCGTACATCACGCGATTTCCGCCGGATCGGATCAAGATCGACAAGGCCTTCGTGCACAACGTGGACCGCTCCACGAGCGATGCGGCAGTCGCCAATGCGATCCTCTCGCTGGGCGAGAGCCTGGGTCTCATCGTGACGGCCGAGGGCATCGAGCGACCCGGGCAGCTCGCATGGCTGCGCCAGCGAGGGTGTCACGAGGTCCAGGGGTTCTTGCTGTCGCGGCCCCTCTCGGCCGCCGACCTGGAGCGAGTGTTCCTCAGTGAGCCTCAAATGAGTGCATTGGACCGGATAGTTGAGGGCTGATGCACCGGTCTGCTGCAACGCAACTTGCGGAGAACTGCTCAGTTCGCCTATAAGTATCGCAAACAAGGGGAAACAAGCTGGCCCGGGCTGCGCGGGGCGGCCCCAGGACAACCGAAAGAACAATCAGAACGGAACGACCGGAAGCTCATCCCATGCACACGGACGCGCGTCGTTCCTCAGTCTCGAAGAGCCTGCATCGGATGGGGCAGTGATGGCCCGCTCGGCGGCTCTCGCACGGGTCGATAGATGAAGCGTATGCGGGGTAATCCATGCTGATACTGACACGTCGCTCGGGCGAAACCGTTCACATCGGAGAGGATGTGATGGTCACCGTCCTGGCCATCAAGGGGAACCAGGTTCGCATCGGGATCAAGGCGCCACGCAGCGTCGCTGTCGATCGCGAGGAGATCTTCGAGCGCAAGCGCACCGAGGGGGCAACCCGTCAGCCTGCCGCGCAGAGCGCGCCGCCACTCGCGCCCAGCTCATCGGATTCTTGATCAGCGCTGCGGCGGCTGAATCAGCTCCAGGCGATTGCCCGCGGGATCGCGCGCCAGAGCGATCACCATGCCGCTCTTTCCAAACGGACGCGGTTGGCCGTCGAGCCGCCCGCCCGCAGCCTGGATCGCCGCCGTGGTGGCAGCCATGTCCGTCACGGTGAAGATGATGTGCGGCACCGGATCGTCGATTGCATCCGACGCCCGGTGCATGATCACGACCTGCGCGGCGTGATTCGCCCTGGCGGCGTCGACCGTGTCGCCGAAGTTCAGCATGATCTCGAGCATGCCGGGAAACTGCAGGCGGTTGACCTCCTTCAAACCGAAGGCGGACTCGTAGAACTTCGCCAGCGCCGGTACGTCCTGCGCTCCGATGCGCGCCGCATCGAGAGTCACCGCGGCGCTCGCAACACCCATCAGCATCCCGGCCACCGCGGCGGCCACTGCAGTCCTCGCAAGCCAGCTCATCCAACCCTCCCCTCGAACCCGGTCGAGCCGGCCGATCATAGCGCTAATCCAAACACCGAGCCTCCCCCGTACAGGCGCGCGCCGCGGGCCCATGCCGCCGGTGTGCGCCTTGCTCGCCTGGACGCTAGACTTGCGCCATGAGCCGCTCTGCGCACGCCCCGCTCGCATTGGCGAGCCTCGCGATCGCCTGTTGCCTGCCCTGCATTGCTTCCGATCGCGCGGTGCCGGCGAGCTCTGCAGCCGATCGGCCCGTGCACCGCTATCTCGAGGTGCAGATCTCCCCCGACGGCTCGTACGTTGCCTCCATCGAGGGCGACTCGCCCACTGGCGCCTACTACCCGGACATCCGAGATCTCGTCATCCGCTCGGTGAAGGGCGGGGGGGAGCGCCGCGTTGCGCTGCCGTGCGGTCGTGTGCCGCAGTGCTGGCCGGTCTCTCCCGCCTGGACGCCCGACGGCAAGCACGTGAGCTTTGCCCTGCGAACGCCAGGCAGTCACGCGTACTCCATCTATACCGTCGAGCGTGACGGCAGCCGGGCGCACAGGCTTCTTGATTTCACCGGCACGCTCGGCAGTCTCAAATACGCACCGGACGGCACGCTGGCCATGCTCGCCGTGGCGCATGCGCGCAAGGAAGTCGGTGCCACGCAAGCGGGCGCACCCGTGGCCGGCGACCTCGATGTCGCCCCCACCGAGCAGCGGATCGCCGTCCTCTCCGGCGGCTCTCTCGAGTGGGCATCACCGCCCGACCTGTTCGTCTATCAGTACGATTGGCGCCCCGCGGGCCGCGGCTTCGTCGGCACTGCGGCCCCCGGCGACGGCGATGACAACTGGTGGACGGCGAAGCTGTACGCCTTTGCGCCCGGAACGGGCGCCGCCCGCGCGATCTACACACCCGCCGACCTTCGTCAGCAGATCGCCGATCCGAGCGTCTCACCCGATGGACGCACGGTCGCATTCATCGCCGGCATCATGAGCGACTTTGGCTCGACGGGTGGGGACATCTTCTCGCTGTCCCTCGATACGGACACGCTCCTCGACCTGACCCCCGCGATTCAGGCATCGGCCACATCGCTCGACTGGAGCTGCCGCGGCGCGCTCACCGCACAGCTGCTGCGCGAGGGCGAGACACAGATCGTCGATCTCGGAACCGGGCGGCGCGCTCAAAGCCCGCGGGTGCTGTGGAGCGGCGAGGAGGCTTTCCGCGCGGAGCCGCGGGTCTCCAGGGCTTGCGCCTCGGGCCTCACGGCCCTGTCGCACGAGTCCTTCACGGCGGCGCCGGAGATCGAGGTCGGCCCGCTCGGGAAGTGGCGCGACCTCACGCGGCTCAATGCCGGCCTCTCCCTGCCCGCTCGCGTCACGAGCATCCGCTGGAGGAACGATGGATTCAGCGAGCAGGGCTGGCTGCTTCTGCCTGCCGGCGCCTCGGGCAAGGTGCCGCTCATCACGAGCATTCACGGTGGTCCGGCCTCGGCGGCATTGCCCACTTTCTTCGGCCCCGGCACTCAAGCGCAGATGCTGCGGCGCGGGTGGGCGCTGTTCTTGCCGAATCCCCGTGGCAGCTTCGGCGAGGGAGAGCGCTTCACCGCGGCCAACGTCCGTGACTTCGGACACGGCGATCTGCGCGATGTGCTCGCGGGCATCGATGCGGTCGAGCGCCAGGCACCCATCGACGATGCGCGGCTGGGCGTGACGGGAGGCAGCTACGGCGGCTTCATGACGATGTGGGCGGTGACGCAGACGCACCGGTTCAAGGCCGCGGTCGCCTCCGCGGGGGTGAGCAACTGGCAGTCGTACTACGGCGAGAACGGCATCGATGAATGGATGCTGCCCTACTTCGGCGCGACGGTATACGAGGATCCCGCCGTTTATGCGCGCTCCTCGCCCATCAATTTCATCCGCAACGTGCGCACCCCGACATTCGAGTACGTCGGGGAGCGTGATATCGAGTGCCCCGCACCCCAGACGCAGGAGTTCTGGCACGCGCTCAAGGCGCTCGGCGTGCCCACCTCGATCATGATCTACCCCGGTGAGGGCCACGGTCTGCGCGAGCCCGCTCATTCGGCCGATGCCACGGCGCGCACGCTCGCGTGGTTCGAGAAGTATCTGAGATAGCCATGCCAAAGACATATGAACGGATCGAGACGCAGCTGATCCATGCCGGCGAGCCGCGCCCGCGAATCGAGGGGTCGGTGGTGATGCCGATCTTTCAGACCGCGATGTTCGAGTACGCGGGCGAGACGGGCTACCACGACCTCAAGTACATCCGACTGAACAACACGCCGAACCACCGCATCCTCGCGCGCAAGCTCGCGGCGCTCGAGGGCGCGGCGGATGCTCTGGTGACTGCCAGCGGCATGGCAGCGATCTCCGCCGCGCTCCTCGCGCTGCTTGCCCCCGGCGATCATCTCATCGCGCAGGATTGTCTCTATGGTGGTACGCACGATCTGATCACCAAGGAACTCGACAAGCTCGGGATCGCCTGCACGTTCATCGACACGCAAGACCCGCGCTCGTGGCAAGCGGCCCTGCGACCGAGCACCCGGGTGATCTACGTCGAGGCGATGACGAACCCGCTGCTCGAGGTGGCCGACCTGCAAGCGGTGGTGCGCCTCGCTCGCGAGCATCGGCTCGTCTCGATCATCGACAGCACGTTCGCGACGCCCATCAATTTCCGGCCGCTCCAGGCGGGCTTCGATCTGTGCGTGCACAGCGCGACCAAGTACCTGAACGGTCACTCGGACATCGTCGGCGGTGCGCTCGCAGGATCGGCGCAGCTCATCGAGCGCATCACGCGCAAGCTGAACCTCCTGGGCGGCTCCATGGATCCACACGCGGCATTCCTTCTCCACCGAGGCCTGAAGACGCTTGCATTGCGCGTGCGTTACCAGAACCAGAGCGCGCTGGCGATCGCCCGGTTTCTGGCGACTCATCCGGCCGTGGCGCGCGTCAACTACCCCGGCCTCGAGAGCCATCCCCAGCACGCAAGGGCGCGCGAGCTCTTCCACGGGTTCGGCGGCATGCTGAGCTTCGAGCTCGCGGACGGGTCGCAGCAGGCAGGGCGATTCCTCGCGCGCGTGACGCTGCCCGCCGTTGCCCCGAGCCTCGGGGGCGTCGAGACGCTCCTCACCCGCCCCGCAACCAGCTCGCACGCGGGGCTGTCGCGCGAGGAGCGTCTGCGCCTTGGCATTCGCGACGACCTCATCCGCATGTCCGTGGGGATCGAGGCGACCGAGGATCTGCTGGAGGACCTTCGGCAAGCGCTCGGGTGAGCCTCGAGCACCGCATCTCCCGCGCAGTGGCTCTATCGATAGAGTGTCTGGTAGAGCGTGCGTCCCACGAGCTCCTCGATCGCCGAGAGGTCCGGACCGCGATCCCCGATGTTGCCCACGATGCGACCCGCAGGCAGGTGCACCACCCGCCTGGCGCCGTTGCGCTGCACGACGGTGACCACTGCGCCGCTGCTTCGCACGCGGTCGACGGCGGGGTCGAACTCGTGGACTTGCCCGGTGCACTCATCGAGGATGAACGAGGGAACGTGGTAGTAATACACCGACACCAGGTCCTGGGGGGAATAGTACTGCGAGAAGTACTCTTTCGACTTGCACGGGTGCGTGTGGTAGAGCCCGATGAGCTTGTCGCCTGGATTGAGCTGCTTGTACGCGTCCATCGGAACCGCATCGACCTTCTTCAGGGTGCGCGGAAAGGCGTTGTACATGACCTCGCCCTCGTGCAGGACCAGAATGCCGCCGTACTCCCAGCGATAGCCGTTCGGCGCGTAGAAGGCCCAGCGCAGGGCGCTCACCGCCGCCGTCTCCAGAGCCTCACTGCCGGCGGATCCTGGCGCCGTGGAGCTCAAGCCCGCGGAGGGGGCACTCGCGCTTGCGGTCGTGTCGCCCGCCATCGCATCGACCGGGTGCGCGAGGCCAAACGCGAGCATCGCAGCCGCCATGGCGCGCCCGATGAGCCGCGCAGGGTGTGCGGGAGAAGACTCCGCCCTCATGTCTGTGCTCCTGGTTGTTCCGGGCATCGTCGGCTAGCAAGCTCCGTACTTCTGCGACGTGCATCACGGGCGCGGAGCCCATAGAATCGCAGCGTGTCGTCCGTCACGACCAGTGGAGCTCTGCCGCTTGGCGAGTGGCAGAACTTCTACGTCCTCCTGGGGTCCTCCGCCGGCGCCCTGACCGGCCTCACGTTCATCGTCATCACGGTTGCGGCCGATTCCAGCGGCTTTCGTAACGCAGCCGTACGCCTCGCAGGATTGCGGGCATTCATCACGCCCACCGCGGTGTATTTCGGTTCGGCCCTGGCGGTGTCCGCACTGATGAGCATTCCGGGGCAGACCGCCTTCACGCTCGCGGTCTGCCTCGCCGTGAGCGGTGCCGGCGGCCTTACCTACTGGGGAACCGTCATACGGTGGATGTTTCGCGCCACTTCCGATTACAGCCTCTTCCTCGCCGACTGGATCTGGAGCGTCATTCTCCCCGCCCTCTCGTATGCAGCCCTCGTGGCGTGCGCTTTGCTGCTGCGGGTGCATGCTCCAGCGTCGCTTTATGTCGTCGCTGCAACGACGCTGCTGCTGTTGTTCATTGGGATCCACAACGCCTGGGACGTCGTCGTGTGGATCACCACCGAGCGGCACGCGCGGCGCGAGTACGCGCGTGGCAGCGAGCCCCCGGACCCCCCACCCGCGGAGCAATCCCCCCCGGCTGAATCCTTCGCTACCGAACAATCAATCGCGGACGAGCCCCAGAGGCGGGAACAGCACGAGCATCGGCCGCGTTGAACAGAATGCGAGCGTGGTTTCGCTGACGGTCAAGTCGCATTTCGCAGACGACTGTACTTGCAGCTGGAGCTCTGCGATTCTCATCTTTCAAATGCGCCCTGATCGGATCTCAACTTTTGGACGTGCCCTGGCGATTCTCTGGTGCACCCTGTCGTGTGCAGGAGTGCTCGCAGGACTCGACGGCTGCGGGTCGAGCACGGACGACACGGGTACGAGCAGCTCCAGCAGTTCCAGCACGAGCAGCTCCAGCAGCTCCAGCAGCTCAAGTGCGAGCAGCTCCAGCAGCAGCACGGCGAGCGGCACGGATGTGACCACCTACAAGAACGATCTGGCGCGTACTGGCCAGAATCTGACCGAGACGATTCTGACTCCCGCCAACGTCAACTCCACGAGCTTCGGCCTCCTGCACCTTCTATCGGTGGACGGCAACGTCGATGCGCAGCCGCTTTATCTGTCGCATCTGCAGATCGCGGGCGTCGCTCACAACGTGCTCTTCATCGCCACCGAGGCCGACTCGGTGTACGCCTTCGATGCGCAAACGGGCGCGACGCTGTGGAAGGTCTCGCTGCTCGGCTCTGGAGAGAGCACGAGCGGCGAGGTCTACGGATGTACCCAGGTCGTGCCGGAGATCGGCGTGACCTCCACGCCAGTGATCGATCGGACCGCGGGCCCCCACGGCACAATTTACGTGGTGGCGATGTCGGAAGATGCCGCCATGAACTATCACCAGAGGTTGCATGCGCTCGATGTGACGACGGGTGCTGAGCAGTTCGGCGGCCCTGAGGAGATCACTGCCACTTTCGGCAGCACCTCGTTCGTGCCCGAATATTACGAGGAGCGCGCCGCGCTGCTGCTGCTGAACGGCACGATCTACACGAGCTGGACGTCCCATTGCGACATTCCTCCCTACGGTGGCTGGATCATTGCCTACGGTGAGAGCACGTTGACGCAAACTGCCGTGCTCAACGTGGCGCCGGGCGCGACCGGGACCGGAGACGAGAATCAAGGACCGGCGATCTGGATGAGCGGCGGAGGGCCGGGCGCAGACTCGGCGGGCTATGTCTACCTGCTGACGGCGAATGGCCGATTCGAGACCACGCTCAACAGCGGCGGTTTTCCGAGCGGCGGCGACTACGGAAACTCCTTCCTCAAGCTCTCGACCGCCGGAGGCACTCTGAGCGTCGCCGATTACTTCACGATGTGGAACGAGGTCACCGAGTCTACGAACGATGAGGACCTCGGATCGGGCGGCGAGATGCTGCTGCCGGACCTCTCCGACTCCACGGGCACGGTCCGGCATTTGATCGTGGGCGCCGGCAAGGACAACAACGTCTACGTCGTGAATCGCGACTCCATGGGTGAGTACAACTCGAGCACCAACAACATCTGGCAGGAGGTCGATGGGGTGCTGCGCGGGGCGATCTTCTCGACGCCCGCCTATTTCAATGGCACCGTTTACTATGGACCCGTCGGGCGCCCGCTCACGGCCTTCCCCATCACCAGCGCCATGCTCTCGACGACCAACGTCACCTATACCAATACATTCTTCGAATATCCGGGCACGGCCCCAGCCATCTCGGCGAGCGGCACTGCGAACGCGATCATCTGGGCGCACGAGAACAGCAATCCGGCCGTGCTGCACGCCTACGATGCGACCAATCTGTCCGACGAGCTCTACAACAGCAACCAGGCCGCCAATGGGCGCGACCAGTTTGGAGCGGGGAATAAGTTCATCACCCCGACCATCGCCGATGGCCAGGTATTCGTCGGAGGCTCCGGCGTCGTTGCGATCTTCGGGCTGCTCAACTGAGGAGCCCCGGGGCGGCCTCCCGGCCGCATCCCACCCCACCGCAGCCTCTCGCCACGTGACGAGCCTCTAGTCCTCGAGGTTCGTTTCTACAGAATCCGCTCCGCGGTCCGATAAGCCAATCCGGGGGTACCCGGCATGAGACTCGCCCGGACCGAGACGCACGTCACATGATGCGAACCCACGTTGGCCGCCCCGCCGGACAGCGTGCGCCGTGGCGTGTCGATCAACCGCTGTGGACCGCGCTGCTGCGAGAGCACAGCCTCGCGCTGTCGGGGAGTGCCGCCGTCGCGGTGTTCGCCTGCGAGCGTCTGTGGCCGACGTACTCGGCATGGCATGCAGGCTACCTGCTCGCCGTGCTGCTGAGCCTGTGGGCTCCGCGGCCTCGCGGAACCTACCTGGCGGCCGGCATTGCAACCGCGCTGTCGCTGACCAATGCGCTCTGGCCCTTCACCTCCGGAGTCGCCGCCCGTCTTGCAGATCATGCCATCCCCGTAGTGCTGATCTGGATGACGGCCGGCGCCTGTCTTGCTCAGCGACGCCAGCTGTACGCTCGTGCCCGGCGCATCGCGCGCGTGCGCCACCGCCGTGCCGAGCACGCGCTCGACATCAGCCGACTCGAGGAGACCGAAGCAGCCCGCCGGCTCGCCGAAGGAAGGCTCGAGCGCATCTTGCGAGGCACCAACGACGGACCGTGGGAGTACGAGGTCGCAACCGACAGCTACTGGCTCGCCTCGCATTTCATGAAGGTGTGCGGCTATGGGCCGGAGCTGGTGCCAACACGCGCGGCGATGAAGGCGCTCATTCATCCCGAGGACGTGGCGGCGCAGCAGACCGCCTTCCTGCGATGCCTTCAAGGGCACGGCCCTTACGACTGCGAGTTTCGCGTGCGCCAGAGTGACGGCCGGTACCGATGGTTCCGCTCGCGTGGCATCTGCGAGTTCGACGGCGAAGGCAAGCCGATCCGCATGTCCGGTGCGCTGCAGGACATCAGCGAGCGGCGCGAGTACCAGCGAGCTCTGATCGAGGCACGCGAGGCGGCGGATGCCGCCAACCGCGCCAAGAGCGAGTTCCTCGCCAACATGAGCCATGAGATCCGCACGCCGATGAACGGCGTGATCGGCATGACGGAGCTGCTGCTCGACTCGCAGCTGGATACCGTGCAGCTCGACTACACCGAGACGATCCGCGACAGCGCCCGGGCGCTGCTCACGGTGATCAACGACATTCTGGATTTCTCCAAGATCGAGGCGGGCAAGCTCGATCTCGAATGCATCGACATGAACCCGCGCGACACGCTCGAGGATGTCGCGCGATTGCTGGCCATACAGGCGCACGCAAAGGGCCTGGAGCTCACCGTCAGCATCGATCCGAACGTGCCCGAGCTGGTGACCGGCGATCCTGCGCGGCTGCGGCAGATCCTCACCAACCTCGGCGGCAACGCGGTGAAGTTCACCGAGCGCGGGGAAGTAGCGCTCGAGGCGCGGCTCCTCGAGTCGGGACCTGACGGTGTGCTCATCCGTTGCGAGGTGCGCGATACCGGGCCGGGTATTGCCAGCGACCGGCTCGATGCGCTCTTCAGACCCTTCACGCAGGTCGATGCTTCCACGACGCGCCGCTTCGGCGGCACCGGGCTCGGGCTCTCGATCGTCAAGCGTCTGGCAGGACTCATGGGTGGGGACGCCGGCGTCACGAGCGAGCCGGGGGCCGGCTCGACGTTCTGGTTCACTGCGAAGCTCGGCGTCGCGGCGCGATCCCCGCCCCGGCCGAAACCGCGCACGCCGCTGCCGGGTCTGCGCGCGCTGGTCGTGGACGACCACGAGACCAATCGCCGCGTCCTGAGCGGGCAGCTCGCCCTGTGGGGCGTGCAGGCAGTGACGGTCTCGAGCGCCCAGGAGTGTCTGGATGCGCTCGAGTCCGCGGCTGCCGCCGGACGACCCTTCGAGGTGGCCCTCATCGACTACCACATGCCCGGCACCGACGGCGCGCAGCTGGGACGGCAGCTCCGCGACCGGGCAGCGCTCGCGGCCACGCGCCTCGTGCTCCTCACCTCGGCCGGCTATCGCGGCGATGCGCGGCGCTTCGCGGAGCTCGGGTTCGCCGGCTACTTGCTCAAGCCCGTCACGGAGCGTGAGCTCGCCGCCTGTCTCTCCCTGGTCATGTCGAGCAGCGCAGACTCGTGGCGCCAGCGCGAGCAGCCGCTCGTGACGCGCCATCACGCGCGCTCGTTGAGGGGCGCAGAGCGCGCGCGCGTGCTGCTCGCCGAGGACAACCCCGTCAATCAGAAGGTGGCCCAGGTGATGCTCGAGAGGCTCGGCGCCGAGGTCGAGGTGGTCGGCAACGGGCGCCAGGCCGTGCTGGCCTTCCGGAGCGGCGGCTTCGATGTGGTCATCATGGACTGTCAGATGCCCGAGATGGACGGCTACGAGGCCACGCGCGCGATCCGCGCGTACGAGGGGGGGCAACGCCGCACTCCGATCGTTGCGCTCACGGCTCACGCCATGAAGGGCGACGATGAGGCATGCCGCGCGGCGGGCATGGACGATTATCTGGCGAAACCCATCGATGGGGAGCGCCTGCGCATCTGTCTCGAGCGGCATCTCGGCAGACTCGCACCGCTTGCGAGCTCCGCCCGCACCGAGCCCGTCGACTGGCAGGCGCTGCTCGATATCACGGCGCGCGACGAGTCGGGCGCGCGCGAGCTCGCGACGCTCTATCTCGCCTGTGGTCAGCAAGCACTCTCGGAGCTCACGGCGGCGCTGGGCCGCGAGGACCTGAGCGCACTCTGCGATCAGGCGCACTCGCTGAAGGGAGCGAGCGCGAGCCTCTGCGCGCGCGCGGTCGAGCAAGCCGCCACGGCGCTCGAGATGGCGGTGCGCGCCGGCGCGCATGCCGAAGTGGCCACGCTGACGGCCGGCCTGCAGAGCGAGCTCGAGCGCACGCTCGCCTACCTGCGCGCCAAGGTGGCGTGAGTGGCCCGGGGAAAGCGCCGCCCCCGCAAGCCCCCGTAGACATCGCCCCCGCGGTCGCCGACCATCCGGCGATGAGGTTGAGAATCGCCTTGCGCCGTCCGGATCGCCGCCGCACTCTTCGAGGATCGCTCGGCGGCGCATGACTCCGTCGCTTCAGGTCACAGGAGCACTTCCATGAAGCAGCGAAAGCTAGGCGCGGATGGACCGAGCGTCTCCGCGATCGGTCTGGGTTGCATGGGCATGTCGCCTGCCACGTACGGACCGGCCGCCGACGAGGCGGCTTCCATCCGTGTGATTCACCGCGCACTCGACCTCGGCGTCAGGTTTCTCGACACGGCCGAGATCTACGGACGCGGACACAACGAGGAGCTCGTCGGTCGGGCGATCGGCGGCCGCCGCGACCGCGTGTTTCTCGCGACCAAGTTCGGCATCGCGCAAGCGTGGAATACGCGCACCCCCGGTGCGCGGGCGCTCGACGGCAGACCCGAGACCGTCCGGCGCTCGCTCGAGGGCTCGCTGCGGCGCCTCGGTGTGGATCACGTCGATCTGTACTATCAGCATCGCGTGGACCTCGACGTCCCGGTCGAGGAAACGGTCGGCGCCATGGCGCAGCTCGTCAAGGAGGGGAAGGTCCGGTACCTGGGCCTCTCGGAAGCCAGCGCCGAGACGCTGCGGCGTGCCCACCGCGTACACCCGATCACGGCGCTTCAATCGGAGTACTCGCTCTGGTGCAGGGACGTGGAGACCAACGGCGTGATGCAGGCGATCGAGGAGCTGGGCGTCGCGCTCGTACCCTATAGCCCCCTCGGACGCGGGCTCTTCTCAGGAAAGCTGCGCTCGGTCGAGGATCTGCCGGCGGATGATTTCCGCCGGACCTTGCCGCGGTTCTCGCCGGATAACTTCGCCGAGAATCTGCAGCTCATCCCGCAGATTGAAGCCGTGGCCCGAGCAAAGCGAGCGACCCCCGCGCAGATCGCGCTCGCGTGGGTGCTCGCTCAGGGCGAGTACATTGTCCCGATCCCCGGCACGACGCGCATCGAGCGGCTCGAGGAGAACGCCGCGGCTGCCGATCTGGTCCTGGGTCCCGGTGACCTCGAGGCGCTCGGGGAGATCGCGGCGCAGGCGCACGGCGCGCGTTACAAGGATATGAGCTGGGTGAACCGTTAGGATCGCGCCGCATGTCCCACAACATTCGCCCGGCCACACACGCCGATGTCCAGAGCCTGCGGGACCTGATTGCCCTGTCCGCGCGGGAGCTCGGCAAGCACGACTACCGGCCGGAGCAGATCGAGGGTGCCTTGCGCGGCGCCTTCGGCGTGGATACTCAGCTCATCGACGACGGCAGCTTCTTCGTCGTGGAGCTCGATGAGCGCATCGTCGCCTGTGGCGGCTGGAGTTACCGCCGCACGCTCTTTGGTGGCGATGCGCGGGCCGAGCGCGACTCGGCCGAGCTCGACCCGAGAGCGGATGCGGCCAAGATTCGCGCTTTTTTCGTGCATCCGGAGTATGCGCGCCGGGGAATCGGCCGCGCGCTGCTCGAGCGCTGCGAGAGCGAGGCACGGGCGCGCGGCTTCACCCGCCTGGAGCTCATGGGAACCCTACCGGGCGTGCGGCTATACCAGGCGCTCGGCTATCAGCCAGGAGCGATCGTTCACTACCGCGTCGCGCCCGGCGTGGACATCGAGTTCGTTCCGATGCACAAGGAGATCCGCTGAAGCTGGCGCCGTGATGGCTCGGCCACGCATCGTGATCGTCGGAGGAGGCTTCGCGGGCCTGTGGGCGGTGCGAGACCTGCGGGACGCTGCCGCAGACATCCTGCTGATCGATCGCAGCAATCACCACACCTTTCAGCCGCTGCTCTATCAGGTCGCCACCGCAGGGCTGACCGCGCCCTCGATTGCTGCGCCACTGCGCCACATCCTGCGCCGCCAGCGCAACGCGACCGTGCTGCTCGGCAACGTCGCGCAGATCGACACCTCCGACCGGCGTGTCATCGCCGAGGGGACCCCCTACTCCTACGACTATCTGCTCGTCGCCGCCGGCGTGACGCACACGTATTTCGGCCACGACGAATGGCAAGCCCAGGCGGTGGGCCTGAAGACTCTGGATGACGCGCTCGCCATGCGCGCCCGCATCCTCACGGCATTCGAGCGCGCCGAGGCAGCGCTCAGCTCGAGCGAGCGGGCCGCATGGCTCACCTTCGTGATCGTGGGCGGCGGTCCAACGGGAGTCGAGCTCGCGGGTACGCTCGCGGAGA
>Ga0335072_10000717_pt1 | contig 59847 bp, 46 predicted proteins | sample Lox_Sample_21_FD_206725 | JGI IMG/M metagenome (GOLD analysis project Ga0335072, IMG submission 206725) | Soil microbial communities from Loxahatchee National Wildlife Refuge, Florida, United States - Lox_Sample_2.1 | ecosystem: Environmental > Terrestrial > Soil > Wetlands | place: USA...
AATGGGGTGCGGCAGTTCGTCGATTGGTACTGCAGTCGTCTCGAGCAACGACTCTCGCGCGATGCCGTTGTTCGATGCCTTGTTGGTCCGGCCGCATAGCCGGTCGAGGGGGTCGATGGCCGTGGCGAGCTGCGACTCGCGGTCGACCGCTTCCTCGATCATTTGCGTGCCTTGGACGGCCCATCGGCCATCGAAGAGTTCCACCTCGCGCCGGATCGTGTCGATCACTTCGAAGGCGAAGGCCATGTGCGCGCTCTCGTCCCTGAAAACCCAGTTGGTCCCGGCCGCGAGCCCCGGTAAGAGTCCCCGAACCGAACGGTGGGTACGCTCGGCTGACCATGCCTGTGAACCGGCGACGTGGTTGGATGTCGATCGATAACCTACGTTATTGTTTTACGCGCACCGCGCTCGCATTTTCTGGTTACTATCGACGCCGGTTTACACTCAATCCTTATAGAGCAGGGTTATCCCATAGGTTACTGGCCTTCCGACCAGGCGGTAACCAGTATCGAAGGAATAGATGCTGTTGGTGAAGTAGTAGTTGTTGAAGACGTTTTTCCCCCAGAGCATGAGACGCCACTTGTCACTGTCCCAAGCGACGCCAGCGCGCAGATCTACAATCGCATAACCCCTAATCTCGAAGGGATATGTATCGCCGGGCGCAGTTGAATCGATCGAAGATGCCGGGATTGTGATGTCCTCGCCACCGATGTACGTTGTCGTCCAAGTCCGCGCGTTCACGTGACCGCCCACGAAGGGCTGCGCCGAAGCGACCCCCCAACTGTATTCCACGTCTAACTGCCCCTGAAACTCGGGCACGAACGGTATCCTGTCGCCCGCAAAGTCTCTAGTCAGCCCAAGGGCATCTGATCCCGTATAGTCGGTCACCCGCGATCCGACGTAGGTCACAGCACTCATCACTTCCAAGCCGGTCGCAGGCCGTAGTACTACTTCGAATTCAGCGCCGTAGAGTTCCGATCTTGGAACATTCACCAGACGATTCAGAACGCCGAAAACGGGGTCGAGAACCTTTCCCTCAATCTGCTTGTTGAGATAGTCATAATAGAAGGCGGCTGCGTTCAAGGTGATCCGAGCGTCCAAGAGACTCGACTTGACGCCGCCTTCCAATGCAGTCACGGACTCCTGAGTTACAGGCGTCAATTGCTTCCACGATGATGCGGCGATAGTCGGGAAGCTTCCGGCCTTGTAGCCGCGCGAAGCGTTGGCATAGAGCATCAAGGTTCTGTTGATCTTGTACTCTGGACCGACGCGCCAGGAGACATTGCTCTGCTCTAGGGTGTCACGATAGGCTGCGCCCGGAATGTACTGAAAGTTGAGCGACACACAGTCATCCGGTGCAAGCGAGGTGATCGGCTTGCCGCTCAGGAGTGTCCCGAGCCCTTCAAGGAGCTGATTGATTCGTCCATCACCGAGGTCATAGTTGCAAATGCTGGCACGCGTGAGATTGTTCGTATATCTCGCGCCGGCCTGTAGCGTCAGCTTCTCCGTGGCGTCGTACTCGCTGTTGCCGAAGACCGCCGAGTCTCTCCGGAACGTATTGCTGCGGAAGCCGTTTTGAAAAATATAGTCGAGCGCTGGGTTGAAGTTAGTGGACTGCCAGTAAGCAATCGCGTCGCTCTCGTCCACATGACTTGACTGAAAATTGCCTCCTCCAATCCACCGGAATCTGCTCTGGTCGCCATTGGAAGCGCGAAGCTCCTGATACAGCGAGCTGATTGATCCCGAGTTGAACAGGAAGTCATCGTCAACGAGAGCGGTTCCGTCATATGCGTTTGATTGGCTCTGCAGGAAGGTAACGTACGAGCTGAGCGAGGTGAGCGTCACTGAGGAACTCAGATCATAATCGGATCGTAGGAATGCTTGGTCCGTATGCCGGTCAGAATAAGGCCGAAGGTTCACTATCTGGCCAAGGGGATTGCGGACGCCATCCGGGGACCAGTCTGCCGCCTGTGAGTTTTGGGGAGGATACGAGTTGTTAATCAAGGCTGGGCTCGCATACGCTGTTGCTTGGGGGTAGATCACGTCGAGCTGTCCGGCTTGCGGGTCCGATCGGTCGAGCCAATTGTTGATATCCAGCGAAAAGCGTAGTGTGTCCGACGGTGTCCACTCGACGATAGCGCGCGCGGCCAGCGCGTCCACGTTGCCTAGAGTGTCATCGCGGGTATAGCTGTGTTGCCAGTCGTCTCCATCGATGTAGTGGACCGCGACTCGGACCTTCAGCGTGTTCGTGAGCGGTCCGCTCACAAACCCGTTGACTTCAATCGTATCGAACCTTCCAAAGCTCAGATCCCCTCCCGACGCGACGACGTCGGTAGGTTTCGCGGCGATGTAGTTGACGGCACCTCCGGTCGAATTCTCACCGTACAGAATTCCCTGCGGACCCTTGAGTACTTCGATGCGCTGCAAATCAAAGGTCCCTTGCGTCGACAAGACGGGGAAGGCAAGCGGAACTTCGTCGAGGTAGACGCTCACCGTCGGATAAGCGGAAAGTGAGCTCGCGTCGAAGCCGACGCCCCGGAGTGTGAGGACCGGGGTATTTGTCTCAGTCGGCGAATAGGTCAAGCCGGGTACGGCGTTCGCTACGTCTTCCAAACTGGTGATTTTCCGCTCCGCGATCTCCTCTGCTCCGAGCACAGATGCGGTTATTGCGACATCCTGGAGATTCTGGGATCGCTTATTGGCAGTAACAACGACCTCCTGGAGGCTTTCCCGGCCCGCGCTAGTGTCAGGTGCATCAGAGGAGGCAGCAACTGCCCGAGCCGCAGCCGCAAGCACTAACCCAGCTGTACTACAGCGCAGAAGGTGAGCAATTGGATTCATGAGCCATTCCCCCTATAGCCCTTGTCTGTGTGCGAAAAGGCCGAGATGCGGCGTACGCCCGCGGCCATCGTCGGGGCCGACTAACAGCCATTACCTGTGCCGCAGCGACGCGCGGTGCGGGTTCCGCAGTGTTGTCCCGGTCTCCAGACTCCGAGTAACGATATCAGGCCGTCCGTGCCGATCACATACCGGGGTTTGACTAAGATACATGCGTCCAGTGAATGAATTGATGATTCATGGCGGACCGGGTCGCCGCCATGCGCGTAGGCGCGCCAGGAGCTTGTCGCGCGCCGCCCGTGTACGCTGCGTTTCACGGCGGCCTGCCTTGCGCGTCGTCGCAATCTGGGACGGCGAATCCGCGAAAGCGTTTCACGAATCATCGATCAGCGGCGGCCCAAAGCGATGGCCCTTGTAGCCAAGGTCGGCCTGCGTGCCAGCCTGGCCTTCATGTCAAGCGTCCGCCGCGGCTCTGGGTCCTGCAGATTGTCCACGTGCAAGCTGCTCGCAATGTAGCGCTGCAAGTGCAATAGCACTACAGGCCGCAGGATCGCAATTCGGTGCAATCTAGCCGCGCTTGCCCCCATGTACGCTCAACGTACCTGCATAGCGAAGCGCCGTGAATTGCAGTCCCGGTCGGCCGAAACTGCTTCTCGAGCGGCAAGCGCGTGCCAAATGGAGAAGCATCAACTCGATGAGGTCCCGAGCATGATTTTCAAGTCAATCGAAATTGACGGCCTTAACGTGTTCTACAGGGAAGCCGGCAAGCCCGGCAGCCCGAAGCTGGTTCTACTGCATGGATTTCCTGCATCCTCGCACCAATACCGGAATCTAATTCCTGCGCTTGCCCACCGCTTCCATATCGTCGCTCCCGATTATCCGGGGTTCGGTAACTCGGACATGCCGGATCCTCGGATCTATAGCTACACGTTTCAAAACACATCCGAGGTCATCGAAGCATTCCTGAGAAAGATCGGATTCACCCGATTTGGCCTCTACGCCCAGGACTACGGTGGCCCGGTTGCGTTCCGCATTCTGTCGCGTCAGCGGGATTGGCTTGAATGGTTGATCATCCAGAATACGAACGCCTATGAGGTCGGATTCACGGCCGCTTGGGATGGCCTCCGAGGCGCGTATTGGAAGGACCGCGACCCCGAAACCGAAAAGGCGATTGCGGCGTTTCTCGAACCTGGTACGGTCAAGACCGTCTACACACACGGGCACCGGCGTCCTGAGCTGATTAGCCCCGACAACTGGAACATGGATTTACATTTCCTAGCGCGCCCAAACGCGCGCCAAGTGCAGCTTGACTTCTTCTACGACTATCGTACCAATGTTCAGCTCTACCCCAAATGGCAAGCGCTTTTGCGCGATCGGCAACCGAGAACCATCATCTTTTGGGGCCAGAACGACATCTTCTTCACCCGCGAGGGTGGAGAAGCGTATCTCAAGGATCTGCCCAAGGCGGAGATTCACCGCCTGGACTCTGGGCATTTTGCGATCGAAGACTGCCTTTCTGAGATCTCGGACAAGATGATTTCATTTTTTGACAAGCGTTGATAGGCCGGCCTCGCGCAAGCGCGCTGATCTCACTTTCCTAGCCGCCCGTGGGCCCGGGCGGTTCGGGTCCAGACCTCCGACTCGTGATCATCGGTCGCTTCGGTACTTTCGCCAGCTGCCCGCGAGGGCGCGGCGTGGCAATGCTTTCGGTGCATCACGCGGTCCATGCCCGCATCGCGTATGGGACTTCATCTGGAACGGCGGAGCACGTCGACCGCACCCCGCACCCCCGCACGCCCGCGTGCGTGACCCAAAGCTCGCCGGAGGGCGATTCACCCCGAGGAGTGCGGGCGAGTCAGTGCCTCCTTGACACGGGCCATCAGCAATCCTATCTGCAAAGGCTTTCGCAGAAAGCCCAGCGCGCCGAGTGACTCTGCTTCTCGGCGTATTCGCTCATCAGAAAAGCCGGTGATGAAGATGACCGGCATATGGAATCCACGGTGCAGCAGGGTCTTGTGCAACTCCAAGCCGTTCATTCCAGGCATCTGTACGTCAGTGATGAGGCAACTCGTGTTGGCAACCATTGCGGACTCGAGATACTCTCTTGACGAGCCGAAGCCCCTGGACTCGATCCCGTGCGAGGAGATCAGCTCTGCGATGGCGGTGCGCACCTGCTCGTCGTCATCGATCACAGCAACAAACGCCACGCGACTCTCTCTTCACCTTTTGTGCCAACACGCATCTAGCCCGTCACCCGGATTGCGCAAGTGCCAAAGCTATGGCGCTCTTCAGTGCCGGCGATTTCCGTGGATGGGTCAAGTAGGACCATTCCTCCTAGCGGGGATCTCGGATGGCGAGTTTCTGAGACATCAACACCAGATCAGCGACTGAGGCAGCTCCCATCTTTCGCATGAGGTTGCTGCGATGGACCTTAACGGTCGGCTCCGTGACACCCATCTGGAAGGCGATCTCCTTGTTCATGAGGCCGCGGGTGACATACCACATTACCTCTGTTTCGCGCCGCGTTAATGAGCGATGAAGACCTCGCAGCTTCCACGTGGTTTCCCGAAGCGAGCGCTGTTCCTTGTCCTGAGCGAGGGCTGTGTGCACCGCATTTAGCATGTCTAACTCGCGAAATGGCTTGCCCAAGAAATCCACTGCACCGGCTTTCATCGCTTGAACGCTCGTCGGAACATCGCCGTAGCCCGTCATGAACACGATCGGCACAGGGCTTCCCCGCTTTGCAAGCTCGCTCTGGATATCTAGCCCGTTGAGGTCCGGCAACTGCACATCCAATAGGAGACAGCTCGGCGCCTCGGGCAGTTGCGTGCCAAGCAGTTCAGTTGCCGAAGCGAATGGCAGTACCTGGAGGCCGGCCGAACGAAACATGTCCGTCAGCGCTGTTCTCAGTTGCTCATCGTCATCGACGATGATGACCGTCGGCTGAGCAAGCCTTATTTTGCGGTCCTCTCCCTGTCCGCCGCTGGCCCTCATAATCTCCCTCCCGAGAAGGAAGGTGACTGGAAATATTAGTTCATTCTACGGATCTGTCCGGGTACTAAATTACGACTAAAGTCTAGTATTCATCGGGCGTCGGACGTGTTCGGCTTCCTACTGGACAGCAAGCCTTGGAGCTGAGTCGGTGTCTATGCCTCCGCGGGGCAATTTGGTCATCGGACTTTGCGCCCACGAGCGCGTAATCGGGCTTTACCGGCTCTGGTACCGCTCTGCTCCGGGGGGGGGCTACGCGCCTTCCCACCAGCCTTCGGCGCCCGCAGCGCTCGATGCATCGGACCGACCACGCAGATCTGCGACAGGAGACGGTGCGCCACCGCGGCAAGACGCTCCGGCTCCTGACAGGAGCGAGCGAGCAGCAGTGCACCTTCGAGGGCTGCCGTCAGCATCCGCGCTACTTCCAAGGCTGACCCATCGAATTCCACGGTCCCATCGGCTCGGCCTTGCTCCAGGGTGGCCTCCAGCCAGGCATCGTTCAGGGCGAAGAAGCGCGCCAGCTCCCGCTGCATGGGTGGCGGAAGGGTTGCGTACTCCGCCGCGAGCATGCCACACAGACACATTCGGTTGCGTATTAGGAGATCTTCATAGACCCGCACGTAGTGTCGCAGTCTTTGCGGCGCGGGCCCTGTGATACCCGCCAGCGCGTCACACAAAGTCCGGGAGTAACGCGTGATGAGCGCCAGCCCCAAATCCGCTTTCGAGGCGAAGTGGTAATGAAGGGTTGCTTTGGTGATACCGAGCTCGGCAGCAATGTCGGCGTAGCTGAAGCCATTAAATCCATTTGTCTGCGCAAGCCGCTCGGCGACGTCTAGCGCGCGAAGGGCCGTATGAGCGTCTTTTCGAGTATCGTGGACAGCACCGGGCATGGCTCAAGTGTAGCAGCCCTTGTATCTCTACCGACTAGTTGATAGACTCGGTTTAAGGTACCGATCGAACAGCGCACCGGCCTTGCCCCCGTGGCGGCCTCGCTGCGCAGCCATGAACGCACACCTGAGCAGGCGTCATCGCATCGCCCGTTGCGGCCTGTTGAGCCGCCTGCGCCGCTACGATTTGCCCCCCTCCTATCCTCGCCTACGAGCCACCGCTCGCGTTGGCAGGCGCCCCGAGCACCCGAATTTGTGCATTCCCTAACGCTCGCCAATGCCCACCTCGCGGTAGCTCTCGAAGGCGTGGAGTTCTGCCTTTATCGGGCGCGACATCCATCGACCGGCGAGCCGATCCTTCTGCGCGCTCCTTTACAGCAGGATGCTGGGAGCACCGCGCGTCTGCGGCACGAGCTTGGCCTGGCCGACATTCTGCGCCCTCACTGGGCGTTGCGACCACTGGCGTTGGTCCGCGAGAGCGGCCGGACCATGCTGATGCTGGAGGATCCCGGGGGTGCTTTGCACACCCTCGCCCACTTCGTTCCCATGAGTATCGGGCGCTTCCTGCGCGCCGCCGTTCAAATCAGCGGCGCGGTGTCGGAGTTGCACCGTAGCGGCCTGATCCACAAGGATCTCAAGCCGGATCACCTGATTGTCGACAGAGCGAATCGCTTTCACATCACCGGCTTCGGGCTCGCCACATACCTCCCAACGGAGAGGCAGACCGCGATTCCTCCCGATGCCGTTGCGGGCACGCTTGCTTACATCGCACCCGAGCAGACGGGGTGCATGAATCAGTCCGTGGATACGCGCTGCGATCTGTATTCGCTGGGCGTGATCTTCTACGAGTTGCTTACAGCCCGCCTACCTTTCTCCGCAGCAGATGCGCTGGAGTGGATTCACTGCCATGTCGCAAGAGCACCGCCCCGTTTGAGCGCACACGCCGTTGGAATTCCGGATGCGATCGAAGAGGTCGTCGCACGACTGTTGTCGAAAGCACCGGAGGAGCGCTATCAGACAGCTGCTGGACTCCAGGCGGACTTGAGTCGATGTCTCGCATCCTGGGAAAGCCAAGGTGCCATCGAGCCCTTTCCCCTGGCCGCGCTCGATGTACCGACTCACCTGCTGCTGCCGGAGAAGGTATATGGTCGTCACAAAGAGCTGGCTCGCCTCTCGTCGGCTGTAGATCAGGTTCTTGGGCGGGGCGAGCCGCAGTTCGTGCTCATCTCCGGTCACTCGGGCATTGGAAAGTCCTCTCTGGTCGGCGAACTTCGCAAGTACCTGTTGGGGAAGCCGGCATTGATTGCCACCGGAAAGTTTGACCAGCTCAGAAACAACGTACCGTACGCCGTTGCCGCCCAAGCCTTCCACTCTCTGGTTCGCCAAATTCTCTCGGCATCCCCCGACGAAGTCGCCAAGTGGCGCTCTGCGCTCGCAGCCGCTTTGGGCGGTAGCGGCCAGTTGATCGTGAACCTCGTTCCGGAACTTGAGCTTCTGCTTGGGAAGCAGCCGCGCCCTCCGGAGCTCTCGGCGCAGGATGCGCAAACTCACTTCCAAACGGTGTTTACGCGATTTCTCGCCGTCTTCGCGCGCCCCGAGCATCCCTTGATCCTGTTCTTCGATGATCTGCAGTGGCTCGATAGCGCCACGCTCGATTTCATCGAACGGCTTGCCTCCCAACGGAATATCCCTCATTTGTTGGTCGTCGGAGCATATCGCGCCAACGACGTGGGACCTTCTCACCCCTTGGCTGCCGTACTGGCAACGATCAGGGCCAGCGGCGTCGCCATGCAGGAGATTGAACTCGGTCCGCTGACGCGTGCCGAGGTCGATGAAATAGTGAGCGACGCTCTCTTGTCCAACTGTACCGCGATCGCAAGAGTCGGTGATCTGGTATTTCGAAAGACTGCGGGCAACCCCTTCTTTATTCGCCAATTCATCTCCACCCTGGAAGAAAAGGGCTTGATGCGCTTCGACCAAGCCGAGGGCACCTGGACCTGCGATGTTGAACGTGCGCGCTCCATGCATTTCACGGACAACGTCGTGGATATGATGATCGAGAAGTTGCGGCGGCTGCCCGCCGCAACACAAGCAGTTCTCGGCAGACTCGCGTGTCTCGGCAATACCGCGGAGATCTCGACGTTGGAGCTGGTGCAGGAGGAACCTCACGGCGACCTCCATTCCCTTCTGCGGGCCGCCGTCAAGGGTGGCTACGTCATACGCACCGACACCAGTTACACGTTTCTGCATGATCGTATCCACGAGGCCGCTTATGAGTTGATCGCGGTTCCGGCACGCATCGAAGCCCACCTGCGGATCGCCCGCTTGCTGTGTGCTTCAAACAACGTCGAGGTGCTGGAAGAACGCGTATTCGAGATCGTGAGTCACTTCGATTGCGCCTTGGACCTTCTGACGGACGAGGGCGAGCGGGAGCACGTCGCCCGACTCAATCTATCCGCCGGAATGCGCAGCAAGGCGGCGTCGGCGCCCAAGGCCGCCATTGAGTATCTCGATGCAGCTCTGAGCCTTTTGAGAAGCGATGCCTGGGAGCGACATTACGAGCTCGCCTTTGAGATCGGGTTTCAACGGGCCGAGTGTGCCTACTTGGTCGGTGCCGTGGAGGATGCGGGAGTTCGCCTCCTCGACCTGGCACGGCGCGCGCGGGGCGCCGTTCACGCGGCAAGAGTAGTCGTGCTGCGCATTAACTTGTACACGACCTTGGCTCGCATGGCCGACTCCGTTCATGTCGGGCTGGAGTACCTGGAATCGGTCGGAATTTCTCTTTCCTGCCGACCGAGCCAGGAGGAAGTGCACGCGGTGTACTCCACACTGCTAGAGCGGATCGGAGAAGACGGCGCAGCGGGGTTGGCTGCCTTGCCAAGAATGTCTGACCCCGTATGGTCCGCGATTCTGGACGTGCTCGCGACGATGTCCTCTCCGGCACTTTTCACTGAGCGCAACCTGCTGCACCTGATCATTGCTCAGATGGTCGCGATCAGCATCGAGCATGGCAATGCTCCTGCGTCCGCCCTGGCCTACGTATGGGTGGGAAGCATCGTGGGCAGCGTTTTGCAGCAGTACCAGACGGGGGAGGACTGCGCGCAGGCCGGAATGCGACTTATTGAGATGCGAGGTTTCGATCAGTTCAAGGCACGCACCATACTGGTGTATGGGGTACTGGTCGCCCCCTGGACACAGCCTCTCGCCGAGTGCCGGCGAATCTTGGAGCGCAGCCTCGAGTGTTGTCTCGAGGTCGGAGACTTGTCATTCGCCTCATACGCACGCGCGCACGTGGTGCAAAAAATGATCGGTGCCGGAGATCCGCTGGCCCTCGTTGAGCAAGAAGCCCTCGACGCCCTGCCATTCGCTCAGCGAGTTCGCTCCGGATTGGTTCCGCCGTTACTTGCCGGGATCGTGCACATCACGAGCCTGCTTCGAGGGTCCGACGCACCGGAGATCGTGTGCAGGGTTGCGCGTGACCTCCAATCTGCTGAAGCCTACTTCGATACCAACCCCCAGGTGGCGGTTGCCGCCTGCTGGTATTGGATCACGAAGCTCGCCGCTTGTGTTCACCTGGGCGACTCTCGAGGCGCCTTGCAGGCCGCAGCCAAGGCTCAAGGACTCACCTGGACCTCGATCGGCGAATTCGTCCTCGCGGAGTACCATTTCTACGCTGCACTGGCGCACGCCGCAGCCTGGGACGATTCGAGCCCCGCACAGCGCGGCACGCACCGCGCCGCCTTTGATGAAATCGCGTCTCCCCTGTCGCGGTGGTCTGTCAGCTGTCCGGAGAGCTTCGGCAGCCGTGCTGCTCTTGTCGCCGCTGAGCAGGCGCGGCTCGATGGGGATGAGATGTTGGCTATGCGGCTTTACGATCGGGCCATCGCTCGCTCCCAAGAGGATGGCCTCGTGCAGGTCGAGGCTCTCGCCACCGAATGCGCCGCTCACTTTTATGATCGGCGTGGCTTCAACGTCATTGCGGAGGCCTATCTATCGCGCTGCCGACGCTGTTACTTGGCATGGGGCGCGGACGCCAAAGTGATGGCGCTGGAGCGGCTTTATCCACAAGCGTTCGCGGAGCATGAAAATGAAGCAGGTCGCTCCAGCCTGCACGTACCCGTTAGCCAGCTCGATAGCTTCGCGATTGTGCGCGCGTCGCAGGCGATGTCGAGCGAAATTCTGTTGCCACGCCTGATAGAAGCCCTTCTAAAGCTTACAATCGAGCACGCTGGCGTGCAGCGTGGCGCACTCATCCTCTTGCGGAACGGCGAGCCGCATATGGCCGCCGATGGACGAGCTTCTCAGGCGGGTATCCAGGTGAGGCTTCGAGAGGAGCTGGTCTCCTCCGCGGATTTGCCTGAGTCGGGTCTGCGGTACGTCCTTCGAACACGTAAGCGCCTCATCATCGATAACGTTGCAGCTAGCGATCTGCTTGCGGGCGACCCCTACGCACAGGCACATCTCCCAAAATCCGTGCTTTACGCGCCGATCATAAAGCAAGCTAACTTGATCGGCGTGCTGTATTTGGAGAACAGTCTGGCCAAGAGTGCGTTCAACCCCGAGCGGATCACCGTGCTCGAGTTCCTGGCCTCGCAGGCCGCGATTTCACTGGAGAATGCCAATCTGTACTCTGATCTTGGCCGAAGCGAGGCCTTCCTGGCCGAGGGCCAAAGGATCAGTCATACCGGCAGCTGGATGTGGTGCGTAGCGACCGACCAGCTTCATTGGTCAGCGGAACAATATCGCATCCTGGCAATCGACCCGGCCGAGGTACCTGCGCCGACCTTCGATCTATTCTTTTCCAGAGTCCATCCGGAGGACCGCGAGAGCCTCGCGGAACGCGTTCGCGCCCATGCGCGCGAAGCGAGCAACTTTTCCGTGGACTTTCGCCTTCTACTTCCGGATGGCACTGTCAAGTTCCTCCACGGAGCGGCGCGTCCTAAAGTGAACGATCCGCACGAACCGCTCGAATACATCGGAACCATCGTGGACATTACTGAGCGCAAGCGCGCCGAGGATGCGCTTCGTAACGCACAAACCGATTTCATGCGGGCCGCAAGGTTGGCAAGCATCGGAGAACTCACCACCTCGATCGCACACGAAATCAATCAGCCACTCGCCGCAATAGTCGCGAATGCGACGACGTGCATCAACTGGCTGTCGCATGAAACTCCGAAGATCGATAACGCTCGCGCGGCGGCGCGACGCATAATCGAAAGCGGCACCCGCGCTGGTGAGATCATCCACAGCGTTCGGGCTCTGGCGCGCAAGGACGATCCCCAGATGGACACTCTTGACCTGAACGAGGTAATCGGGGAAATCATGGTTTTGCTGTCGAGTGAGCTACGCCGCAAAAACGTCACGGTCGAGACTCGCTACGCTGACGCATTGCAGCCTATACTCGGGAACCGCGTTCAACTCCAGCAGGTCGTCGTCAACCTAATCGTGAATGCGCTCGACGCGATGGAGGCGGTTCAGCACCGCAAACATACCATCAGGGTATCTACGCGGTCAGAAGAGCCCGGAATGGCGGTCACGGAGGTCAGCGATACGGGCAGCGGAATGGACGGCATGACCCAAAACCAGATATTCGAGCCACTCTACACGACCAAGCCAGAGGGTCTTGGCATCGGTCTGTCGATATGTCGGTCCATCATCGTCGCGCACAAAGGGCACATTTGCGTCCGCTCGGTGCTCGGCGAGGGCAGCTCATTCAGCTTCGCGGTGCCGACGCTGAGCTGACTCGCGATTTGGGCTGGCGGCCGCCGCCACTTGCTTTGGGCGGACCTCGATGTAGTAGACGACGCCGGGTGCCGCATATTGCCCGCTTCTCCAGCCCGATGTGGCCGGCGGGCATTCCGACCGGGTCGTTCGCGCCACTGACATTCGCAACGATCACGCCGTGGAATCAGTGCCCGTGATCAGGCGGATTGCGCTCTTGAAGGTAATGTATGACCAGAACCAGTTCACCACGGTTGCAATGCGGTTGCGCACCCCTCCGAGAAGTCCTACGTGCACCAACCCCCAGAGCCACCAGGCCGGTGCTCCCCATAGCTGTACCTTGCCAAAATCGACCACGGCAGACTTGCGCCCAATCGTGGCGAGGCTCCCGCGATGGCGGTACTCGAATGGCGCAGGCGTGGGCCGACCTGCGACGCGTGCCCGGATAGCTCGCGCTACGTACGCCCCGGCCTGTTTGGCCGCGGGGGCAAGCCCAGGCACCTCGCGCCCGGCCCACCCCTTGCTCGCGGCAGTATCGCCGATCGCGAAGACGTTGCTCATCCCCGGGACGCTGAGGTCCAGGCCAACAATCACGCGGCCAGCTCGGTCGCCAGTAGCACCTAGCCAACGCGCCGCCGGAGAGGCGACGACACCCGCTGCCCACAGTACCGTGCGCGCCGGGATGTGCTCGCCCCTTACGCTCACGCCCGAATGGTCTATCTTGTCCACCGGCTGTCCGGTGCGCACCTCGACGCCGAGCGCCTCTAGGGAGCGCTGCGCGATGCTGGAGAGACTCGCGGCAAAGGTCGGCAGAATGCGTGGCGCAGACTGCACCAGAACGATGCGGGCCTCGGCCGGATCGAAGCGCCGGAAATCTTTGTGCATCCCTAACCGGGCGAGCTCGGCGATCGACCCAGCGAGCTCAACGCCCGTTGGCCCACCTCCGACAATGAGGAAAGTCAAGAGCGCTCTTCGCTCCTCCGCATCTTCGGTCAGCTCGGCTCGCTCAAACGCAGTGAGTAAGCGCCGTCGAATCTCCGTAGCGTCCTCGAGACGTTTGAGACCCGGAGCGAGTCCTTGCCACTCGTCCTTGCCGAAGTATCCGTGCGTCGCCCCGCTCGCCAGGACCAGATAATCGTACGGGACGCGCTTATCTCCAAGCTCGACCACTTGAGCTCGCGCATCGACTCCCGTGACGGTGCCAAACAGCACCCGGATATTGAAGGCCTCGCGGAATAGCGGTCGGATCGGTGCGGCGATATCCCCGGGAGACAGGCTTGCCGTCGCGACTTGGTACAACAAGGGCTGAAACAGGTGATGATTCGCCCGGTCGATCAGCGTCACAGAAACAGGCGTATACCGAAGGGCTCCCGCGCACGTGAGCCCGCCGAAACCGGCGCCTACGATCACCACGCGCGGAAGACCCTCGAGCGAGAACGAGGGCTTGCCGTCAAGCTCCGGATAGGTGTCTCGCAGCCACCGCTCGATCAGGGCGTCGATCGACCAGGTGCCTGGTCCTCGCAATGCGATGAGACCGAGCACTAGAAGCCAACACGACTGCGCAGCCCAGTGCAGATGGACCATGGCCCCGACACTGAACGTGAATAGCAGCAAGAGCGCGACGTAACGCGTGGCAATTCCCGATAGAAGGAGCGCTGCTGCCATCACCGACACAAACATGGGCCACTGCGACGTGAGTGGGATCATCGCAGGGCGCAGGAAATCCCCGACGTACGGCTCCATCCTATACGCGCCTGGACTCTGCAGTAGCAGCGCGGCGGCGACGCCGGCGCGAAGGAGTAGCTGATACACCGGGCCGATTGCCGTTCGGAGCCACTCTGCGGCATGCAGGATGGGTCGCGCCGGCGTCAGCGCACTGCTTGCCACACCCCCGAGCGCATAGTCGAGCGAGAACTGCCCGGCGCCACTGACGATGTACCAAGCGACCAAAGCGCAAGTGAGGAGCTGTGCATTCGCGGGCTCGCTCACGGCTCCAGCAAGCGCGACAACGAATAACACTAGCGCCGCGGGCTGAGTAAAGAGACCCACTGCAACCAAGAGCGCACAGGACACCTCGGCCCACGGGCCAGACGGAGAGTGCAGCAGCGGGCCTACCCACGAGACCATTGGCCCCTCGGGGAGTCCGGTGCCCGGTAGGTGCATCATCTGCGCCGCGGCTGACATCAGAAATGTCCGCGCGATCCAAATCCGGAGCAAGAGGTCGAATACCGGCCAAACGGAGTGCCTTGCCATCCGAAACGCCGCGGCATGCAGCTGCACGGCGGCGGTAAGCGACCGACGCCTCGGGCTTACGTGGACATTCGAAACAGTTCGCCTCTTTTCATCCATGCTTGGTAGGCCGCTCTTGGGATGGCCTTAACGCGCTGGGTGCGCGCTTCCGGGCCACTCCTGCGATCAGCGATGGTTGAATCGCCAGACCAACTCATCGAGAGAAATACGACCGGGCCCACGGGCCAGTAGAATGATCATGAATGCAAACCATTGTAAGTGGTCCGGCCAGGCACTCGGATACACGAATGTCTGTATCACGAGGACCATTCCAGTCAGCAGGAGCACGCTCACGCGCGTAAGAAGTCCCAGGAGCACCAGGACCGATCCCCCCAACTCCAAACTTGCCGCCATGTAGGCCGCTACGTGCGGTGGCAGGACGGGAACGCGATACTCATTCGCAAATAGCAGAAGAGTTGAGTTCCAGTCCGCAAGCTTCACCGTTCCAGAGCGCCAAAAGACCGTGAATGTCGCCGCACGGGCGACCAGGGCGATGAGACTGTAAGGAATTGAATCCAACAGAGCGATCCCCCTCGGTATCGCGTTCCAGACCGTCAGGCCCGCAGATGCGGCGGTGTTGTTCACGGAGCTGCTCCTGATCTTCCATCGAAGCTAACGATGGCGAGTGGGGGGATGAGAATCTCTCTTTGCACAGCACTCACGACCTCGCCGAGTTCGGAGCGCTCAAGAGCTTTGTCCATACCGACCTCAGCGTCACCTCCGGCCAGAAGTGCGCGGAGAAAGGCCGCCGCTGGCTCCGTCAACCTCTTAACGGAGGCGCCCGACCTGCTGGGCCACAGCGCGAAATGATGTGGTCGCGAAGTCATATCCATGCCCTCGAGCCCCTCGAATCGCCCCGCCTCGACCTCGTCGCGAATCATGTCTACCGGGTAGCGCGTGCTGATCTGGCTGAGGGATGCAAGCATCCTGAACGTCGTGCCCAGTCCGAGCGAAATCGAAGGATGGTACACGCCCGACCGACCATGGGCCGCCTCATCGATTGCAATATCGAAGCGAACGACATCTGCGAAGAATGGGAACCCTCGGGCGGGTGGGTACGTCTCCAAAAAGCACGCAAACCCATCGCCGAATTTCGACAGACACGCACTGTACGGAGGTCGAGAACGCGCGTAATCCCGCACGGCTTGCTCGAAGAAATTCGCATCGACCAGCGAGCGTAGCGTCGGGCAGCGTAGGCGTATCGCGTTCACCAAAGCCGCCAGGACCGTGTTGCGGTGGACCCCAATGGCCACATCTGCTGGCACACGTCCCCGACGGAGGTGCTTTTCGGAGACCAAGCTGCCGACGAGAATGTCGGTCACGAGTGAGCGCTGAAATTCAACTAGCCGCGGCATTCCCAGCTCCACGGTCGGTGGTCCCAAGGGAGACCTCGCGAGCCCTATCGGCTTCGGCACGTAGAGTGTCGAATTCGGGTAAGTTCGTATCCCATTCGATCAAGGTGGGTCGAAGTCCCAGTCTGGAAACCGCGTGGGCATATAGTTGCCACACCTCGCTCGATACTCGCGACCCATGGTCATCAATCCGAAGACTCACGCTTGCATCCAGCGTGACCGTCGCGTGCCCCGCCAAGTGAATCTCCGCGACGCTCGCGAGCGGCAGATGCCGAAGATACGAAGAGAGCCTGTCCGACGGACTCTCGGCGTGATTGTGGGCGGTCACGGCGATATTGTTGACGTCCAGGAGCACGGCGCACTCGCAGCGACGTACGAGCTCACAGAGAAACTCCTCCTCACTGATCGTGGACTCGCAAATCTGCAGATAAGAGGACGGATTCTCTACGAGGATTTGACGTCCAAGTTCGATTTGCACGGCGTCGATGTTATTCGCCACAACGTCCAGCGCTTCCTCACTGTAAGGCAGCGGAAGGAGATCTGGAAGGTGAAGTCCGTCGACGGCGCTCCAAGATAGATGATCAGAGACGAGCGCGGGCTCATATCGGCCGATGAGCTGGCGGAGGCGCCGCAGATGGTCTCTGGAAACTCCTTCAGGAGACCCTAGCGACAGACCCACTGCGTGCAGCGACAGCGAGTGATCTCTCCGGATCAGTTCCAATTCCGCTTCCGCTGTCCCATCCTGCATGTAGTTTTCGGGATGAACCTCCAGCCAGGCTGCTGCGGGTCCATTCTCCAGCACCCATCGATGGTGGGGTAAACGGAGGCCAATTCCCACGTCCGCGGGAATTGGCCCCGAAGCAGTCACGAAGCTTCCACGATCGATGGCGGGCTGGATAGTTCGTGACATCATGCGTCTGATCAGCCCGGATTCGTGCTGCCGCCCGCAATTTTTTCGCACGCGCCCGTCGGAAGGTACACGAAGGAGGCTTTGTCCTTGTTTCGTGTGCTCTGTCCAGCGCAGGAATGCGCGCCGGCGGCGCAATCATTCTTCCCAGCCTTGGAAATGCCATAGCACTTTTCCGATCCGGCCGGTTGCGCAACCGGGTCGGCGTAGGCAGTAGTCAAGAGGCTGGCAGCGAGCGCGACTGCGCCTAGTGCGACGGACGCAGACGCTGCGAGTGCCGTCTTGGGCAACTTGCCGTGGGATGACTTGAACATGAGCTCTCCTTGGGTCATGAAGCGGGCCAAACTGCGCCCGCGGGTGGTGGTGGCTACGCTTTCGCCCGAAAGCGCCTGGTCAAACGTGGCAGCGCCAGCGGGGATGCCCAGTAGACACTTGGTCGCAATGTGCAGGCTTGCGCAGTCTTGCGTCCGGTGTCGAATCTTTGCGCCGCATTATTCCCCCACCGTCGTTCGCAATCGGTAACGCCCGGGCGGCGAGCCCGTGTGGGTGCGAAAGATCTCCGTGAGATGCTGCTGTGTGGCGAATCCACAAGCCAAGGCAATCTCCGCCAGCGACTGGGACGTGTTTTCGAGCAAGTCTTTGGCCCGCTCCACCCGCTGCAGCACGACGTAACGATACGGAGCCAGACCTGTGGCATGCTTGAACCCGCGGGCAAAGTGAAACGGACTGAGTCCGGCGGCTGCTGCGATGTCCTCAAGCCCGATGTGCCGATCCAAGTGTCCTTCGATGAACTCGCGTGCACGCTTGAGTCTGAAGGGGGCGATCAGGTAAGCCCGTCGCCCCGCCGTATCTGTTTCGTCCGAATAGGTTCGCAGCAACTGAATGCAAAGCGACTGAAACAGTGATTCGATGATAATTCTCGATCCGGCCTGACGCAGGCGAAGCTCGCGCACGATGTTTTCTGCGAGACCCGCAAGTGCGGGGTCTTTTCGATTGACGGCCGGTACGAGGTGGGTACGGCGCTTCAGTGAGGGCTCTGATTCTGCCAAGGTCTGCAGGCGCGTAGGGGATACGTGGAGGTGGATCATGGGGGCACTGGGAGGTCCAATGCACCACTCACCCTGTGAGCCGGCGGGCAGAAGCACTATGTGCCCCGGGGTCCACATAGATGTCCTGAGGCCCTCGCCAGCCACCCGCCCTCGTACCGGCACGAAGCCCTGCGGAACAATTACGGAGTGATCTGGGGCTCCAGAGAGGCGGATGCGCAAGTCCGCGTCAGATGCCTCTTGGACGAGCGCGGAAATGCCGTGACGAAACGGCATTACGTCGCTGACTGGGATAGGAGCAGATGCGCGCAGAGAGTCGAAACTGCGCGCGCCTGTGTCTGGGATGAAAGCATCCGATCGGACCAGCTGTGGCTGAAGTGCGGCGAGTGTGGCCGTCATCCGCATTGCACCTGTGTTTGTCGTACTGAGATTCGACAATCGGTGCGATTAGACCACCCCCAACCAGGCAACTCCATTGAACGAAGGTAAAGATCCGGCGCGGCGTAAGGGGTCCGGAGGTCACCGAACCGCGAGATCGTACTCATGGCCACGCTGCGACCAGGGACGAAGCCAGCGCATGCAGCAGTCGACCTGGTAACTTCGCTGACGGCCGTGAAGGCACCACTCGCAAAAGTGCTCACAATTGTTCGTGAGCAGTCGGTATTGATCCTCGCCGATACGCGAGCGTGCCCGCCGAACGACCTCCTGCGGAGCAAATCGTGCCGGCGCACTACATCTCACCGATACGGGCCGACCGCGGCCGAAGTACCACAAAGAAACCTCTTCCACCGGTCCCCTGGGCAGGAACCCGGAAACGGAACCGCAGTGGATGACCTTTCCGGCGCCCACGTAGATACCATGATGAACAAAACCGGTTCGCGGTGTGACCAGGTGCGCCCCGATCGGCGGCTCCTCCGGGTGGCGCAGAACACGGTCGCCAGTGGCGCTCCTGGTGAGCATCGATTGGCCCTCACGCTCCGCCACTCCGCTGTTGGAAGAATTCTCAGGCACTGGCCGAAACAGCGGCGCCCGCCCGGAGCTCGTCCGCGACGACTCGACGCCACAGTCCTGGACTCATACCAACCATGCGCCGAAACGAACGGTTGAGATGCGACTGGTCGGTAAAGCCACATGCGAGCGCGATGTCGGTCAGGTGTTCGCGCGTGGTTGTCAGCATCAGCTTTGCACGCTCTACCCGTCGCACGATTACATAGGTCATCGGTGGCACACCGAGACTGCACTTGAAAGCGCGGCAGAAATGGCTCTTGCTGAAGGACAGGAGGTCCGCGAGCTCGCGAGCTTCCATCTTCGATCCCAGATTCGCCTCGATATATGCGAGCGCGCGCTTGACCTGCCAGCGCGCAAGACCGCCCGACTGAAAGCAGCCGGGCAGCGGCAGAGCGTTCTTGCCTGTCTCCTGCGAGTCGGGGGCCAAGAGCATCGAGGCATCCTGCAGACAGCGCCAGGCCGCGGAGGGGTCGCTCGTAATGAATTTCATGGCGCACCGGATGAGGTACCCAACCCGTTCGGTGTTGGGCAGGGCAAGATGACCCGAGTCACTGCCATCCGGCATCGTGCTCATCATCGGGATCTCGCTGCTGCGCACGCCGAGATTCGCCCACGTTCCCGACATCGCGCTTGCCTCGCTCATTGAGCTTCTCCTGGTCAAACCAAGCACCAAACGCAGAGGCTCGATTACGCCAGCGCGGCGAGCGTGTATCCATTCGACATTGGTTTAGTCCGGATCGTCGATATCCAGAGGAGCGCGACCGCGCAAGTGCGTCGGAGGCTCATACGCGAATTCATGCCCGTGTGACCTCGCTTGGTCGGCGAGACAGGGATTCGGCAGGGCCGAGTCGTAGGGGCTAGCGCGCGGCGAGCAGGGACTTTGCGGCTGCGATGACGCTGTCCGGCTCGAAACCGAAGCGGCGGCCGAGCTCCTGAAGCGGAGCGGAGGCACCAAAGGTGTGCATGCCGATGATCCGCCCTCGCGCGCCCACGTGACGCTCCCAACCAAAGGTGGAAGCCTGTTCGATTGCAACGCGCGCCGTGACGCTCGGGGGTAGGACCCGATCGCGGTAGTCGGAGGGTTGTTGCTCGAAGAGATCCCACGAGGGCATCGAGACTACCCGCGACCGTATCCCCTCTCCGAGCAAAGCCTCATGTGCCCGCACCGCGAGCTGCAGCTCGCTGCCAGTGGCAATAAGAATCACCTCGGGAGCGCCGCCGGGGGCATCCGCAAGAATGTAGGCGCCGCGGCCGACACCATCGGCCGTCGCGTACCGTCGTCTATCGAGCGTCGGCAGCGCCTGACGCGACAGTGCGATCAGCGCTGGCCGATGGCGCAGCTGCATCACATGGCGAAATGCTTCCACTACCTCGTTCGCGTCTCCGGGCCGGAACACCGTGAGGCCGGGAATCGCTCGGAGCGAAGCGAGCTGTTCCACCGGTTGATGGGTGGGACCGTCCTCACCATCGCCCATGGCATCGTGGGTGAAAATGAAGAGTGTCGGTAGTTCCATTAGTGCCGACAAGCGAATCGCGGGGCGCGCGTAATCGCTGAAAATGAAAAAAGTGGCACCGAAGGCGCGCAGCTTGGACAGGGCCATCCCATTGACGACCGCCGCCATAGCGTGCTCGCGAATTCCGAAGTGCAGATTCCGGCCTCCGCGGGTGGCCGCTTGAAAATCTCCAGCACCGGGAAACTTGAGCGTCGTACGGTTCGATGGCGCGAGGTCGGCTGATCCGCCGAGCATCCAGGGCACGCGGGAGGCGATTGCGTTGAGGACTAATCCAGCGACATCCCGCCCAGCGACCCCCTTGGCGCTCGGTTCGAAGACGGGCAAGTCTGCATCCCAGCCGCGCGGCAACTCGCGGCGCTGCAGCTGCTCGAGCTCGACAGCGAGCGCCGGGTAGGTTGTTCGGTAGCGATCGACCTGCTCGCGCCAGATGCGATTTGCCGCGGCGCCCCGCGCCCCCATGCCTGCCTCAAAGCGCGCTCGCACCCCTTGTGGCACGAGGAACTGGGCATCCTCGGGCCAGCCATAGTTGCGCTTGGTTGCCTTGACCTCCTCGGCACCGAGTGGTTCCCCGTGCGCTTCGGCACTGTCGTGCTTGTGGGGGGAACCATAGCCGATATGGCTGTCGAGGACGATAAGCGTGGGGCGTCCACGAGTTTCGCCCCCACGGCGCAGCGCGGCCTCGATGCCATCCACGTCGTTCGCGTCCTCCACGTGCAGCACGTTCCAACGGTACGCGCGAAATCGCGCCAACACGTCCTCGGTAAAAGCGATGGCGGTGTCACCCTCGATCGTGATGTGGTTGTTGTCATAGATCCAGCATAGGTTGTCGAGCGCGAGGTGCCCCGCAAGGGAGGCCGCCTCCGCGCCCACTCCCTCCATGAGGCAACCGTCACCACACACGGCGTAGGTCCGATAGTTGAAGATCTCGAAGCCCGGCTTGTTGTACCGCTCGGCAAGGAATTTGCCGGCAATCGCCATGCCCACACTCGTGGCAATGCCTTGCCCGAGCGGACCGGTCGTGGTCTCCACTCCGGACACGAGGTGATACTCCGGATGCCCAGGTGCCTTGCTGCCCCACCGGCGAAAATGCTTGATGTCATCGAGTGCGACGGCTGGGTTTCCCACGCTCTCGTACTGCGAATTCACCGCTTGCACCCCGCTCAAGTGCAGGACCGACCATAGCAGCATCGAGGCATGGCCATTCGAGAGCACGAAGCGGTCGCGATTGGGCCAGATGGGATCGCGGGGATCGAAGTTGAGGACCCGATTCCAGAGCGTATAGACCAGCGGCGCGAGTGCCATCGGTGTGCCCGGGTGGCCAGAATCCGCCGCCTGCACGGCATCGATCGCGAGGGTACGCATCGTATTGATCGAGAGCTGATCGAGAGCGTCTGTCATGGTCGTCTCCGCAGATAGGGGTCGCTCATCGCGCCGCGCCGTTTGCCAGGTCCGGATTCAGCCAGCCGCCTGCCGGAGTGACAGCCGTGACTTGCGTTGGACCCCAGCTGCCGGGCTCGTAGGGGTGGATCTGCGTACCGCCCTTCAGGATCGGATCTACGATTCGCCACGCCTCCTCCACATAGTCCTCACGCGCAAACAGTGTCCGATCGCCAGCGAGTGCATCGCTGAGGACACGTTCGTAAGCATCGCGCTCGTTAGCGCCAGCGTGCCGGCTCGCCAAGAGCTCGACGCTGTCTCCGGATCCGGTCTCCTCGGCGTCCATGACATTGAGACCGATTGCAATCTCCGCAGCCGGACTGATCCGAAAGCGCAAGTAGTTTGGCTTTGCGGCGCCGTGGAGGATGGCGGGCGGGCGCTTCAGTCGCGCCACAATCTCGGTACAAGTGGTGGCGAGCGCCTTTCCAGCGCGAACGAAGACTGGGACGCCCTGCCAGCGCCAGTTGTCAATCGCGAGGCGCACGGCCGCGAAGGTTTCCACCTGCGAGTCGGATGCGACGCCGGGTTCGCTGCTATAGCCGCGGAACTGCCCGCGAACCACCTCGCTCGGGCCTAAGGTCGCCACCGACTTCAGTACCTTGACCTTCTCATCGCGCAACGATTCGCTGTCCGCGCGCGCCGGCGGCTCCATCACGAGGCTCGAAAGAACCTGGAACAGATGATTCTGGATCACATCCCGAATCGCTCCGGTCTGGTCATAGAAGGCGCCCCGCCCCTGCACACCGAAGGCCTCGGCCATCGTGATCTGGATGCTCTCGATGTACTCGCGGCTCCAGAGCGATTCGTGGATCGGGTTGGTGAAGCGGAAGAACACCAGGTTGTGCACCGGGTGTTTGCCGAGATAGTGGTCGATGCGAAAGATATGCTCCTCGTCGAAGCTTGCGAGGAGAATGCGGTTGAGTGCACGCGCGGTGTCAAGACTTCTTCCGAAGGGCTTCTCGACGACCACGCGGGCACCCGCCGGAGCGCACCCTGCCGTGCTCAACCGCTCGACCACTGACCCAAACAGAAGCGGTGGAATGGCTAGATAATGAGCCGGCCGCTGTGCCGGGGCGAGGAGCTGCTTGATGGCTTTGAAGGTCGCTGGATCCTCGTAGTCTCCGCCTACATAGCGCAGCAAACTCGCCAGCCTCGCGCTTGCCTCAGCATCGATGCCCCCGTGGTGCTCCAGACTCTCGCGCATGCGTCCCCGTAGCTGCTCCAGTGTCCAGCCACTTTTGGCAACCCCAATCACCGGAATATTCAAGGTTCCGCGCCTCACCATCGCCTGCAACGCAGGAAAGATCTTCTTGTAGGCGAGATCGCCCGTTGCGCCGAAGAAAACCAGGGCGTCACAGCTTGTCTCGCTCATCGGAATATACTCCTGCGCCTCTACGGGGCCGGCTTTTCCACGTGACCGCCGAACTGGTGGCGCATCGCCGAGAGCAGCTTCCCCTGGAAGAGCGCATCGCCGCGGGAGCTGAAGCGCTCGTACAGCGCGGCACTCAGCACCGGCGTGGGCACCGCCTCGTCGATCGCCGCCTTGATCGTCCACCGGCCCTCACCTGAATCCGAAACGCGCCCGGCAAAGCCCTCAAGCTTCGGATCCGCAAGCAGCGCGGCGGCGGTCAAATCGAGTAGCCAGGAGGCGACGACGCTGCCGCGTCGCCAGACTTCGGCGACCTCCGCAACGTCGATGTCGAAGTTATAGAGTTCTGGATCGCGCAGGGGCGTCGTTTCGGCATCGACTTCGCTCTTCATCCGTCCTGCGTTCGCGGCGCGCAACACGTCCAGCCCCTCCGCATACGCGGCCATCAGTCCGTACTCGATCCCGTTGTGGACCATCTTCACAAAGTGACCCGCGCCGCTCGATCCGCAATGCAGGTAGCCCTGCTCGGCCGTGCTTTGCTTCGCATCCGTACGCCCAGGCGTGCGCTCGATCTGGCCCCGCCCGGGCGAGAGCGTCATAAAAATCGGATCTAGGCGCCGCACCGTCGGGACATCTCCGCCGATCATCATGCAGTAGCCCCGTTCGAGCCCCCAGACACCGCCACTCGTGCCAACGTCGAGGTAGTGCACCCCATGGGATGCGAGCGCCTTCGACCGGCGCATGTCGTCAACGTAATAGGAATTGCCGCCGTCGATTAGCGCATCGCCGGGCTCGAGATGGGGCGCGAGACGGGCAATCGTCTCGTCCACGGCCGCCGCCGGCACCATGAGCCATACGGCGCGGGGCTTGCGTAGTCGCCGGATTAGATCGACAAATGAATCGGCACCCGTCGCTGTCTCCCGCGCAAGCGCCTGCACCGCTGCAGGCGCGGCATCGAACACGACGCATTCATGACCCTCGCGGATCAGGCGACGTACCATGTTCGCGCCCATCCGGCCGAGACCGATCATTCCGAGCTGCATACGCGTATCTCCTACCGTCGAGTCGGTTAGATTGTTACCGATGAGCCGCGGCGCCGCCCGGGCCGACGCGTGCGGTGATGCGACGGATGAGCGCGTTTGTTGAGCTGTCATGGTCGAGGGCCACCCCCGAGTCACGCTTCAACTGGGGCACGATGACCTTCGCAAGAACCTTACCGAGCTCTACGCCCCATTGATCGAACGAATCGATTTGCCAGATCACCCCTTGGGTGAATGCGCTGTGCTCGTAGAGCGCGATCAGACGCCCCAGAGCCGCGGGAGTCAGTTCATCGAGAAGGAGCGTGTTGGACGGCCGATTACCCTCGAACGTGCGGTGCGGCACCAGCCAGTCCGGCGAACCCTCGGCCTTGACCTCTGCCTCGGTCTTTCCGAAGGCGAGGGCCTCGCCTTGCGCCACCATATTCGCGAGCAGCAGGTCGTGATGAGGGCTCAATGGGTTCAGGGGTCGAACGAAGGTAATCAGGTCGCAGGGGATGAGACGTGTACCTTGGTGTATCAACTGGTAGAACGAGTGCTGCCCATTGGTTCCAGGCTCGCCCCAGTAGATGGGGCCGGTGTCGTAGTCGACGCGTCGCCCCTCGAGTGTCACATGCTTGCCGTTGCTCTCCATCGTGAGCTGCTGCAGGTAGGCCGGAAAGCGCTTCAGGTATTGCTCGTAGGGAAAGACGGCGACTGTCTGCGCACCAAAAAAGTTGGTGTACCAGATGTTGAGCAGTCCCATCAGCACGGGCAGGTTGCCCCGAAAGGGCACCGTGCGGAAATGCTCATCCATCTCGTGGAATCCATGCAGCATGGCCGTGAAGTGCTCTGGACCGATAGCCAACATGGTGGAGAGCCCGATCGCCGAGTCCATCGAATAGCGCCCGCCCACCCAGTCCCAGAACTCGAACATGTTCGCCGTGTCGATCCCGAACTTCTTGACCTCCACGGCATTGGTGGATACCGCCACGAAGTGGCGCGCAACCGACTTCTCATCGCCTGCGAATCCTGCGACCGACCACGCGCGCGCGCTCGCCGCGTTGGTCATCGTCTCGAGTGTCGTGAAGGTCTTGGATGAGACGATGAAAAGCGTCTCTGCCGGGTCGAGGTCGCGAACGGCTTCCACGAAGTCGGTCCCATCGACGTTCGACACGAAGCGCAACGTCAAGTCCCGCTGGCTGTAGTGCCGCAGCGCCTCGTAGGCCATGACAGGCCCCAGATCGGAGCCACCGATGCCGATGTTGATGATGTTGCGAATGCGCTTGCCGCCGTGGCCCAGCCACTGTCCCGAACGCACCTGCCTACTGAATTGAGCCATCCGGTCGAGCACGCCGTGTACCTGCGGCACAACGTTCGTGCCATTCACGACGATCGAGGAGCCGCGCGGGGCGCGCAGGGCGACGTGCAGTACCGCACGGCGCTCGGACACGTTGATGGGCTCGCCGCTGAACATGGCATCGATGCGCTCGCGCAGCCCCGACTGCTCGGCGAGCTGGAGCAGCAAATCGAGCGTCTCCCCGGTGACGCGGTTCTTCGAGTAATCGAGATAAATGCCGAGCGCCTCCAAGGCGAACCGCTCGCCGCGTCTGGGATCCTGTGCAAACAGCTCACGAAGATGCACCGACGCAAGCGTGGTGTGGTGCGCTTGAAGCGCACGCCATGCCGGTCGCGCGAGCAAGGAGGGAATCGGGGTGCTCATCGTTAAGGTTCCTATCGGTGTGCCGGAAAACTCTACGAGTCCGCATGCGGAGGTCTGCCGACCCCGAGCGATGAGCTTTTGGCTGCGATGACACCGAGCAGATCGTTCCAGGAGGTGACAAAGGAAGCCGCGCCCTCATCTTGGAGGCGTTTCGCCAGCGCATCGAGGTCGATTCCCGCCAGACGGAAGCCCTCGAGCACGCGCTCGCTAGCTTGAGTGTCCTGGGTCCACCGCGCATCGATCTCGCCGTGATCGGCGAACGCTTTGAGCGTGCTCTCCGGCACCGTGTTGACCGTGAGCGGCGCATTGAGTCCCCTCACGTACAGCACATCGGAGGCCTTTGGATCCTTAGTTCCGGTACTTGCGAAGAGGAGTCGCTGCGCGCGAGCACCTGCGTTGAAAGCCTGACGCCAGCGAGCGGAGCCCAGAAGCCCGGAGTAGGCGTGGTAAGTACTGCGGCCAATGGCCAGGCCGAGCATATTGACCAACCGCTTCGGGACACGTTCCGCCACCGCCGCGTCCCACCGGCTGATGAACACGGAGGCGACCGAGCTCACATTGGGGTTGAGGCCCGCCTCGATCCGCCGCTCGACTCCACGCAGGTAAGCCTCGGCGGCCGCGAGGTACTGTTTTGGCGAGAAGAGCAGGGTGACGTTGATCGGCACACCGGCGAAGATTGCCTCCTCGATCGCAGGCAGCCCCTCGGCCGTCCCGGGGATCTTGATATAGAGATTCGGCCGGCCGGCACGTGCATGCAGCTCTTTCGCTTCCGCAAGCGTCGTGCGCGCGTCGCGAGCAAGGAGCGGCGAAACCTCGAGCGATACCCACCCATCAACGCCGGATGTCTGCTCATGCAGCTCGCGAAACAGATCCGCCGCGGCCGTGAGATCCTGCAGTGCGAGCTCGAAGAATAGCTGCTCGCCCGCGAGGCCGGCTGCGAGCTGCTCGCGGATCGCCGCATCGTAGGCGCTTCCTTGCCTGATGGCATGGTCGAAAATCGTGGGATTGGAGGTGACGCCTTTCACGGCGAGCTCACGGATGTAGCGCACAAGCGTGCCACTCGTGAGAAGCTCGCGAGTGATGTTGTCGAGCCAAAGACTCTGGCCGTTGCGATATGCACGTTCGATGGCTTTCATGACGGCGAGAGTGCCTTGCTGACGATGTGTTGCGCCTCGACCAGCAGCGCTTCGAGATGGTTCTGGTCCTTGAAGCTTTCGGCGTAGATCTTGCAAATGTCTTCGGTGCCAGAGGGCCGCGCCGCAAACCAGCCGCTCGGGGTGGTGACCTTGAGGCCTCCGATTGGCGCCGAGTTGCCGGGAGCAATGGTGAGCTTGGCGACGATCTGCTCCCCGGCAAGGGTCGAGGCCGACACGGCGTCCGCCGAAAGTTGAGATAGCCGTGCCTTTTGCTGCGGCGTCGCGGCGGCATCGATGCGGCGGTACAGGGGCGTCCCGAATCGCTCGGTCAGAGAACGGTAGCTCTCGGCGGGGTCCCGGCCGGTGCACGCTAGCATCTCAGCCGCGAGCAGATTCATGATCAGTCCATCCTTGTCTGTGGTCCATACTGTGCCGTCGCGACGCAGGAAACTCGCACCGGCACTCTCCTCACCTCCGAAACATACCGTGCCATCGACAAATCCGGGCGTGAACCACTTGAACCCAACGGGTACTTCCCACAGCCTGCGCCCGAGCGCCCCAACGATGCGGTCGATCAGGCTGCTCGAAACGATCGTCTTACCGATGCCAGCCGAGCCGCTCCAGTTGGGTCGATGGCGGAGCAGATAATCAATTGCAGCCACAAGGTAATGATTGGGTTCCATGAGGCCCGCCGCTGGTGTGACGATGCCGTGTCGATCGGCGTCTGTGTCATTGCCGAACGCAATCCGATACTGATCTCTCAATCCCACGAGCCGGGCCATCGCATAGGGACTCGAGCAGTCCATACGAATCCTGCCGTCGTGGTCTACGGTCATGAAAGAGAACGTCGGGTCGATCTTCTTATTGACCACCGTGACATCAAGCCCGTAGCGGGCGTTGATGGGTTCCCAGTACCCGAGCGAAGCTCCCCCGAGCGGATCCACGCCTAGCTTGAGTCCGGAGACGCGGATTGCCTCGAGATCCACGACCTGCCCAAGATCCTCGACGTAGCCGCGAACGAAGTCCTGCTCGTGCGCCGAGGTCGCCTTGGTCGCGACCCGTCGCACGCCCGCGTTACCGCCGCGTAGGAGCGCATTGGCGCGTTCCTCAATCCACTGGGTTGCATCGCTCTCGGCCGGACCGCCGCTTGGAGGGTTGTACTTGAATCCGCCATCCTCAGGCGGGTTGTGCGAAGGGGTCACAACAATACCGTCGGCCGTCCTCGCCGCTCGATCCCGGTTGTGGACCAGGATCGCGTGCGAGATCACCGGAGTCGGCGTCACACCGTTCGCACGCTGGATCACTGTATCCACGTCGTTGGCTGTGAGCACCTCGAGCGCTGTGCGGTGCGCGGGCGCCGAGACCGCGTGCGTATCGCGTCCGAGGAAGAGTGGGCCGCGGATCCCGCGCGAGGTGCGGTACTCGCAGATCGCCTGCGTGATGGCGAGGATGTGTGCTTCGTTGAATGAGCTCGTCAGCGGCGAGCCGCGATGTCCGCTGGTCCCAAAGTGCACCTGTTGCGTGGGATTGTCAGGGTCCGGTCGGTCCGCGTAGTAGCGCAGCTCCATTTGCGCCGGATCGATCAGAATTTCTTTCGGCGCCGGATGGCCCGCTAAGGGAGAAAGTGTCACGCGCCAACTCCCCTAGGCCACCGGGCAAGGCGCCACTTCCCAGATGCCACTCGCGTACTCCTCGACCGCACGATCGCTCGAGAACTTCCCGGCCCCTGCGACGTTGATCAGGGCCATCCTCGCCCAGGCGTTCGGCTTGCGATACAGATTGAGGAGCCGATGATCAGCATCGAGATAGGCGCGCAGGTCGGCGAGGTGCATGTAGTAGTCCCCACCCGTCAAAAGTGCCTCGTGCAGGGGCGCAAACACGCCCGGCTCATTGCGGCTGAAGTGGTTCGAGAAGATCATGTCGAGCACCGCCCCCGTTTCCGGCTCGTGTTCATAATGCCAACGCGGGTCATACCAGCCGCGGCTTCCCGCCACCTGCTCTGCAGTGAGTCCAAACAGGAAAAAATTCTCCTCGCCCCCCTCTTCCGCCATTTCAATTGTCGCCCCATCGCGCGTGCCCAGCGTGAGCGCACCATTCATCATGAACTTCATATTGCTGGTGCCACTCGCCTCGTATCCGGCTGTGGAGATCTGATTCGATACGTCCGCGGCCGCTATCAGGCGCTCCGCGAGCGAAACGCGATACTCTGGGAGGAACAGGACGCGAATTTTCCCTACCGATACCGGATCGGAGTCGATGACCTCCGCGACATTGTTGATCAGCTTGATGATCAGCTTCGCGAGCTGATACGCGGGAGCTGCCTTGCCGCTAAAGAAGAAAGTGCGCGGCACCACTTCCAATTGTGGGTTCATCTTCAGGCGGCTGTATAGCGTCACGATCCGCAGGACATTCAATAACTGGCGCTTGTACTCATGAATTCGCTTGACCTGACAGTCGAAGATCGTATCCACGTCGACCGCAATGCCGCTCTCCCTGCGCAGCCACTCGGCAAGGTCACTTTTGGCTGCGCGCTTCGCCTCGAGGAATGCGCCCTGCAACTTCGAATCGTCTGCCAAGGGGCGAAGCTTGCCCAGCTGTGACAAATCGGTGGTCCACTTCTCGCCGATCGCCCTGTCGATCACACGGGAGAGCCAGGGGTTTGCCAGGCGCAACCACCGGCGCGGAGTCACGCCGTTGGTCTTGTTGTTGAACCGCTCGGGATAGAGCTCCGCGAGTTCGCGCACCGTGTTCGTTCTCAAGAGTTCGCTGTGAATCTTCGCAACCCCATTGGTGCTGTGCGAACCCGCGATCGCCAAGTGCGCCATACGCACGTGCTTGCCGACGCCTTCCTCGATGAGGCTCATCCGTGCGACGCGCGCCTCATCGCCGTGGTAGCGCGAGCGCACGTCTTCGAGGAATCTCCGATTAATTTCATAGATGATCTCGAGCAGTCGGGGCGCCAGCAGCTCGAACCACGACAGTGGCCACTTCTCGAGGGCCTCAGGCAACAGCGTATGGTTGGTATAGGCGAGAGTGCGCCGCGCAATGATCCAGGCGTCCTCCCACTCGAGATGCGCCTCGTCCAGAAGGATGCGCATCAGCTCGGGGACCGCAAGTGCCGGGTGCGTATCGTTGAGCTGAATTGCTGCCCTGTCCGGAAACCGGCGCCAATCGGTGTTCGCTGCGCGGAAACGACGCGTGAGGTCCGCGAGCGAGCACGCAACCAGGAAATATTCCTGCACGAATCGCAGCTCCTGACCGTATATCGTCGAGTCGTCAGGGTACAGAACCCTTGTGAGTAGCTGCGCGTCCAGGCTGTCCGAGAGTGCACCCAGAAAGTCGCCCATGTTGAACCGGCGTAGGTCGAAGTAGTCCGGCGAAGCAGCGCACCAGAGCCGCAGGGTATTGACGGTTTTTGCACCATAGCCGACGATCGGTCGATCGAAAGGTACCCCGATGAGACGTGAGCCCTGCCCGGGGATCAGCTGCAGGCGTCCGTCTCGCAGGGCCAGCGAGCAGCCAAGTTTCACCTCCACGCTTTGATCCGGGCGCGCAATTTCCCACGGATCTGGGCGCCACAGCCAGTTGTCCGGCTGCTCCTCCTGCCAACCATTATGGATGGTCTGCCGGAAGATTCCGTATTCATAACGCAATCCATAGCCGATCGCCGGCAAGCCCAGCGTCGCCATCGAGTCGAGATAGCACGCAGCGAGTCTTCCAAGGCCGCCATTGCCGAGTCCAGGGTCGGGCTCATGCTCGATCAGGCTGATCCACTCCATGTCCTCGGTCTCGGTCCCGAGGTGCGGCATACGAGGGTCGAGAAGCAGATTGATCAGGTTGTTTCCAAGCGAGCGTCCGATCAGAAATTCCATCGAGAGGTAATAGACGTGCTTGGGGTCCTCACGATCGTAGGTGTCCTGCGTGCGCGCCCACCGCGGCGCGATGATGTCGCGCACGGCCCGTGCAAGGGCTTCGAACTGCTCCCGCGCAGTGGCGCGGGTCACGTCCGTTGCGCGATCCATCAATAGATGTTGCTGGTATAGACTGCGCCCCATTTCCGCAAGCTGCTGCAGCGCCTTATCGGGATGCGCCGGACCTGAGGCGTCTGGATCCTCGACCGCACGCCCACCCACTCTGCTCGTTTGCGCGCCATCCATCATCGCGTCACCTCGAATTGGCTCTTGAGGCACTTCAATTGGCCTCTCGTGGGGACTGATTCCATCGTCGGATGACCGGATCCGCGCCATCATGGTCGTAGCCGAGCACCCACACCGTGGCGGGATCGAGCACCAGGTTGCGACCCAGCGCGGTGTCTGCTTCGAGCCACCGGGCAGCGAACGCGCGCAGGACGTGTCCGCTCGAGAAAACGAGGACATGATTCTCGAGTGTGCGAAGCCGTGTCACCACCCGATCAACCCGACTTGTGACGTCGGCAACCGACTCGCCGGCCGGACATCCATCGTGGAAGAGCTCCCACTTTGGATTCCGGCGGCGGATTTGCGAAAGAGTGAGAGCCTCGTAGTCGCCGTAGTTCCACTCGAGGAGGTCCACATCTAGCGCGGCGCGACTTGCGAATCCCGCGAGGACGCACGTTCGGCGCGCCCGTTCCAGTGGGCTGGTGAACACGTGTGCGAAGCTCACGCCGCGCAGCCCCTGTTCGAGGCCGCGCGCCTGATCCTCTCCATGTGGGGTCAGTGCAAGATCCGTGCGCCCCGTATGCTGACCGGTCAGGCTCCATGCAGTCTCGCCGTGTCGGACGAGATAGACGCAAGAAGGTACTGCCTGGCCGGGGTTCTCGCGCCCAGCGCGCGGCTGATTTCGGAAGATCTCGTCCATGTCGCAATGATTTCAACAGGGTTGGGCGATGATAGTTGCTCCATCTGTCCGCTCGATTGGCACCGTTTATCGTTGGGTGTACTTATGATTCATCGAATATCATCGTCCCAGTCACCGCTCTGCGGATGCCTGCGTCGCGAGGAGCACCACAACTGAGCGCGACTCAACTACCACGGTCGGTGAAGTCACAAGCGGAGCCTCAAGATCGAAGCAGATGTCCGCGGGCGGAGCGCGGTAGGTATCTACGCAGCGCCGCCAGCGCGCGTGTCCGTCCGCGAGCGGCGGAACCTCGAATACAAGGGCCTCCCAGTAGGCATTGAGCATCACAAAGAGCGCCATGTCGGTGCCCTCGCACTCGACTCGCACCGCCAGGCTGTGGGACTCCTCGCCCCAATCCGGCTGTCCAAGCCGCACTCCGTGCCATTCCATGCGCCGTGGTATAAGGGCGCACGGAGGCTCACCCAGCAATCGCCTTCGAGAAAGCGAGCGCCCGGTGCGCAGGCCGATCATCTCACGCGCGAAGCGATATACGCCGGCGTGCGCGAACATCGCGCCCCAATCGAGCCCCGCTCCGTCAAGACAGTACCCGTTGTTATTGCCATTCTGCGTGCGCCGTACCTCGTCCCCCATGAGCAGCATCGGCGTGCCGGCCGCAAGCAGCATGAGTGCGAAAAAGTTTTTTATCTGCCGCGTTCGCAGCTGAGCCACCGCCGCATCGTCCGTCGGACCCTCGATTCCGCAGTTCCAGCTGTAGTTGTCGTTCATGCCATCGCGGTTTTGTTCGGCGTTAGCCTCATTGTGCTTGTGGTTATAGGAGACGAGGTCGTTCAGCGTGAATCCGTCGTGGCACGTCACGAAGTTGATGCTGCACGTTGGTGTGCAGCGCTGCACCGGGTAGATGTCCGGGCTGCCCGAAAGGCGGCACGCGATCGGTCGTACGGTGCCTTGATCGCTCTTCAAGAACCTACGTACGTCATCTCGAAATCGGCCGTTCCACTCCCGCAACCCCTGATGGCTCAGGCGCCCCAGCGCATAGAGCCCCGCAGCGTCCCACGGTTCCGCGATGAGCTTCACGCCCTTCAGTACGGGGTCGCCTTGCAACATCCGGAGAATCGCTGTCTCGTCCGTCGCCGTTCCGCGATTGTCTCGCAACAGCACGGCGGCCAGATCGAACCGAAAGCCATCGACGTGCATCTCAGTCACCCAGTAACGCATGCTGTCGAGAATCAGGCGAGACACGATGGGCGAGTTTGCGTTCAGGGTATTGCCGACACCGGTGTAGTTGGCGTAGGTGCCATCTGGTGCGAGCATATAGTAGGCGTCGTTCGCCAGACCTCTGAAGCTCAGGGTCGGACCGCTTGCGTCATCCTCCGCCGAGTGGTTGTAGACGACATCGAGGATGACCTCGATGCCCGCTCGGTGCAGAGCCTTTATCATGTCGCGAATCTCATCGAGCACCCCACCAACCTCGCGCTGAGAACTGTAGCCGCCATGTGGCGCAAAGAATGAAATCGGCTCATAGCCCCAGACGTTCCGTAACCCCGGGGGTGCTGCCTGCTCGTCGAACGCAAAGACCGGCATGAGCTCGACCGCACTCACACCGAGTTCCCTGAGATACGAGATCTTTCGCTTCACACCTGCGAAGGTGCCCCGCAACCGCTGCGCAACGCCCGAGCTCGGGTGCGCCGTGAAATTTCCAACGTGTAACTCGTAGATAACAGTCCGGTCATAGGACGCACGCGGAATGCGATCACCTTCCCAGTCGTAAGTGCTCGTATCCACCACCGCGCAGCGCAGGGCAGTCGCTAGATTATCTCCGGCCCCAATCGCAGCACTTCGGCTCCGCCCGCGGGGCGCTTCTACGCATCGCGCATACGGATCCACCAGAAGCTTTTCTCGATCGAAGCGCAGTCCGTGCTCGGGCGCAAACTGTCCGTCTGCTCGGTAGCCATAGATCTGGCCTGGCCGCGCTCCCGCCACGAAGCGATGCCAGTATCGGCCGCCGGAATGGGGATGTCGCTCCAGATCGAGGACGCACCTGGGCTGCTCGTCATCGACGTGATCAAAGAGAACGAGCTCCACCCGGTCGGCGCTCGAGAATACGTTGAAATGAACTCCGTCGCGGACGATGACTGGCCCCAGGATCGGATCGGACTCCCTCGTGGAACCAAGGGCGCTTGGTGAGGTGCTCACGGACCTGCGCCACTGTCGTACTCAACGGATTTTTGTGCACTCATCTCCACCAAAACGTACGCCCCGAACATGCGATTGGACAAAGGTGCAACCCGCACGTTGATAGCATCCGCGTTCTTGGGCCAAGGCTCGAGACCGAGGCGGAGGGTGTAGTCGACTGCGACTGCGCTTCGTAGCGCGCGCCGAACCGCACAGCGGAACCGTTCGGGTTGCGGCAAAAAGTGCGCGAGCGGACGGCCCCGCAAGCTTGGCAAATGAAGAGCGAGAAGATCCTCAGCGATCGCGTTTGCGTAGATCGCACAAAGCTGCTCATCCAACACGATGATCGCCAATGACAGGGCATCAAGCATGCTGCCCGCATCAAAGTCTGCGAGGACCGAAGCCTCGCCATTATCATCGATGACCGCTGACACCCTAGACCCTCCGGCAGTCCGCCCCGCTAGACTACGGCGCCCATACGACCTCGACCGGAATGCGTCTCTGATGCAGTACTGCCCGCACGGCATTTTCTCGACGGGGCCAGAGGCACACGCGGCAGCGTAGGTTCGCAACTTCATCTCCCCGAGGATCAGAATCAGGATGTACCTGGAATTGAGCAACGCACTCAGATTCAGGCTGAGTCGCGCGTGTGGCTCGCTCGGCGCGCACATGGCGATACAGCCGCCGGGCACCGACCGATCGAGCGCGCGTGGGAGATTCGGCGCGCCGGGAAACAAAGACGCGGTGTGACCATCATCGCCCATACCCAGTATCGTCACGTCGACGGGCCGAGGTAGGTCGGCTAGGCGGCTCCAGGCAGCCATGGCCCCCGTCTCCGGCGCGCTTGCGGCATTCTTCAGACCCACGAATCGCGCTGCAGCTGCCTGACCCTGCAGCAATGTCTCGCGCACTAGCCGTTCGTTGCTCGCTGCGTCACTCGGACTGACCCAGCGCTCATCGACGAGAGAGATCCACGTCCGCTTCCAATTGAGCGTCTGTGCGTGCAACCGCTCGAATAATGCGCTCGGCGAGCGCCCGCCCGACACCAGGAGACTAGCCTGTCCCCGCAAGGCGATTGCACGCGCCAAACGAGCGACGACATCGGCCGTTACCTCATGAGCTAGGGCACCCGGGTCGGGAAAACATCGGATGCACAATTTAGTCTTCGGCACACTCGGATCGTCGGGTTGCTTTGGATCTGTTACGGGCCGTGAGCCTGTCTACTCTTGCGGTTCGCGGCCATTAAATAGAGCGAGTCTTGCAGCCACTGTGCGCTTTACTGCCTGGATGACCGGCGCTAGCAACGTGTACGGAGCGATCTCGTCCGCCTGCGTCGTGAGGCTCGACTCGATACCGCGTCGCCACGTCAGTCGCACCTCCGTATTGATGTGAACCACCGTGATACCGGCTGCGATTGCTTGCCGCAAATCCCCATCGTCAGTATCGGAGGCACCGTGCAAGGTCATGAACATGGCGGTTCGTTGCTTGATCGCCCGGATTCGGGGTACGTCCAAGCGCTTCTTGGCGTCTGTCTTGAGCATGCTCCGCAGAACACCGTGCATGTTGCCGACCGCAGGGGCCAACGTGTCGATTCCGGTTTCCTCGACGAACTGCCTCGCTTCATCGGGTGTGGTAAGGGTCCGCCGACCGGCGGGCGCGCTCTCATGGATCTGCGAGCCAGACCCGATATCACCAATCTCCCCTTCAACCAATATATCGCCCCGGAGCCCCTTGAGCGCAAGCACAGCTTCCTTCGTTCGGCGCACGTTCTCCTCGAACGCCAACGAGGAAAAATCACATACGACCCAATCGAATCCGGCTTTCGCCGCTTCCACCGCCCCGGATAGAGAGTGTGTATGGTCCGCATTGAGGAAAATCGGCGGACCCTCCGTTTCACGTAAGCTTCTCACGATCGCGACCAGCTGCGGGACGCCGATGAACCGGCGTTCGGCCTCAGAGGCCCCGACCACGACGGGAACACCCTCCTGACGCGCGGCCTCCACGATCCCGTAGAGCGTAACCAGATCCGACACGTTGAAATGGCCGATTGCGGTCCGGCCGGCATCGGCCTGCTGGAGCGCTGTGCGCAGAGAAGTCATTGCGAACGAATCTAACGGGCGGGCGCCTTGAATCGCTTGGACGGAATTTACAAAAGATGTTGTATTTAATCGCAACGAGACGATTCTCGATCTGCAACCGACCACAGCAGAATCAAGAGCCTTGGTGCGAGCACGAGAAGCCCCGCAATCCCACCGCCCCTCCGAAGTCCCATCGCTGTCCCCCGGTGAGCACAGGATTCCATTACCCCGTTCGTCGTACTCTCAGGCAGCCTTGAAATGGAGCGGGTGAATGAGCGGAGTCAGTTATAGGACCGTTGACGTGGACGGTTTCAAGGTCTTCTATCGTCAAGCTGGGGCTGAGTCGGCGCCGAAGCTGCTGTTACTCCACGGATTCCCGTCTTCCAGCCATATGTTCCGGGGGCTCATCCCTCTCCTGTCCGAGCGCTTTCAAATCGTTGCGCCGGACTTGCCTGGCTTCGGCAGGTCTGACATGCCGCCGCGGAGCGCCTTTCGATACACCTTCGACACCCTGGCGGGAATCATCGACCGCTTCACGGAGGTGATCAGCTTCGACAAGTTCGCACTCTATGTCTTTGACTATGGCGCGCCGACGGGCCTTCGGATGGCCGTAAAGCATCCAGAGCGGGTGAGCGCCATCATCTCGCAGAACGGGAACGCGTACGCCGAAGGTCTGAGCGACGGCTGGAATCCAATTCGCACCTATTGGGAAGATCCGTCGGAGGCCAATCGCGCGGCCCTGCGCGCCTTCCTGAAGCCGGAGACGACCGTGTGGCAGTACACACACGGAGTGCCCGATACCAGCAAAGTTTCTCCCGATGGCTATTCGCTCGACAACTTCTACCTGGCACGCGGGGGCGCGGACGAGGTGCAACTGGATCTATTCGGTGATTACAAGAGCAACGTAGCATTGTATCCGACCTTCCAAAGGTACTTTCGGACTCACAAACCTCGCCTTCTTGCCATTTGGGGCAAGAATGATCCGTTCTTTCTCCCGCCTGGGGCGGAGGCCTTCAAGAGGGACGTTCCCCAGGCCACGGTGCGCTTTCTCGACACCGGACACTTCGCACTGGAGACGCACGCCACGGAGATCGCAGAGGCGATCAAGAAATTCATTCCCCGCTAGCAAGGAACCGCACATGCAGCGCCCGACTGGTGACAACGAAGGGAATTGTGGGCCACAACGGCCCGAGCGACCGGATGATGCGCACACGTCCCCCGAGGCGCAGGGCGCCCGCGGGATCGCCGGCGCCGAGCGGCGCGTCGTCCACGAAGAGGAGATCTTCCCGCCGTTCCCGGCAGCACGCTACTTCGGTACCGGCAGCTACGAGATGGGCGGGTCCCATGCCCAGGGGAGCGACGCAATCGGTGACCTCAACCCGCTCGGTGGCTACGGCACTCTAAGCGACGCCGGCGGTCCCGGGTCCACAACGCTCTACGGGGATGAGACACCCTCGGGCGAGTCGCACTCGAGCCCGATCGTGACTCATCCCCTCATCGTCTTCGATGTCAACGAGACCTTGCTCGATCTCGAAGCCATGCAGCCCATCTTCGACCGGATCTTCCAGGACAAGGGAGCGATGCGGCTCTGGTTTGCAAATTTAATCATGTATTCCGCCGCTCTCACCCTGGCAGAGTGCTACGTGCCCTTCACCGACATCGGTTCAGCAGTAATGAAAATGTTGGCCGAGACTCGAGGGATACGCATCCGGGAGGCCGACAAGCACGAGTTGGCGCTGAGATTCTCGACCATGCCGCCACATCCGGAGGTGCCTGATGCCCTTCGGAAGCTTCGCCGCTCGGGATTTCGTCTGTTCACGCTGACCGACAATCTGCTCGAGGTTCAAACGCGTCAACTGGAGCACGGAGGTCTTCTCGATCTTTTCGAGCGTCGCTTTAGCGCGGATTCCGCGCGGCACCATAAGCCCTCCCCGCATGCCTACGCGTATGCCCAGTCCCAACTCGGAGTGGCCCCGTCCGAACTCATGCTCGTGGCATGCCACACGTGGGATACCCTCGGCGCGGTGGCCGCAGGCTGGGGCGCGGCATTGATTAGGCGAGAAGGGAATGAACTCCTCGGAGTCGGTCCCCAGCCGCACATTGTTGGCAAAGACCTGAATGAAATCGCGGATCAGCTGATCGCGCGCTCGAGAATGAATTGCCCAAGCCCTGAGGAATGAATCGCGGGCGCTCTTGTGCCCAGCCGGAATTGGGCGCTACGGCGAACCCGCCGCGCCGCGAAGCCGAAACATGAACCGCAAGCGTCTTTGAGGTCAGCCGACCACTTGCGAGCATCGCAGCTACAGACTTCCGAACTCGCCCGCCACGTTGCCGCGCCACTGAAGCCTCTCTGAACATCTCCCCATCGTGCACTGACGCGGCCGATCACCAACCCGCAACCAAGCGCCCATGTGGCCAAACCGCCTCCGATGGTTCTAAACGAAAGGAGTATGGCCAGCGCGTACAAGTTCCACTAGTTTCTCATCGGCCTCACGGCTCCGGCTCTCGCCTTATGCAACGACTCACATGCCTATGCCCAGTCCTCATCCCGCGATGTGCCAGCTGAAAACACACGGCGCGGATCGCATCCGACAGCGTCTCCAGCTGCGCTCGACCCGCGCCATGAGCCCTGAGTTGGGCCGGTGGTTCGTGCGTGAAATCCTCCCTCACGAAGCGGCGCTGACGCGATATCTCAAGAGGGTCTGGAAGTCTTGCGCGGAGGTTTCCGATCTCCGACAGGAGACCTACGTTCGCGTCTACGAGAGTGCCGTACGAGCGTTTCCACGCTCCCCGAAGACCTTCCTCTTCGTCACGGCGCGCAATCTGATGGTGGACCGATTGCGTCGAGAGAGGACGATCTCAATCACCTACGCGGGTGAGTTGGGCTCAGAGGACAGGCGCGTGGATCACTTGACCCCCGAGCGACGTCTGACGGCGCTGGATGAGCTGCGGCGGTTCACGAATGCGTTTCGGCGTCTTCCTGAGACCACCAGAGCAGTGATCTGGTTACGACGCGTGGAGGGACTTTCGCAACGAGAGGCCGCGCGACGCCTCGGTATCGAGGAGGGTGCGCTCGAGGGACGAATGAACCGCGGTCTTCGCAATTTGGCGCGGAACATGGTCTCAGACGCGGTGGCCACCGGCTGGCAACCTTGGCCAGAAACATGAACAACGCGGTGACAACGTGAATTCGATGCATGACGCAAGCGTCGTAGTGGTTCATGGCGCATGGGCAGATGGCTCCAGTTGGAGCAGTGTAATTCGCATCCTTCAAGCACGGGGTTTGCGGGTTATTGCGGCCCCCATCCCCTTAACATCATTGGAGGACGACATCGCGGCACTGCAGGGTGGTATTGAGCGCACTCGTGGACCTTTAGTGCTGGCAGCGCATGCTTATGCGGGCGCAGTGATCTCCGGAGCAGCGAATCAACGCGTGAGAGCTTTGTGTTTCGTCGCCGCGCTGACGCCACAGGAGGGTGAGACCGTCGCCGAGGTGTTTTACCGAGAACCGTCGCATCCGCAGGCACCGAAGCTAGCGCCCGACTCCAGGGGCTTTGTTTGGCTCCCCGATGAGGCATTTGCAGCGGCGTTCGCCCAGAATGCCTCCCCCGAGCAAGTTGCACTGCTTGCAGCAGCACAAAGACCCATTGCACTGCCTTGCATTCAGCAGCGCGTGTTCCACGCTTCGTGGAAGACGACGCCGTCCTGGTACCTGGTTGCGGAAGATGACCGAATGATCAATCCCGCGACTCAACGCTTTCTGGCTCAGCGGATGCACGCGAAGGTGGTATTGGGGAAAGTAGATCACACTCCGATTGTCACGGCACCGAGCCTAGTGAGCAGCTTCATTCTGGACGCGGTGGCATCCAGTTCGGAGACGGACGATGGCTGAGCGGTATGAGTATCTCATCCTCGGCAGCGGAAATGGGGGCGGGTTTCTTGCTTGGCACATGGCCCGGGCCGGCCACAGGGTCGCCGTTGTAGAGCGGCGCTGGATTGGTGGCTCCTGCCCGAACATCAACTGCCTACCGAGCAAGAACGAGATCTGGAGTGCGAAGGTCTCGCACCTGTTGCACCATGGTGAGCAGTACGGAGCCCCAACAGGTTCATTCGCCACGGATATGGGAGCGGTGCGCAAACGAAAGCGCGACATGGTTGAGGGAATGATCGCGCTGGCATTGCAGGCCTACGCGGACAGCGGTGCAGAGCTGATCATGGGAACTGGGCGCTTCATCGCGCCAAAAACACTTGAAATCGGTCTCGCTAATGGTGGCGTGCGCGTCCTGACCGGCGATCGGGTGTTTGTAAATGTGGGCACGCGCGCGAGGATCCCTGCTCTACCCGGAATGCGCGACGCCAACCCGATGACAAACATCGAGGCGCTGGAGCTCGACTACGTGCCTCGACGGCTGATCGTGTTGGGCGCCGGTTACGTCGGCCTGGAGCTCGCCCAGGCATTTCGCCGATTCGGAAGCGACGTCACCGTCATCGAGCACGGTCACCAGATCGCCGGCCGCGAGGACCCGGATGTTTCCGCAGAGCTCCAGCGAATACTCAGCCAAGAAGGCGTGGATTTCCTTCTGGGGGCCGACGTTCAGCGTCTCGAGGGCCGCTCCGGTGAAGGAGTGAGGGTGATTGCTCGTACGTCGTCCGGCGCCCGCACGATCGAAGGCACCGACCTTCTGTGCGCTCTCGGGCGCACCCCCAACACGGATGGCATCGGCCTCGACATCGCGGGAGTGACGCTCGATGATCTCGGATACATCCGAGTGAACGGGCGTTTGGAAACAGCGGCCCGTGATGTATGGGGAATCGGTGAATGCTGCTCGGGCAATCCGCAATTCACTCACGTGTCGTTCGATGACTTTCGTATTATTCGCGACAACCTCGCCGGCGGAAACCGCAGCACGGGCGATCGGCTCGTGCCGTACTGTCTCTTCACCGATCCGCCGCTTGCGCGCATTGGCTTGAGCGAGCTCGAGGCGCAGCAAAGACGAATCCCCGTCAGAGTCGCCAAGCTACCCGTAACCGCCATTCTCCGCGCCAGGACTATCGGGGAGCAGGAGGGCTTTTTGAAGGTTCTCGTTGCCGAAAATGAAGAGCAAATCCTCGGGTTCACGATGATTGGACCCGAGGCGGGTGAAGTAATGCCTGTGGTTCAAACAGCAATCCTCGCGCATCTCCCATACACGACGTTGCGCGATGCAGTAATCGCGCATCCTACCATGGCTGAAGGCCTTGGTGCCCTGCTCTCCAATGTTCCCCAAGCCAGCGTTACCGGTGCTGGCTGATGGCTCCCCCGGCTTGCTTCCCGGGCATGGACATTGAGGATCGGTATCGATGAGAACGGCGGACCAAATAGAGACGATAGCGCCGCTCGCCGATCGCAGCGCTCAGCGGTTCCCGCGGCTGCGTGACTCGCAGCTTGACACTGTGAAGCGCTTTGCGACCTCTTCGGCGCGTGCGTTCTCACCGGGGGAGTCAATTTTTCAGATTGGCGATCGCGGAGTTCCAGCGTGGTTTGTGTTGGAGGGTTCGGCTGAGACTTTCGGCCGGGACGGACTGGATCAACAGATGACCTTGCAACATCTGCAGAGCGGTCAATTCACTGGGGAGCTGCATCAGCTCTCAGACCGGCCAACCCTGGCCGGAGCCACCGCAGGCCGAGAGGGCTGCGTGGCGCTGCCGCTCTTCGCGGAGCGCATTCGCGCTCTAATCCTCGGCTCGGCCGAACTCGGTGAACTGATCATGCGAGCATTCATCCTCAGGCGGGTTGGCCTGCTCGAACGGGGTGTCGGTCCCGTCTTGCTGGGCCGGTCGGCCTCCGCGGACCTGTTGCGCCTCCAGGCATTCCTCAGCCGAAATACATATCCACATCTCGTCATCGATTGCGCCAGTGAGCGCGGCCGGCAGCTCATCGAGGATCTCAAACTGCCAATCGAAGACCTGCCTCTGCTGATCTGTCCCTGCGGGCGATTACTCAAGCGCCCTTCGAATGAAGAGGCCGGCGCTTGGCTTGGAATTACCCCGCTCCTGAAGGGCGGCCACGTTTACGATGTCGCCGTGATCGGCGCAGGGCCCGCCGGGCTCGCGACGGCGGTCTACGCGGGTTCGGAGGGGCTCTCCGTTCTGGTCCTCGATGGGGACGTGCTCGGCGGCCAGGCAGGTGCCTCGGCAAGAATTGAGAACTACTTGGGCTTCCCAACAGGAATTTCTGGCCAAGCCCTGACCGGCCGGGCTTTCAATCAAGCGCAGAAGTTTGGGGCCCAGGTGGCTATTCCGCTGATGGCGAGAGAGCTGCGCTGCGGCCGTGAAGGAGATGAAACCATGGAACTGAGGTTGTCAGAAGGAGCCATTCGAGCCAAGTCCGTTGTGGTCGCATCAGGGGCACGCTACAAGCGGCTTGGGGTGTCGGATATCAAGTGGTTCGAAGGTGACAGCATTCACTACTGGGCATCACCCGCAGAGGCCAACCTGTGCTCGGGCGAAGAGGTCGCAGTGGTTGGCGGTGGCAACTCGGCCGGTCAGGCGGCTGTATTTCTCTCATCACGAGTCAAGCATCTCACGATCATCGTCAGAGGACGCGGCCTCGAGGCCTCGATGTCTCGCTACCTCATCGATCGCATCAAGATGCTGGAAAACGTCGATGTGCTCACGCACTCTGAGGTGGCAGCTCTTGACGGCGCGCGGTTGGGCGCCTTGCAGGGTATCCTCGTCCGCACCCGCAGCTCGCCAGCGGCGCGCTACCTTGCCGTTCGGCACCTCTTTATGTTCATCGGCGCTGAGCCCAATACGACGTGGCTCAACGGGTGTGTCACGCTCGATGAGAAGGGCTATATCTTGACCGGATTGCCGAATCCAAGAGACATGCAGGCGCCCGTTCGCTATCCGTTGCAGACCAGTCTGTCGCGCGTGTTCGCAATCGGTGACGTCCGATCCGGCTCGATCAAGCGAGTCGCGTCTGCGGTAGGAGAAGGCGCGGCTGTTGTTGCGCAGATTCATTCGCTCCTGAACCTGCGTTCCGCCCATGCGTGCTGACCAAATCTTCGAGTCACGAGCCGGCAGGTCGAGGCGGCGTGCGGCTTTTTGTGTCCCTGCGATGCGGCTGATCACAGCGAGCGCCGTACGCGCCTGGGTACGGAACGAATGGACGTTACTCCCCATACGATCATCCAATTGCAGCCCCCCTGCCGTTGTTAGCACCACTGTCGCCGATCCCTCGCCGCTCGCCATGAACCCGCCCCATAGAGGGCCGCGACTTGTACCGCGATCAGTTGCATTGGACGGCCCCTCTTGAATCGTGGCTCCAGAGGTCGCGCACGAAGATGGATACACTGAACAGCATTAAAACGTTCCGGCAGGTCGTCGAATCGGGCAGTTTCGTTGCGGCTGCGGAACGGCTTGACATGTCGACAGCCGCGGTCAGCAAGCACGTCATGCACGTAGAGGAGCGCCTCGGTGTGCGGCTGCTCAATCGCAACAGCCGCTCTTTGAGCCTCACCGAGCCTGGCAGGCTGTATTTCGAGCGTTGCAAGACCATCCTCGAGGAGCTGCAGTCCACTGAGCTCGAGCTCGGCGCCCTGGGACGCGTTGCACGGGGTACCTTGCGCGTCAGCGTCCCGAGTGCGATCTCCGGGCAATGGCTTGCTGACTTCCTTGCGGAGTACCGTCACCGTTTTCCCGAAGTCCTGGTCGATCTGTCCTTCGAGGACCGCTTCGTCAATCTCGTCGACGAAGGCTACGACCTCGCGCTGCGTATCGCATCGAACCCGGAGGCGCTGCCAGCGGGCCTCATCGCTCGTTCGCTTCGGCCGGCCAAGCTTTGCCTCGCCGCGTCGCGCGAGTACGTCAAAGACCGGGGCCAACCCAAGACTGCGACTGACCTGTCACACCATGACTTCGTCACGGTGGGGTCCATGAGCTCCCTGTCGCTCTTGGGTCCAAATGGGAGAATCCACATTCCACTGCATGTCGTGCTGCGACACCGCTCGATGGGTGAGGTAGCGAACGCTGTCGCGGCCGGCATCGGTATCGGAGCTGTGTCCACGCTGATATTCGAGCACCGTGCATTCAAGCAACTTCTGGTGCCAATTCTTCCGGAATGCCCGGTCCGGGAGGCGATGCTGTACGTCGTGTACGCAAGCCGAAGACTTGTGCCGCTCAAGATCCGAACGTTCGTCGACTTCATTATCGAGTCGCTCGGGACGAGCGCGAGTCCGCAGCATATCCGCGCCGTCGAAGCGACCTCTTAGCGCGGATTGAGCAGACGCTGGGGCGAGGGAGAATCGAACGCCGGTTGGATTGCCTTTGGCCGATAAACGCCCTTAAGCCTGACAGAATGAAATGAGCACGGTTCCCGGACACCTTCTGGCGCGGCCACTTGACCGCAACAGAGATCATCTTCGGGGCGGGGATGCACCTGGCCGTCGCCTAACCCTCTTGATTTACAGCGACTTTCTCTGTCCGTACTGCCGCCGGCTTCGTCAGGTGCTGGACCGCCTACGGCGCGCTCTGGGGGAACGCCTCGCCTACGCGTTCCGGCATTTTCCGAACGAACGCGCGCACCCGGGTGCCGTGCTCATGTCCCTCGGCTCGGAGGCTGCCGACCGACAGGGGCGGTTCTGGGAGATGTACGATGCCCTCTACGGACACGCGTTGCCAATCGACCAGAAAGTACTCCTGCAGATTGCGGCATCGCTCGGGCTGGACATGCAGCGCTTTCGTGCTGATCTCGACGAACCTGCTGTCAAGCAGCGCGTAAACGAGGACGTCGCAGAGGGTCGACGAAACGGGGTGAGCGGGACCCCGACCATCTTCATCGACGGTGTCCGGTACGACGGCGCTTGGGACTTTTACTCCATGCTGGAGGCGCTTCAGCCGCCCGTCGGTGCCCAGCTGAAGCGGACCGCGCGGGCTTTCGCGAACCTCCCGGCCTCAGCTGGAATCGCGCTGTTGATGGCGGCGATGGCGGCTGTGATCTGCGCAAACAGCCCCTTCGCAGCTTTCTACGAGAGATTTGTAAACACGCCGGTCGACGTCGGCCCAGTCACAGGGATGCTCTCGATGAGCGTCGCGGGATGGTGCTCAGAAGGCCTGCTCGCGATCTTCTTCCTCATTCTGGGACTGGAGATCCGTCGCGAGATGGCTGGACGCTCACTCGCGAACTGGAAGTCGGCGTTTACAGGTGTCGTTGCCGCGCTCGGAGGCATCGTCGTGCCGGGCATCCTTTATCGGGTGATCAATCTAGGGTTCACTGGAGCGGGCTGGTCTATACCCGCCGACACCGGCATTGCTTTCACGCTCGCGGTTCTCGCGCTTCTCGGCACCCGAGCCTCCGCGGGACTCAAGGCGTTTGTTGCGACCTACGCCATTGCAGACGACGTGCTTTCGGTTTTGATTCTCGCGATCTCTCATCCGCATCGCATCCATATCATGTGGCCGCTTGCAGGCTGCGCCGCCATTGCAGCATTGGTGCTATTGAATCGATGGCGCGTTTACGCAGTATGGCCCTACCTCGCGGCGACGATCTCCTTGTGGCTCGCGTTGCATTTGGCGGGTGTAAGCGGCGCGCTCAGCGGCATCGCGCTTGCCGTCTTCCTGCCGCAGCGGCCCGCACCGATGGCGGGTCCGCTCTTGGCCCAGGCTGCGACTGCACTCGCGGCACTCGAGCACGCCGAGAATGAACTGGTGCTCGAAGAAGGTGGGCGCACGCGGCTGGAACAATGGCCGGTCTGGGGCTGGGCAAGCCGCAATCTCTCCGCTGCCGCGGAACGACTCCTGTCGCCCGCGGAACGGACCGAACGTGCCATGGCCCCGTGGTCGACCTACGTCGTACTTCCGGTGTTCGCCTTCACTGCGGCAGGCATCCCACTCGTGGCGGACTTTGGCGCCCCGCGCGCTTGGCGGATATTCGCCGGGGTTGCTCTGGGATTTGCAGTCGGAAAGCCGATCGGCATTGCACTGATGAGCTGGGCCGCGGCGAGAGCCAGACTCGCCATACTGCCCGCCGACGCCGCGCCCCTGGCATTCCTCGGCGCCAGCTTTCTCTGTGGGATTGCTGATCCGCTGGCATTGCTGATGGCGGACGAGGCCTTTCCGGGTAGCCCCTACGCCGCGATAGCGAAGATCGGAGTACTGGCAGGCTCGGCTCTGGCGACCACCCTCGGGATGACGCTGTTCTTCCTGAGTCCGCCAGCTGATACCGAGGCCAAGACAGGCGCAGGTGTCGCTGATGCCGAAAATGCCCCTTAGTCAGGCGCCAGCGAACATCCGGGGCGGCGAGACTATTGGCCAGGGCCCTGCGCGCCAGGTGATCTTGCCAGGCGATCACTGGCTAAATTCCGCGGTCATGTGCTCAGCCAAGGCGCGAGCAGCCGCCTTTGCCGCCCGGCCAGCCGGAAACACTGCGTGCACGTCCACTGAGCCCATCTGCCAGTCGGACAACACGCGCACGAGTGACCGGTTTGCGAGCTGCCGTCGAGTCGCGATGATTCCTGTCGTCGCGATACCAAGACCAGCGACGGCGGCGGCGACCGCGCCTTCATTGGCTGACACGGAAACGCGGCCTTCCAGCCGAAGCGACACGCGCCGTCCGTCCTTCTCGAATGTCCAGGCCTCTGTGCCCATGGGCCCCAGGATCACGGCGTGCGAGTTCAAATCGGCGGGTACTTGCGGGCGACCCGCGCGGCGCAGATACGCGGGCGAGGCGACGAGCACGCGCTCGATACGGCCGAGCCGGCGTGCCGTAGCAGTAGAATCATCAAGCGAGCCAAAGCGAAAGGCGACGTCCACACCTTCGGTGATGAGCGCTTGGCGCTGATCATTGATCAGCAGGACGATTCGAAGCTTTGGGCTGCGCGCGAGAAAGGCGTTGAGCCTTGGAATGACCGCATGCTCTGTAAAGCTGGAAGAGCCCCCTACACGCAGGACCCCGCGCAGCTCTCCAGTACCGCGTGCTGCGTGGTCGGCTTCGTCGAGCGCCGCAAGGGCCCCTTCCACGCGCGCGAGGTACTCCGCGCCGGCTTCGGTCAACGACAGCGCGCGCGTGCTGCGCGTGAAGAGCGTTGTGCCGATCTCCTTCTCCAGGGTTGCGACGATGCGCGAGGCGGAGGGCTGTGAGAGGCCGAGCTCGCGGGCCGCGCGCGAGAAGCTCCTGGCGCGCGCCACACGCACGAACAGACGCAGCGCAATCATGCGGTCAGCCATTGGGGCACCGATTCATTCACCACTTGAATATATCTTAGTCGAACTGAGCCTCTACCGGGTGAGCGCACGGGGGCGCACATTCCGAGCCCTCTCCCACCGCCTAACGACAGGAGTAGCTCATGACACTGCCTGAAAGACTCGCCGCGTTCCGTGCCAACTTCGAGGCGGGCGGCCCCCCATACAATGCGCCCGCCTGGGTTCGCGAGATCATTCATCGTGCGACTGCCGAGCTGGTAGCCTCCGGGGCGGCTGAGCGGGCGCTGCAGGCTGGCGAGCGCGCACCGGAATTCACGCTCAAGGATGCCAATGGTGACGATGTGTCCTCACGGGACCTACTTGCGAAAGGACCGCTCGTGGTGACTTTCTATCGCGGAGTCTGGTGCCCCTATTGCAATATGGACCTTCAGGCTTTGCAGGAAGCCTTGGGCGACATTCGCGATCGCGGCGGCCAGCTCATCGCCATCTCGCCCCAAACCCAGACCAACAGCCGAAAGTCACTGCGTGACAACAATCTCACGTTCCCAATTCTTTCAGACCCTCGCAACGAAGTCGCGGCGCGCTTTGGTTTACGCTTCAAGTTGCCCGACTATCTGATCGCGCTCTACCGTGAGACCTTCAAGAATGATCTCTCGCGTATCAACGGCGACTCGAGCTGGACCTTGCCGATGCCCGCGCGCTACGTGATAGGAACGGACAGCGTGATTGCGTACGTGGAGGTGAACCCTGACTACACGCACCGACCGGACCCGAAGGAGCTCCTGCCCGTGCTCTCCGCGTTGAGGGAGCCGCATGCCGCGTGATCCAGGATGGTGGCAGCTCGAGGGAAGCGAATGTATCCACTTCGCCGGCCGGCCCAGAGAAATCTCGGCCGGCCGCCATTCAAGCCAGATAGGTGATTTCAGAGGAAGTATTTGAACCGCCTGAATTGGACTCTGACCGGCCGTCGGGCGTCCCGTACCCCGTGGAGACCCTTGTGTCATACTCCTGCGACGAACCTCCGCCCGAGCACGACCAGATGCCCGCAATTGGATTGAAGACAGCCGCGGTCGTTTGTGCCCTGGTCGGCTTGAGCATCGTGGCCTCGGGTCTCGACATGGCGGCACCGTTACACAGAGAGACTCCGGAAGCGGGGCTCGATGGACCTCGAATCGCGGTCATTGATCCCGCGGGCTGCCTCGATTCTGCCGGCATTAGCGCCTTGCGCAAGCTCGGAAAAGTGGCACTTTCCGACGGAGTGCGGAGCGCAGCGCAAACTTCTCAGAGCCTTGCAGGCGTCGATATCGCGATCGTCGACTCCTATGCGACAGCCCCTATCACGGCGGCCGTACTCGAGCGGGCCAAGACCTTGAAACTGTTGGTCCTCTGTTCAACGGGATACGAACGGGTCGACCTCGCTGCGGCGACTCGCAAAGACATTCGCGTCGCGAGCGTCCCGGCGTATTCGACGGAGGCGGTTGCGGAGCAGACCTTCGCCCTGATGTTCGCTGTCGCAAGGCACGTTGTCCTGGCCGACTCACGCGTGCGCAGAGGCCAGTTCCAGACCGGCGGTACTGACCGTTCTCTCCTTGGTTTTGATCTGACGGGCAAGACGCTCGGCGTCGTCGGACTCGGCAGGATTGGCACTCGCGTTGCGCAGATCGGCCAGGGGTTCGGGATGCGAGTCCTCGCGTGGGACCGCTCCGCCAAAGCGCTCCCCGGGGTCACACCAGTCATGCTGGAGCAGCTGCTCAAAGAGAGTGATGTCGTTTCCTTGCATCTGCCGCTGACTCCACAAACCGAACGTATCCTGAATGCCGGGCGGTTAGGGTTCATGAAACCTTCTGCGATCCTGATCAATACCGCGCGGGGAGAGCTTATTGATGAGGCGGCTCTCTATAAGGCACTTCGATCGCGAAGAATCGCCGGTGCGGGGCTGGATGTGCTGAGCGAGAAATCACGTTCTAACCCGCTGCTCATGCTAGGGAACGTTGTGTTCTCGCCGCACAGTGCGTACTACACACGCGAGTCCCTGAGCAAACGTACTCAAAGCATCGTTCAAACGATACGCGCATTCCAGAGCGGAAATCCAATCAACGTTGTCAATTTTCGGTGATGCTTTCGTAACGCTCCGGCACGAGCGCGTCCGCAGGCCAGGGATCAAGCCTTCTTGAAATCGCAGATGGGGTGGGATAGCGCACCATGGCGATGGTCAAGCGCTATAGCCATCTGGCCGAGGGACGCAAGATCAGAAAGAATCCTGCGATCTGGCCTCTCTCAGCGCGCGGCACTGTCCAGCAGCCTTCAGCCGTAAGTTTCTACCGGGAACCGGCCCGAGAAGCTCTCGAAGAGCTGGTGATCCAAGCTGAGCCGTTCTCCAACCTCGGGCCCCGCCGTCGCGCCGTACCCGATCTCGACGCCATCGCCACTGGACATCGCGGCGAAGATGGCATCGCAGAACTCGTCTACCGGAGCTCCGTGCGTCGCCCCGGGGCCCACCAGATGGGTCCGAATCGCTGGTGGAATGATCTCAACGACTCTGCAACTTGTTCTGGCGAGCGCGAAGCGCAGGTTCATGGTGTAGCTGTGGAGGGCCGCTTTACACGCGCTGTAGAGGGGGGCGAACGGCTGAGGGATAAAGGCACCGCCCGATGTCACGTTGGCGATAATCGCCGGGCCCCCGTGACCAAGCATGACCGGCACCAACAGATGATTCAGGTGAACCGGCCCACTGAGCAACGTGTCGATCTCGATCTGCCGCTCACTCCAGGGCGACGAGTCAGCTGCCAGGGAAACCCGTCGCTGAATCCCCGCATTGTTTATCAAGACGTTCAGGCCCGGCATTACATCCTGGACGTATCGAGCCAGTCGCTCGCGCTCCGCAGGAACGCTGATATCGTTTACGATGAACTCAAGCCGCGCAATCTCCGACGAGGCACGGTCAAGCTTCTCCTTCGAACGACCCGTTACCAGGACTCTAGCGCCTGCGCCGAGGAAGCGTGCAGCAAGCCCCCGTCCGATACCCGCATTACCGCCGGTGATCAGGATGTTCGCGGTATCCCACGGCATGTGATTCGTCATGACTGCCTCGAAGCCTCGTTCTGAAGCCGTCTCGGAGCGTACCGCGTCCTACGGGTGCGGTCGCAAGAGCTCCCCGAAACCGATCCGCCGCAGGAACTCCTCGCGCACTCGGTCGATCACCGTGTAGGAGACCATCGCCCCGTCGTTGGCGGGGTCGCAGACGACCCGGAGGGGACGCGTGCCGAATGGTGCGTTGACGACGTCCACCACTGCCTTCGCGATGCCAGCCGGGTCAGCATCTTCCGGTACGGTCGCGGCGAGGGCATCCTTTAGCCGTTCGGCGAAGTGTTCTGGCAGACTCGATTCGTATTCGGCAACGCACGCGGCGTCGCGAGGGGCCCCGGCGTGTGCAAAGTGATTTGTGCCGGTGGTGAAGGCGCCTGGCACAACGATCGAGGTCTCGATGCCGAGCGGGGCCAGCTCCCGGGCGTAGCACACTGCGAGCGCATCCAGTCCTGCCTTTGCTGCGAAATAGGGTCCAAGGAAGGGCGGTATTCCGCCCGCCGAGCTTGAACTCCCGATCCAGATCACCAGCCCCTGGCGTGCCCTGCGCATATGCGGCAGTGCGGCGCGGTTTAGGCGCTGGGTGCCAACCACATTGACATCGTAGAGCTCCGCCAGCTGCTCCGGCGTGAAGGCTTCAGTTGGTCCCCAGACCATGTGTCCGGCGTTGTGGACGAGGATATCGAGCCGGCCATGCTCTGCGATGACCTTATCGATCGCAGCCGACACTGACGCCCCTGACTCCACGTCGAGCTCGAGCGCGCGCAGATCAACTGTGTGCTCCCGCGCATAGGCGGCCACTGCCCGAGCCTCGGCCGCGTTTCTCCCACCGAGCTCGCGCATCGAGGCATAGACGACGTGACCGGCGCCTGCCAGATCGCGAGCAATCAGGCGTCCGAACCCACTCGAAGCTCCGGTGACCAGAGCGATCTTCGACTTTGCCATCGGACCCTCTCCTTAGACGATGCCGCCATTCGCACGAATGACCTGTCCACTGATCCAGCCGCCCTCGGGATCCACCAGCAGCGAGACTACGCGGGCAATATCCTCTACTTCACCCAAGCGGCCGAACGGATTCATCCGCTTGATACCCTCGACCGTGGCCTTATCCTTACCGCTGAGGAAGAGCTCGGTGGCGACGGGTCCCGGAGCCACTGCGTTCACGGTGACGCCGCGCGGACCGAGTTCTTTCGCGAGGATATGGGTCATGGCTTCGACCGCGGCCTTGGTAGCCGCATAAATCCCGTACGTCGGCGGATACAATCCGATGACGCTCGATGAGAAGTTCACGATGCGGCCACCATTGCGTAGGCGTCGCGCTGCCTCACGCAGGCCGTTGAAGACGCCCTTCAGGTTGATCGCGATGGTCTGGTCGAAAGTTGCGTCGTCCGCGTCAACGAATCGGGCCAGCTTCATGATGCCGGCGTTGTTCACCAGGACATCGACGCCGCCGAAGGCGCGCTCCGCAGCATCGAACAGTCGCCGCATCGCCTGCGGGTCGCTGACATCGGCCTGCACTGTGATCGCCTGACCGCCAGTGGATTCAATTTCCTGAAGCAGCGAAGTTGCGGCCCCCGCACCGCCGGCGTAGTTAATGACCATGGCAAACCCATCGGCCGAGAGTCGCCTGACAATCCCCGCTCCGATTCCGCGTGACGAACCGGTAACAATGGCAGCCCTCTTCGATTGCGTGTTCATAACGGAGCCCTCGCAGACGTCATGGTCGACTTCATCACCTGGACGCCGTTTTGGTCTGCTGCATCTTGGCGAGCGTGAAAGTTTCGTCGGCCCGGCCCCAGCCGCCGTCGACCACCTCATCCACGAGGACCATTGTGAAGGGGCGGACACCCTCGCCGAAGTAGTGGGCGAAAAGGTCCGTGGTCTTGTGGATGATCTCCTCCTTCTGCGCGGCGTTTAGTGTGCCCTGAGGAACCTTGAAGTTGGCGAAAGGCATGGATGATCTCCGTGATTGACGTGCTGACTGAGAGGGCCCCGTCCTCGTAGCGCGCGGGACGCTCTTTGAATCTTACCCTTTGACAAATGTCAGGAGGTCCGGGTTGATGACCTCGGAGTACGTCGTGAGCATGCCGTGGGGGAATCCGGGGTAGAGCTTCAGGGTCGGGTACTTGAGAAGCTTGGCTTGAAGCAGTGCGGCGCCTTTGTAGGGCACAATCTGATCGTCGTCGCCCTGCACGATGAGCGTTGGCACCTCGATGGTCTTCAGGTCCTCGGTGAGGTCCGTCTCAGAGAACGCCTTGATGCCGTCATAGTGGGCTTTGGCGCCGCCCATCATGCCCTGCCGCCACCAGTTCTCGATCACTCCATCCAAGCGCTTCGCGCCTGGGCGGTTGAACCCATAGAAGGGTTTAGAGGCAACTTCGCGATAGAACTCGGCACGGTTCTCGGCCAAGCTCTTCCGAAAGCCGTCAAACACCTCCATCGACAAGCCCCCGGGGTTGTGTGGTGACTTCACCATGATTGGGGGCACGGCCGCCACCAGTACCAGCTTCGCGACCCGGCCCTTCCCGTGGCGAGAGACATAGCGGGTTGCTTCGCCGCCGCCGGTCGAGTGACCGATGTGGACAGTGTTGCGAAGGTCCAAATGCTCGACGACCGCGGCCGCGTCAGCGGCGTAATGGTCCATATCATGGCCGTCAGACACTTGGCTCGAGCGACCGTGGCCACGACGGTCGATTCCGATGACCCGGTATCCGTGCTGGACAAAGAATAGCATCTGAGTGTCCCAGTCGTCCGAGCTGAGCGGCCAGCCATGATGAAAGACGATAGGTTGGCCCCGGCCCCAATCCTTGTAGAAGATCTGCACGCCATCTTTGGTAGTAACCGTGCTCATGGTCTTGACTCCTTCTCTATCCTCAAGTGAACCGGTTGGAGAATCGGGATGTATAGGAGTGCTCTCGGCACCCACAGCAGCTGACACAGCCGCGGCTACGGCCGCGCCAAGTGTCGTGCCAAGAATGGCTCGGCGGGAGAGTTTCTGCGGCAGCTCGCTCAGATCAGTCATCGCGCAGCTCCTGGCTCAAATGAAATGACCTTCGTGGTTGGAACGCTCAGAGGGCAGCGGCTGCATCAACCGGAGGCTCGTTGGGTCGATAGTCTGCTTGCGCCATGAGGAAATCACGTCCCCTAAGGAGGATGTCAGACCCTCACTATCGTGCCCACGGGTGCAGTGGGAGCGAGCTGGGTGCCACATCATCGCGGCGGTGGTACCACTACGCGGCGACCGAACCGGAGAGCGTCAATCGAATACGCACCCGGACCTAGCATGACCAGTGCAAGCGCGGCGAGACAGAAGACTGCACCCAACCAGGGACCGCCAACGCTTGCTCTTGACCCGATCACTGCGTGCGAGACGAGCCCGAAGCACGCACCAACCGGCGTGAACACTCCTGTGCAGAGCGTAACTGCGATCACAATGGCGGCAGCATAAGTCCAGCCGGACGGCGTCGGCTGTGCGAGCTGGGTCGTCAGGACGAGCGCGCCTGCGACCGAAAGCCGTAAGAACAGCAAGCCGAGTCCCGGCCAGCCGGATGGAAACATCGAAAATAAGCGCTGCACAATCTGCAGTCCTACGCTCCTTCAGGGGCGGGGCATACCCTAGCAACGTGGGGCGCCATATAGCTCTTTTGGGACATCCGCCGGTGCCCCAAGAGCGTAAGCTGGCCGTGGGCCGCGGGAGGGCACGCTTGAGAGGTTCTGGTCTATTCCTTCTGTTGGCAATGCTCTACTGCGCCGCGACGTGGTCGCTCGACGCGGATCTCGCGCTGCAGCAGATCAATCACCGGGCCTACACACCCGCCGACGGAGCCCCTGCTCCCATCTATGCGATCACGCAAACTACGGACGGAACGCTCTGGCTCGCCGGCTCGACGGGCCTGGTTCGCTTTGACGGCGTGCACTTCGTACCTTATCCAGGTCCATCCGATCAGGCGTTACCGTCGACCAACATCTCCGCGCTTATCGCCTCGCCCGACGGGGGACTCTGGATTGGGTTTCGGTTGGGTGGCATAGGCTTCCTCAGAAACGGTCATTTCAGGCATTACGGCTTGCCGGAGGGTCTGCCCGCAAGCACCGTCTCTGGGTTCGCCTGGGACCGCGATGGTGCTCTGTGGGTTGCTACCATAGGAGGTTTGCTACACCTCCACGGCAACCGTCTGGAGAGAGTGGCTGAAGATCTGATCCCCACGGCAACCGGGGTCTTCGTAGATCGCGCTGGCACGGTGTGGGTGGCCACTGCGAGAGGGGTGCTGGCACGAACAGCTGGCGCGGCTCCATTCCATCAGGTCACGGAGCTGAACCGCGGAATCAACGGCAACAGTCAATCATTCGCCGCGTCATCCGACGGCGCAGTGTGGGTGGCCTCTCGTGGCTTCCTGACTCGCTTGGACTCGCCGACTGAACTGCGGCCGCACAATCGCGAGTTTCACCTCCCAGGTGCAGGCAGAGTGCTGTTGATGGATAGCGCGGGAAACCTATGGATCAGAGGCGGCTCATTCGACCACACCAACATACAGCTCTGGACACTGCGTCAGCAAATGGAGGATATGAATTCAAGTCAAGCTGTGCCTCACACGCAGACGTTTGGTCAGACAGAAGGACTAAGCGGCTATCCGAACGCTTTCTTCGAAGATCGTGAACACAACATTTGGGTCGGCACCACAAACGGTCTAGACCGATTGAGTCGCAGCAATGTAGTCCGAGCCCTGCCCCTGTGCTCGGGTTTGGGCTACGCCATGACGGCCGGCAATAGCGGCGGCGTCCTCTGGGCTGCGTGCGGCGGCGTAGATCAGCCCACTGGAAACCTTACTCAGATCAGCAATGGCCGGATTGTCACGCGCATTAATACCGAAGCATTCTCCGCTGCGTATTGCGATTCTTCAGGCACGGTTTGGTTCGGAGGGAGCGACTCAGTTGCCCATCTGGATGGCAACAGGATTGTCAGGACCCGAAAGCCAGAGGCACTGCGAGGCTTTGATGTGCAGGCTTTGGCACGCGACTCCAGCGGCGGTCTCTGGGTCTCCGTCGTGCGCAAGGGGGTCTATCGCCTCTATCACGGTCACTGGTCACCCTACGGTGGGTTAGATTCGATGCCGCGTGGACCGGCCATCACCGAGACCGTCGATGGTGGGGGAAGCATCTGGTTCGGGTACCCGAGCAATCTTATCGCTCGTCTTCGCGCGGGTATCGTCCGTGTATTTGACGCCACTCAGGGGCTTAACGTCGGCAACGTCACTGCAATCCATGAGTTTCGTAGACAGCTATGGGTGGGAGGAGAGCTCGGACTCGCACGATTCGACGGCACTCGTTTTATTCCCGTACTGCGAGCGCCGGAGGGCGCGCTCAAAGGAATCTCGGGAATCGCTGGGTCACCGGACGGTGCGCTCTGGCTAAACGCGCTGGGTGGGATCACCCACATCAGAGCTTCGGAGGTCGAGCATGCGATTCACGAGCCGAACTACGCGGTGCAATCCGAGACGTTCGACTACCTGGACGGAGTGCCGGGGGCAGCGGTCCAACTGCGGCCGCTCCCTTCCGCGGTGGCGACATCGGATGGTCGAGTATGGTTTACGGTCGTCGGCCGTTTGAGCGGTTTGATCTGGGTCGACCCGCTACACCTTTTGCGCAACGAATTGCCTCCGCCGGTCAAGATCTGGTCCATCAGCAGTGGCGGGCTAGATTACCCAAACTTGGGAGAGGCGCTGCATCTACCGGTCCACACGACCCGCCTGCAGATTGACTATGCGGCCGGGAGCCTGACCATTCCGGAGAGAGTCCATTTTCGTTACAGACTTGAAGGTTCGGATCAGGACTGGCAGGACGCGGGAAGCCGGCGAGAGGCGGTATACACCAATCTGAGTCCCGGCAATTATTCCTTCACAGTCGTCGCTTCGAATAACGACGGAGTCTGGAACAACGAGGGCGCAAAGATGTCCTTCACGATCACCCCCGACTTCTATCAAACGAATTTGTTTTACACGTGTTGTGCGCTAATTGGTCTGATTGCGCTTATGGTCGCGTACAAGCTTCGCGTGCGTCAGGTCGCTGCGGGAATTAGCGCGCGACTCGAAGAACGTCTTGCTGAGCGTGAACGTATTGCTCGCGAGCTCCACGACACTCTGCTGCAGGGAGTACAGGGATTGATTTGGCGTTTTCAAGCGGCAACCGACCGTATTCCACCCAGTGACAAGACCCGTGTGCTTCTGGAGCAATCGATCGTGCGGGCCGACAGGTTGCTTGCGGAGAGTCGTGATCGCGTTAAGGACCTCCGAGGCTCCACCAGTACCTCCAAAGATATTGCTGCAGCGCTCGCCGCTGAGGGCGAGCAATTGGCGGAGGGAGGCAAGGTACAGTTCAGAGCAAGCCTCGAAGGCGCGACCCGGGAACTGCACCCAGTCGTACGTGAGGAGACCCTACTGATTGCCCGGGAGGCGCTTCGCAATGCGTTTCGGCACTCCGGCGCGCAACACGTCGAAGCTGATGTGTTGTACGGACAGACCGCTTTGCGAGTCCGGGTGCGCGACGATGGCTGCGGGATCGCCACCGATGTGCTGCGGTCGGGTAAGGGCCGGAGCCACTTTGGTCTTGTGGGCATGCGGGAGCGAGCGCAAAGGATCGGCGCCGACTTAGTAATGTGGAGTAAACCGGAGACGGGCACGGAGGTTGATTTGAAAGTGCCGGGTCATCTGGCTTACCTAACACGCAACCGGTTAGCGGGGCACCTGTCGTGGCGGCGCTTTATCGGGGGGACTGGGCGGAACCACGCGCGCGCGGACTCCCGTGGGAGCTGAGATGGCCGTGACAGGCAGGGAATCCAGGCCCATCCGAGTGCTCTGCGTGGACGACCATCCGCTCGTAAGGGATGGAATCTCCGCTGTCCTAGAAGCTCAGCCGGATATGGTGCTGATTGGCGAAGCGAGCAACGGTCGCGAGGCGATCAACATCTTCCGCGAGCATCGCCCCGATGTAACACTGATGGATCTGCGAATGTCGGACATGAGCGGCATCGAGGTGATCGCTGCAATTCGCGCTGAGTTCTCGAATGCGCGGATCATTGTGCTCACCACCTATAGCGGGGACGTCCAGGCAGCTGCGGCTCTCAAAGCCGGCGCAGCCGGATATCTGCTGAAGAGTCAGGTACGCAGTGAGCTGCTCGAGACGATCCGTGCGGTGCATTCAGGGAAGCGGCGAGTGCATCCTGAGATCGCGACTCAGATAGCCGAGCACGTCGCTGATGACTTGCTTACCGAGCGCGAGACGGAGATTTTGAGGGGCGTTGCGGCGGGCAGGTCGAACAAAGTGATTGCCGCGCAGCTCGATATTTCCGAGGGCACTGTCAAGAACCATATGAAAAATATCTTGGCTAAGCTCGAGGCGGGTGACCGCACACATGCAGTCATGATCGCTCTCAAGCGAGGCATTCTTGACGTGTAAAAAGGCAGTGGGCCCGAGCGGGGACGACGGTCGACACCACGGAGGGCGTTTTTGCCGTCGAAGGTCTCCCGGAGCATCTGTGACCCATGTAAGGCCGCGTACCGGAAGGCGATATAGGCCAGCGACCACTCGACAACCTTATGGCGCTTGATTTTCGACCAAATGCTCGTTGACCCCCCGGAACTGGGCGGCAGGGACGGTCGTGCAATGGCAGCCGCTGCGCCATGGGTCGAGAAGAACCATAAGCGTCAGTGTCCAGCGTCGAGAGTGTCGCCCGCGGCACCGTGGTCCGAGTGGCCTGTATGTGCAGTGAAGGTATCCAGTGCGACGTTTTCAATCTCTTGCGCGGCCAGCCTATCGAATGCTCGCGCCTCGAGGCCAAGAACCTCTAGCAGGCAGGCGTTGATCGTATCGTTCGGGATCCACCGCTGTCGCACCACATCTGGATCGCTTTCGACGAGGAGACGAAGAACGACTAGCGCACCGATTATTGGCGCGAGCCACACGATCACACCCTGGGCAACCTTCTGAAACCTTGTAAGCTGTGTTGTGCGCACAAGACAGCCGGTTGCGACCAGGTCCAGACTGGCGACCAGAAGAGCAATAGTGATCATTGCACCTATGAGAGCCTTGTCTAACACCGTCATCGACCACCGCGATTACGCTCGAGCCTGGAGCGCGCTATTCTAGCTCCCCGAAGGCGGCCAGCCCGAATTCCACTTCGGGGCGCGACGGAATATAGTCGGCTCAAATCGATCGGCAGCCGCTGTAAGCGATTGAATTGAAAATTTATGCCGGCTGAGCCCGCCGCGGGGCACCGGTCAGCGGAACCCGTTCCGGACGTGCTTACCGCCGCGCCGCGCACTCACCCGTCGGACGCTGTAAGGAGCATCACCCGCAAACCGCGGAACGACTTGAAGGCGCGATCAAACGTCGTCATCTCGTAGTCCAGCGACAAGGCCAGAGCCGCGAGCCGCGCGTCGGTCCAAAGATTGGACGTGGGTTCGCGCGCGGTTCCCGATCAAGCCAGAACAACCCGGGCAGCTTTGGCCCCCGGCGGCAAGTAGATCGCGTTTGGCGAGTCGGCTCAGAAGCTCGGTGCTTTCAGCCACGGGACATTCGCGGTATCAGCCCGGCCGCCCGGAAACCGGACGTTCAGACGCACGCGGTCGCTCTGCCTCGGGAGGCGCTTCCGTTTGAGTAGACCCGGAGTCTCCTAGCACCGAGAGTGCCTCTTCAATGTCGGGGTCCCGGCCCGAACACATACCGGCACGCGTCCACCGTACTGCGATGTCCGGCTGGACGGGGCGATCCCGGAAATCAGTGCCGTCGGCACCCCACAGCCCGTCAACCGGGACCACGAGTTTCCAGCCCTTGGGCAGATCGAACTCCTTCCCGCTCAGCAGCACGCCCGCTGTCTCTCGACCGACGAGTGTGGCGTGGGTCATGGCCTTCATCATCCAGGCGAACCCTTCGCCAGCGCTCCCTGTGTCATGATCCATAAGGACGACGACGGGCTCCGTATACTCCCGGTCGCGCAGGTCGTCCGTCATGAAGACAGCGCCACCGCCATCTCTGGAGATTGCGGCGAAAATCTTGGCGTCCGTATAAGCGCCGAAAACCTCGGGGCCGTTTCTCACGTCGCGTGCCGTAACGGCATGGCCAAGCTTTTCGAGATAGCGACGGGAGAACAAGGCGACCGCGATGCGCGAAGGCCCTGAGAAATAGCTGACAAGCCGCGAAGAAGAGAGATTGCCGCCGCTGTTCCCCCGTACATCGATAATCAAGCCATTGGTATCCTTTAGCTCGCTCA
>Ga0335072_10000718_pt1 | contig 59821 bp, 50 predicted proteins | sample Lox_Sample_21_FD_206725 | JGI IMG/M metagenome (GOLD analysis project Ga0335072, IMG submission 206725) | Soil microbial communities from Loxahatchee National Wildlife Refuge, Florida, United States - Lox_Sample_2.1 | ecosystem: Environmental > Terrestrial > Soil > Wetlands | place: USA...
CAGGTGCACCGCGCCACGATCAGCCGGCTCAATGCTGCGTCACGTCACGCCCCGGCTGTCTGAACTGGCTCGTTCACGCTACGTTCGAAAATTTGGCCGAAAATCGACCGACCGTGTACTTGGGCCTATATTGGATGGCAGCGTCGACGGCTCGACGGTCACCATCGGTCTCCGCCCATTTCAATGCCTCTTGTCGGCCGACCCGCTCGATCAGTTGGTGGACTGTCCCCAAGGCGCTCCCTACCCCAACGTCATGCAATTCGCTGCAGATGATGCCCATTGGCGCACCGGCCGTCCACTTGGACTGTTGCGGGGAAAGCTATTTGAAGAAGTAGTAGGATTCTCTATTAGGTTTAGCCCGCAGGAGTCCAGGGGATAACCATCTAAGCCATTGAATATGTGGGATGTCCTCCCCGCAACAGTCCAGTGGGTTTCCGCAGCAGTCCAGGAGCGTGCTGAGGAGAAATCCGAGGTTGGCCGGCTGCTGTCGCGCCGAGTCGTGACAGGTCGTTGTGCCGAGTCGCCCCCGCAGGAGTCCAGGAGGCCGGCCATCCCACAGGAGTCCAATGTTCCTGCTACTCCTCGATTCTCGGACCGAGATTATCGAGGAGCAGCCCAACTTGACTGTAGGTACCTGGTAGCTACTGGCTTTATAGTGCCTACCCGCAAACTAGGTGCGGGACAGGCCGTCGAGGATTTGGGCGACCGACCTGCCGGACGCTTCGGCGACGGCCACTACCCGAAGGTACGCATCAAGCGCTCGCTCAAGAACTTCGACGATGAGCAGCCCCTGGCGATCCGCGAGGCCCCTTAGGTCAGAATTGAACTGCGCACTCACCTTGACGTTGATCTGCTCGATTCGGCCAGTGCGACGACGGGAGCGTCCGTCCGGATACCGGATGACGGAGAGTGTGCTGGCCGGTCCGGCCGGTAGCGGTTGAGTGTGCTCAGGCCGGGAGGGGGTTTCCGTGAACTGCGGAATTGATGTTGCCGGACCATGGGGCGGCGATTGGGGGAGTGGCGCGCCCTCGACACTTGGCCCGGACAGGGACTCACTGGCGGTTGCCGGCGCGGTTGAGGGCGCGGCACGCTCGGAGAGTTCAGGATTGGAGTCGGTTGGCGGGTCCCCGAGCCGTCGGACGCCTCGCCGGAGCTTTGTTGCATCGACACCCATGTTAGGCGGGCTCCTGCACGGCTTGGGCCGCATCAATGATCGACTGCACCAGTGCTTCAGCCGCCGAACGCAGACCCGGCACCCGCGCCTCAGTGATTGCCTGTCCACTGTTGTGGAGGGTCCGGTAGGTTAGACGTTCGGGCAGCCATCCCGCCGCGCACGCGTATCCCGCAACTTCAAGGTAGTCCCGTGCGCCGCTGGCCTCTGCCTCCGACCCGACGCGGATCAGTGCCATGAGAAGGCGATCCCTCGGCACGCCCCGGTCGATTAGTCCGTTGAAGGTGCGGATCGCTGGCCTGAGGTCGTCGAGGCCGCCACCACAGGGTTGCACGATAAGGTCGGCGACCCGCGCGAGGGCCAGAGTTTCGGCATCAGCTTTCGCCGGCCCATCCACCAAGAGCAGATCCACCTCCCCTGCCCCGTCAAGGGCTTCAGAGGCGGTTCGGCAAAGCCGAACGCTCACCGACGGCTGCAGGCCGAGTTTGGCCCGATCCCGCGCCCATTCGTGAACCGTACCCTGGGCTGCATCTAGATCGCTCACGACGGTGACCAAGCCGGAACGCACCCCCTCGACGGCCAGCGCTCGGCAGAGCGTGCTCTTGCCGACTCCACCCTTTTGGCTCGCGAATGCAATGATGGCCATTCTTACCCCTCTACAGAGATAGCTAGCCGGTACCTACCTTCAACCTAGCCGATAGCTACCGGGTTGCGCCGGCCGGCCCATGCTGGCCGCCTCTCGGGGAGATTGTGGCTAGCTACGCAGTAGATAGCAGGTATACGACATCTAGCTACTGCAAAGCAAGAGACTACCTACCTTACAGAGCGCTTGCCAGTAGCTACCTTAAAGGTACCGGACGGCTAGAAAGTAGCTACTGCCTAGCGTCCTGATCGGGTATCTACGATATCGCAAGCAGGTAGCTACAAGGTAGCTATGTCAAAATGGCGATCAAACCCTCGGGCACCCTGCTCGGTCGCGAGCGCGTAGCTGATCGAGGTTGACTTGTGGCTGTGGGAGAACAACATTGCTACGAAGTAAACCCAAGAGGTTGCTGTGACCCAGGCCCTTCCAACTGCTGCAAACTCGCCGAACGCGGAACATCGCAGCGCGATCCGGACCGCGTTCATTCGACGGACGGCTCATGCGATCGAACGGCTCGCGGCGCAAGCTGATGAGGCGACGCTGGTTGAGGCTATGTCGGCCCCCACGGATGTCGGCACTCTGGCGCGGGTCCTTGTCGACGTCGGGGCAATCGACAGCGCGGTCGCAGAAATCGACGCCGACGCGGTCGATCTCGCGGCAGAGATCCAGCACCGTGCGAACATCATGCGACGGGCGGGCGGAACATTGTCGGCCGATGAGGTCGGCAAGCTCCTGAACATCAGCCGGCAGGCGGTCGACAAGCGGCGGCGCAGCAACCGGCTATTGGCCATTCGCCAAGGCGGTGACTGGCTTTACCCGCGTGCCCAGTTTCATGAGCACGAGACGATCCCTGGGCTTCCCGAGGTCATTCGAGACTGCGCGGAATCGGGACCTTGGGTGACCTTGGAGTTCCTCGTCACCGAGGATGACGCGCTGGCCGGTCTCTCGCCGCGGGCCGCGTTGCTCAAGGGCGGGGAGCTACGCGACAGTGTGGCGACACTGCTGCGCGGGCAGTCGAGCGGGGAGGGCTTTGCTTGAGTTCCACGGGCGAGGCGTCCGGCCCCTCGGGTATCGCCGCGCCGCCGCCCCCATGGCTCGCCAGCCGATCGCTTCCAATCCTCGTGGTCCCTCTCGGCACTCCGCTATTTCGTGTCCACCAGACAGGTCACGGGCCAATCTTCTTCGGGCCGCCGATCAACCCGCTGACCGACACTCGGCAGCCCCCAACCAATCGCTTTGACAGCCTGACGGGCGCCTTTGGCGTCCTCTACGCCGGCGCGCAATTTGAAGGTGCGTTCGCCGAAACCTTGTTGCGCAATCCGCGGCGGCGTTTGGTGTCGCAGCGTTACGTCGCGCAGCGCGCCGTCAGCGAACTGGCCGCCGACCGGGACCTGAAGCTCGTTGATTTCCGCGGGCCGGGCCTTTCCGCTGTCGGTTTGACGAATGCGATCTCCACTGGACCATACACGCCTTGCTGGGCATGGTCAGATCACCTGTGGTCACACCCGGATCGCCCGGATGGCATCGCCTACACCTCGCGGCACGACCCGCAGCAAGTCTGCTACGCCATTTTCGAGAGGACAGACGTGACATTCGGATCGGGGCCGGCCACGCCGCTCGCTACATCTTTGCCGGTCATCCGGGACGTCCTTCACAGATACGGCAAAATCCTGACGCGCCGATAAGCGGCATGCCTCCACCACCGCCAGGCCGGCTGTCGATCTGCCTTGGCGAGTTCAATGGGAACCCTTAGCGGTTCAGTGACCTTGGTCGCCGTGGGCTGACGCCGGCGCCGATTTTCATCCGGATGAGCGTTGGGGTGCGGTGCAGCCCTGACTTGCCTCCTCGAGGTCGATCGCCAGGGCATCGGGGGAGCGATCCTGGAGGATAACGGCGAGAAGGCCGGCCCAGACGGGGACGGCAGCCTGGCCGCGGCACCATTTGTTCACCTGGCGCGGTGTGACGCCGGCGAGCCGCGCGAAGGCGGCCTGGGAGACGTCGGCGCGCGCCAGCAGCGCGGCAAAGACAGCCTGGGTGAGCCTGGGCATGCCGTCATTATAGAACAGAGTTCTATGCGGGAGACACACGCATCGCGGCCGCGGCCGGAAATCCGGGCCTGGGCGCATTCTGGTAGCTGGCTGGCGCGCCCGACCGCGGCTTTCCCTTGGTTTTTGTCGAGGTGTCCGAGATCATGATCAGCCAAAGTGGGCCTTTTCAATCGGTTGAGCACGCCCTGATTCGCAAGAATATACCCTGGATAGCGATAAAAGTGCCCGCGTTGATGATCGACGCCCGCCGCGAAAATAACGGGCGCCGCGTACAGACTGTGAAGACGCGCCGAAACCAACCTTTGCAGCGGTGGCCGACCCTGGACGGCTCCCGGAACGGCCGGAACAGGCCCGAAAGGGCAGGGGGCCAGGTCCCGACGCCTGTCACCAGCAGCCGCGCCGTATCACGATCCAGGGGAGCTTTTATCGCGATCCTGGGGCCGTTTTATCGCGATCTTGGGGCTCGGACGGGGCCTGGCACGGCCTCCGGGCGCCGATTCTCACGATCATGGTCCTGCGACAGTTTTCCGCCGTTTCTGGCCCTGTCACGGGTCCGTGAGGCACGGTAATGTCTACTTACCGTGCCCAACCCAAAGCAAACGCCCCATTGCCATGATCACGTCCCGCCTGCCAGACTCTTTCCCACCGGGGAGAACCGCCATGACCCGCAGGCCAGCACCCGCTGCCACGCCGTACCCGCGCCATCGCCATGCCGGCTGACGATCAGCCGGCGCTGCCGGATGCGCGGACGGCACACGGGCGGGCGACGCAGAATCCCACGTCCTCCGAGGCGCGCGGCACCGGGGTGCCCGCACCAGTCCCTGGGCCCGCCCTGCGTGGGCAGGCGCGCGCGGCGCTGCCGCCCGCTTTGGCCCATCTGGCCGACGGTCCGATCGCTGAGTCGCTCGGCAAAGCCATCGCCTATGCGCACCGCGCGGTCTCGCCCACGACGGAAAAAATCTACGACGACGACTGGCACGCGTTCCGCGCCTGGTGCGAGGCGCACAGCGCCCCGGCCCTGCCGGCGGCGCCGGCGATCGTCGCGGCGTATCTCGCCGAGCGCGCGGCGACGCTGGGCCGCAGCGGTCTCAGGCTGATCCTGGCGGCAATCGCGTATCGCCATCGCCGGGCCGGCCATCTCTGGACCGCCCGCGATCCGGTGATCGCCACCGTGATGCGCGGCATCCTGCGCGCGCAGCAGCGCCCCGAGCGGCCGGCCGCGGCGCTGACCTCGACCGAGCTCAAGCTGGTCCTCACCGCGATCGGGGACGCCCCGGCGGGACCCGCGCGGCTCGCCGCCGCGCGCGACCGGGCGCTGCTGCTCACCGGGCTCGCCGGTGCCTTGCGGCGCTCGGAACTCGTGGCGCTCGACGCCGCTGACGTGCGGTTCCGGACCGAGGCGATGGTGCTGCGGCTGCATCGGTCTAAGGGCGACCAGGAAGGCGAGGGGGCGGATGTCGTGATCCCCCGCGGCACGCACCCGGACACCTGCCCAGTACGCGCGATGGAGGCCTGGCTGCGCCGTGCGGCGATCGACTATGGCGCAGTGTTCCGCCGGCTCACCGCATCGGGCACGATCGAGGGCCGTCTGACCGGCAACGGCGTGTGGAAGATTCTCCGGCGCCGGGCAGAGGCCGCCGGGCTGACGGTGGAAGAAACCGAGCGGCTGTCGCCACACGGCCTGCGCGCCGGCTTCATCACCGAGGCCTATCTCCACGGGGCGCTGGACGAGCAGGTCCAACGCCACGCCCGCCAGAAGAGCCTTGCCACCACGCGGCGCTATCGCAACCGCGCCAAGGTCGTGGCCGCCAGTCCGGCCCGGTTGCTGGATCTCTGAGCCGCGATGCGCGCCGCGGCGATGCATCCTCCGACCGACTTTGCCCTGGATCGCGTCGACCACGCCGCGCCGGCCGGGGGAAAGAATGCGCTGGCACTGCCGCACACCGACTGGCTGCGGCATGACCTGGTTATCACTGGCCCCACCCCGGACGTGGCGGCCCTGCGCGCGGCCGCCGCCGGCGGCGGGGCGATCCCCTGGGCCGATCTGGATCTCGACCACTGGGAAGAGGACCGGGCACACGCACTGGTGCAGCCGCCGGATGGTTCGCCGGGGCTTGCCCCCGCCGCGGCGCGGGTGCTGGCGCGGCACCTGCGTACCGCCGTCGAGACCCACCAGCACCAGGTGCTGGCGGCGGCGGGCCAGAAGCCATGTCCGTTCGACCTGCACGCACTCGTGCCGGTGCCGCACGCCATCCTGCGCCGTGGGCCGGCCGATCCGGCGAGCCAGACCTGGCTACAGAGAAACTGGGGCACGACCCGCGCGCTCCGGCACGTACGGCTCCGCGCCGATCCGGCGGACAGGCGGCAGCATCGCGCGGCGCGATTCGCGCTCGACTTCTGGGCGGCGGACTGGACGCCGTGGCCGGTGTTTGCCGTCCTGCGCGCCCGCTATCCCACGCTCAAATTCCTGGTCCGGCCGGACTATGGCCCAGGGGACAGCGGTGTCTGACGCGCCGCGTAGCGAGGCAGGGGAGGGGGCCGCGCCGGATGTCATCACCGGCGACCCGTTGTGGGACGACTGGACAGTGCCGCCGCGCGTGCCGGCGGTGCCAGAACTCCATCTCGACGGGTTCGACGGGCCGATCGATCTCTTGTTCGACCTGGCGGAGCGGCAACGCATCGACCTAGGCCGAATCTCGATCGCGGACCTCGCGACGCAGTTCGTGGCGGCACTGACGCGGCTCGCCGCCCACGTGCCGATCGAACGCCGCGCCGACTGGGTGGTGATGGCGAGCCGGCTCGTCCTGCTGCGCTCGCAGCTGCTCTTCCCAGCAAGCCCTGAGGTGGCCGCTGAGGCGGAACGCGATGCGGCGGCGGAACTGCACCGGCTCGACGAGTTGGTGTTCCTGCGCGCCGCCGCGGTCTGGCTGCAGGCACGGCCGCAACTCGGCATCGACGTGTTCGCGCGGCCGCAGCCGGCTCCGGCGCACGAGGGCGGCTACGTCGCGCTGATGGAGGCCTGTCTCGTCGTGCTGCGTGGCCGCGCGGGGCGGCCTGAGATGGCGCCGTCCTATCGGCCTTCGCTGCCGGCGGTGTGGCGCGTGCCCGACGCGCTGGCGCGCATCCGGACGCTGCTCGCCGCCCATCCGGCCGGCGGCGCGCTGAACCAGTTCCTGCCGCCGCTCGCCCCCGGCGAACACGATCACTGGCTCAAGGCGCGCGCCGCGGTGGCGAGCACCCTCGTGGCCGGTCTCGAACTGAGCCGGGACGGGACAGCCTGCCTCGCCCAGGAGGCGGCATTCGGACCGATCCACATGACAGCCGCCGCGTGTCAGCCAGCGCCAGCAGGTCCCATCACAGAGCGCGTGGCTGTGCCGGCCTGACAGGCTTCCAACCGCGAGCACGCCATGCACTACAATCGCGGATCCACCGGTTCGCTCTCCAGTGCGAGCACAGAAAATACACACTCGTGCACGTGTCGGAGTGGCTTGCGCCCGACGAAGCGCTCCAACGCTTCAATGCCCAGCGCGAACTCGCGAATGGCGAGGCCTCGCTTGGTACCGATCCCACGCTCGCGCAGCCGGTCGAGATGCTCCGGATTGGTGTAGTCCGGCCCATAGATGATGCGCAGGTACTCTGGGCCACGGCACTTGATCGCCGGCTGCAGGACCCCTCTCTTGCCGCGCGCAACGAAATCGAGCGGCTTCACGACCATGCCCTCGCCGCCAGCATCGGTCAGCGCTTCCCACCAGGTGACCGCCTCCGCCACCGCATCCGCGTCGGTGAGATCGACCAGGCGATGAGGTGTCGCCACCAGCAACGCGGGATCGGCCGCGGCAAGCTCGGCTATCAGCGCCATGTGCCAGTCATGCGGCTTGTCAGTGTGAACGGCGCCTTCACTGGCCAGCACATGGAAGGGCGCGAGGCGCAAATCCTCGATCCCGCCAACCGGCCGCACATACCGGCGCCACGACGCGTCGTAGGCTCGAGCGTTCACCACCCGCGTCGTGAGCTTGGTCAGGAGGTCACCGACAGGCACGCCGCGCGACGCGGCGAGCGCCGTGATTTCGGCCGCCGCTGTGGTACCTGCGATGGCGGCCTCGCCGACGGGCCGATACTGCGCGTCGATCAGCGCCTGTGCCTTGGCCGACCAGGGCATCAGCTCGGCATCCAGGCTCAGCCAGTCGGTTTCCAGCCGTTCCCACAGGCCGGCGCGTTCCAGCGCCAGACCGGGACGTTCGACCAGCGCCCGTTCCAGCGCTTCGTCCGCGAAAAACGCTCGGCCCGTGCGGGTGTAGACCACGCCCTGCTTATCGTCCTCGACACCGAATCGCCGGCGCGCGGCATCGGCATCGCGTGCCAGCACGAGTACGGCGCGGCTGCCCATGTGCTTTTCTTCGATCACGACCTTGCTGATGCCGGCGCGCGCGAAGTAGCCGAGCGCCTCGTCCGGATGCTCGAGAAGGTCGGGCCGCTTGGTCGTTTCCGGCGGGGACATGGTCGGCGGGAGGTAGATCAGCCAGCGCGGATCGATCGCAAAGCGGCTCATCACCTCAAGCGCCGCGGCCGCATTTTCCGGCTCGACGCGCACCGACCCGACCAGGCTGGTCATGACGATCCGCTTGCCCTGCACATCCTCGATATCGAGCATCGCGTCCGCGGCCTGCTGGCCGCTCGGACCGGCCGCCATGCTGAGCGGGCGCACCGGCTCCATATAGACGCACGCAGCCGGCACCTCGACCAACTCCCGTTCCGGGTAGCGCAGCGCGGTCAGCTTGCCGCCGAACACGCAGCCGGTATCGATGCAGATGGTGTTGTTGATCCATTCCGCGACCGGTGTCGGCGTGTGGCCATAGATCACCATGGCCCGGCCGCGATATTCGGCCGCCCAGTTCAGCCGCACCGGAAGCCCGTACTCGTCGATCTCACCCGTGGTCTCGCCATAGAGCGCGAAGCCGCGCACGGCGCCGGAGCCGCGGCCCTGCATGTCCTCTTTCATGCCGGCATGCGCGACGACGAGTTTCCCATCGTCGAGCCACAGATGGCTGACGAGATCGTCAAGGAAACGTCGCGCCTCATCGCAGAACGGCTTGCGAATGTTGTCTGGCAGCGCATCGAGCTGGGCCAGCGTCTCGGCCAGCCCATGCGCGACTTTGACATCGCGGCCCGCCAGCTTCTTGACCAGCTTCAGATCGTGGTTGCCTGGCACCGCCAGGGCGCTGCCAGCGGCGACCATGTCCATGACCAGGCGCAGCACGCCCGGCGAATCCGGCCCGCGGTCGACCAGATCGCCGACGAAGATCGCCCGCCTTCCTTCCGGATGCGCCGGCACGCCGCCAGCGCCGGCGGCGATGTAGCCGAGCTTGCCCAGCAGTGCATCGAGCTCGTCGCGGCAGCCATGGACGTCACCGATGATGTCGAACGGCCCGCGCTCAATACGACGATCACACCAGAGCGGCTCGCGCTGCACGGTCGCCTCGGCGACCGCAGTTTCCGAGCGCAGAATATGGACACCGCGAAAGCCCTCGCGCTCCAGCCCACGCAGCGACCGGCGCAATAGGCGAATGTGATCCCCGACGACCCGCCCGGGAATGCTGCGGTCGGCACGCGCCTTGTTGCGGGCGAGGCACACCTCTTCCGGGATGTCGAAGACAATGGCGACCGGGAGCGCGTGATAGCGGCGAGCCAGTTCGACCAGGGACTTGCGGTCCTCGGTGCGCACGCTGGTCGCGTCGATCACGGTGAGCCGCCGCCGCGCGAGGCGCTTGGCGGCGATGGCGTGGACCAGTTCGAAGGCTTCCGACGTGACCGTTTGGTCGGTTTCGTCATCAGAGACCAGCGCGCGACACCGGTCGGACGAGACGATCTCCGTCGCCAGGAACTCGCGCGCCGCGAAGGTTGACTTGCCCGAGCCGGTGGCCCCGACCAGAACGACAAGCGCGAAGTCGGGGATCCTTATCGGCACGTGAAGACCCCCATCTGCGTCGGCGCGCCCAGTTCGGCATCGGCCTCACCGATCCCCGCGAAGCTCACCTCGTAGCGATACTGATCCGCGACCCTCTCCGCCCAGGCGCGAAATTCAGCCCGCGACCATTCGAAACGATGGTCGGCATGGCGGAAATCCTCCGGCTCCAGACCCTCGTAGCGCCGGTTGTACTCGGCATTCGGTGTGGTCAGCACGATGGTGTTCGGCCGCGCGACACCGAACACGGCATCAGCGAAGGCTCCGAGCCGCGGCGGATCAAGATGTTCGATCACCTCGACGATTGCTGCCGCATCGAAGCCAGCGAGACGTCGATCGCGATAGGTGAGCGCGCCCTGCAACAGCGTGATCCGCTGCCGCCGGCTCTCCGGCAATTCGCTCAGATGCAGACGGTCGGCCGCGATCTCCAGCTCGCGGCTGGAGGCATCGACGCCGACGATCTTCTCGAACTGCCGCTCCTTGAGCAGCTGGGTAAGCAGCTTGCCCGAGCCGCAGCCGAGATCGAGAACCGACTTGGCACCCGCGCGCTTCAGTTCATCGACCACCCGGTCGAGGCGATCATCGTTGAGACGCCGCCGGGGCGTCTCCACCGCCGCGGATTCGTCTGTTTCTTCCTCGGCCTCCGGCACCGAATCATCGGCCGCTTCGAGTTGCTCCAATGCAAGCCGTGTCAATCGCTTCTGGTGCTTCAGATAGCGCCTAGCGATCAGGTCCCGTTCCGGATGCGACGGCAGCCAGCCTTCGCCATGGCGCAGTAGTTTCTCGATCTCGTCGGCGCTCACCCAGTAGTGCTTCTGATCGTCCAGCACGGGGATCAGCACGTACAGATGAGTCAGCATCCGCGCCAGAGTCGTGACCGCGGAGATGGTGGCGTCCTGATAGGAACCGCCGGCGATCGGCGCGGCTTCCAGCCGATATCCCAGCGGCTCGAAGAGGCGGCGCGCTAACTCGATGCCACCCCGGCAGCGCAGTGGTGTCAGACGCGCCTCGAGCGGAATCTCCTCCGCCGCCAGGGCCGGCCGATGTTCCGACCGGCCGGCAAGTGCGGAGGAGAATACCCGGCGCAAGGCTACGCTGAGGAAGGATGAAGCGGCATAGGGTCGGTCGTTGACATACTGGTCGATCAGACCGCTACCACTCCCCTTCCGACCGCGTACCAGGGTGATCGGATCGACGTCGAGCACCAGTGCCGCAGTGCAGCGTTCAACCGCCGCCTCCGGGTAGAAGACATGGGCCCGCCCGAACGGCAGGTCGAAGGTCTGGTGCTTCTCTGGATGCTTGTGCAGCAGGAAACCCAGATCGGTTGCCGGAACGTGTGTTGTCGTGACGGTCAGGAGCATGTCGAGCCATCCTTCGACGCGCCAGTCGTGTCAGCACGATCGAGCAGCAGCGCTGCGAGGAATGCGTCTGCTCGTGTTGCAACCTCTTTGTGTGCGGAAACGGTGGTCTCCGACACAGGCGTCGAGAGGGCATCCGTGATGAACGCATCGAAGGTCACCGCGCGCGGCATCAATGCGTCCTCCTTTGCGACTGCCTTCCTGGCGATGAGGTCGCGGAATTGCTCGACCAACCCCTCCGGCAGGCTGACGCACGCCATGAGCGTCCCGACGTCCATCGGCGGCGGCTCTCGGCGCTGACGGATCCAGGTGACCGCAAGCGCCGACCGCAGCGCGTAGCAATCGCTCTTGACGCGTGCAGTCTGGCCCCCGTCGCCAACGGCATCAAAGCTGCGCCGAGCCTGATGCTGGTAGTGATAGGTGAGCGCCGCCAGGTTCGCGGCGGAGCGTGCCAGCGCGAGCATGTCATCCGCTCGGCGCCAGGTCCGATAACGCACGGGCGAGGTCAGCCATTCGATCAGGACGGCGTTCGAGCGCAGTGCGAGCTGCAACGCCTTGCGCAGGTCCCAGCCATTAACGTCCAGTACGGCGTCGACCGGCCGCTCAATCACATCCCGCGGCGGCGTCACAGCAAGGTACGACTCGATCGGCCGAACGTAGAGGAAACGGACATCGTAATCGCTGTCGCGCGACGGGAAGCCCCAGGCGCGACTGCCCGATTCGACGGCGAACAGGATCTCCGCCGTTTCCTCCCGCTCGATCGCCTCCAGCTCCGCTTGGATACGCGCGCGAAGCTCGGGTTCGATGCAACGACCCATCTCACTCACCCTGCTTCCAGCACCGAAGCGCGATATGTCCGTGCCACCAGATCGTCGATGAAATCCTGGTCGGGCGCGTTGCGCAGCGTGGAGCGTGCAGCGCCGCCTTCCACCGCCTCGAGCAGCCGCTCGATCTCCTCGCCGACCGCCGCGCAGGGGAGCGGAAAGGTGATCCGTCCGGTTTCCAACAGTTCGAGCGCCTCACGTCCCACCCTCACCGCGTGCGACAGCGCCTTCCAGTCGACACCTTCGTTGCGTTCTGCTTGCAATGCCCGTTCGCCATACTCGTCGACGAGCCTCTGGACGATTTCCCGCGCGCTTTTGATGGAGCTGGTGAACGGCATCTTGCGGCCGCAGACTTCGAGATGACGCACCAAGCGGCCGCCCGGCATCTCCATATCGAACAGGGATGCGTGCTCCGTCGAGCCGGCGAAAGCGGTCACCTCCGTTTCAGCGGTGCTGAGCTTGGCTGTCGATCCATGATCGGCCTCGGCCGAGACGAGCAAGGCGAGCGCGGCGCGTGCCGCGGCGACGCGAGAGCCTTTGATCCCGTACTTGTTCGCCTGCTGTCGGCAATAGCGCATGAAAGAGGCTGCGCGGCGCGTTACCAGTCGGTCGGAGTTGGCCTGAATTTCGCGCCATTCTGGTCCGGGCTCGCTGATCATCACGATGTCGGATGCGAACAGCATGTCGAGCGCCACCGTTTGGCCTTCCGACAGCAATTCCAAATAGCGCTGCAAGCTGTACAGGTCGCGATCGACATCGCCGGCCGAGTTCTTCTCGCCCGCCCCTTTCGGCCGCGACTGACTGACCGTGCTCCGGACGCGCTGGAGCAAGATATCGCGCGCATCCGGAATATAGACACCTTTGTAGTCAAGGTCGGAAAGAGGGGTCGCGGTGCCGTAGAGATGCGAGCCGAAGCGCATCTCGACTATGAGCTTCATCGGTCACCCTCCGCCTGGCCGAATGCCGCGATGACCTCGATAGGTCCCACGATCGCCGCGTTGAAGGCAGTCAGATCCTGTGCCGGAATCCAATATTCCAGGTGCGCCGAACCACCTGCCGTCTGCACTTCATAGGTGGTAAGAAAGACAGTCCTTACTTGGAACCTCGTGACATGCCCGGCGCTTGACGCCTTCACATTCCAATCGCGTGCAATCTTGACTGCATAGGCTTCGCTGAGCACCGGATAGAAGATCGGCTGTTCCGGCAATCGCAGAGGGAAAGCGCGGAAGTCGGCACTGCGAATCAATTCGAGCTCTTCAGGTCCCACCGGGCGAAAGAGCGTCGTGGTCACGGTCTCAGTCATCGCCCTGCTCCTTTCCGGCTGGGGTAAAGGTCAACGCGCATAGTCCTTGCGGTCGATAAAACCGTCTCGATGTCAAACAGCACGATTTGAAGGCGCGTCCGGAGCCACACGGGCAAGGGTCGCGCCGTCCGAGCTTCTCGATCAGCTCCTTGTTTCCATGGACGACCTGCTGGCCGCGCTTGACCTGGGTCTCAGAAGGGAAAGCCCTTGCGTCGCTTGCTCATCGTCTCGATTGTAGATTCTAAGTGGTTCCGTGCCATGGCACACCTTCCTTTCCGACTTCTCCAGGTCCGATGACCGTGATGGGCAATAAAAAACCCCGCCGGCTCCTATCCTGGCGGGGCTCGGAGAGGTTCTGAGATCAGAACCGATTGTGCGATGTTCAGCTCATCGCAATATCTCCAAGCCTGCGGCTGGTTCGTTGAACAGGCAAGGGGATTGCTCCAAATGCCATGCACAGGAACGCCGTTGTCCCGAGATACGGGCAACGGCCGGTATCGATCCCGGGGAATATGCGGTCAGCGCGAGCATGATGGTCTGCCGATTCAGGGTCAAGAACGACGATGGCTAGCCTCCCCCGCCTAGAAATGCAACGACCAAAATCCGCAATGAGAGAGGAAACGGTACGGCGGCAGCGGCGCCCGCAAGCGCGCCAGGTGCCATTCTGTCCAATGGGCGCCGACATTCCGGTAGGCAATCGGAATAAACAGCGGCTACCAGCCGGTCAGGGGGGGAAGCGCCTTCTGTTACCGTTGCCGCCGTTTGGCTCGAGGCTGTTGACGTGAGGCGGCGTCTTGGATCCGCCAGGCTTCTACGATCACGGCGTGATGGCGATCGGCCGGGTTCGCCGGATTGGTTCCCCGCAAGGCCCCGGCAGAGAGGTCGTCGATATACGCCTGAGCCGACATCATGCTGCGGCTAGGTTCGGTCGGGAACAGCATGCACATCAGTGCCGCGAACAGCATTTGCTGATCGCGGACCGTTTCGATCATCTGGAGTGCCGGCGCGGCCGAGAGCCGGGCGCCACAGCGCACGCACCGGAAATCAGTCGACGACTGCCACCGACTAGCGGGTTCAGCAGTGCCCCGCAACGCCAGCACGCGTCCAGCAGGAAGCATCCATCGATGAAACAGACCACCTCGATCGACAACCGCCAGCCACGCCGCAAATGCGCCGCGGCACCGCGGCCAAGGCAGACGGGACAGTATTGGATGATCGGTGCCGACCGGCCCCGGTGCGTGCGATTCAGCACCAGATCACCGTGCCGCAGCAACGCGCGGTGGACCCTGGCGAACGGATCGTCGGACTGACACACAACGTCGGCCCGCATGGTCCCGGCCAACAGGTCTTCCACCGATTGCCCCGAGAGGAATGCGAGGCGCGCGACGGCGTCGTCGTCGATATCGCGATCGAGGTCCGCAAGCTCCGCGCCAACGGCGTCCCGCACGAAACGCCTGGGCGGCGCACCCGATGCGCGCGCGGTCCGCCACAACCAGCTGGACAGCAGTTCGCCCGGCAGGAGTTTGGGGCGAACCGGCCACAGCGTGGCACGATGCGGTGCCGGCAGGACCGCCATCTCCAGCCCAGGGCCGAACGCGGACGACGCTCCGCATTGTTCTGCCGTCCTGCGCGCCGGCGAAGGCTTTTGGAACGCGTGCAGCGTCCGGCGGAAGGCTGGCATCAGATCGAGCCCCTGCTGTGCACCGGCGGAGAGCCAGCCCAGGATCTCCGCCCGTACCGTTGGGTCCTCACCTGGGAGCAGCGCGTCGAGGTCCTGCTGCAGGCGGACCTGCCGGGCGGACTCCAGATCGAAGCCCGGCATGTCAGAACCTCTCGGACGTTGCCAGGGACTCGACCATTGTCGGCGACTCGGTCCGCACCCGATCGAGCATCTCGCGATCAATCCGCTCGTGGCCGGTGCGCACGGCTTCCACCGCGGCGTGCCGGAGCAGCCTGGTGACGGCACCGATGAGGCCATCGGCGCGCGCCAGAATCGCCGCCGCCAGGTCCGGATCGGTGAGGTTGGACGCGTCCCGCAAGGGCAGCCGGCGTCCGAACGTGTGCAGGAGCCGCCAGTAGTCCGGGTCCTCGATCTGCCACCGCGGCAGCGTCATCAGTTCGAAACGGTTGGCGAGCTGATCGTCCTGTCGCAGCACAGCGGCGATCTCGCGCGTCGCGAAGCAGCCAAGCGACACCCCCAGCACGGCGCCGATCTCACGCAGCTGGACCAGCATGGATGCCAGTCCACCGCCGCCACGGATGTCGTGCAGGTCGTCGATCAACAGCAGACGGAGGCCAACCGCTCGCATCATCCGGTAGGTCTCGGCCCGCTGCTGCGCGATGGTTTCGCGCCGGCCGGGCGGTTGGCCCAGCGTCGCGCGAATGGCGGTCAACAAATGCGAGATGCGCGGCCCATTCGGGGCCTGGATCAACGCCGCCGGAATGGTGGAATGGGTGGCGGCTGGGTCTTCGGGTGCCTGGGTACCGGACAGGAACCGTCGCGCGATCGCCGTCTTGCCGTTATTGCTCGCGCCGATGATTAGCAGGTTGTCAGGCCGCTGGCGCCGCTCGGAACGCAGGATGCGGTCGAGTTCAGCCAGGATCTCGCGGGCGCGGCCGTAGCCAATCCATCGATCTCGGTCGATCCGAGCGATCCGCCGGGTGTCCGGCAACAAGAGGTCGGGGCGCACCGCCTCGTCGAGATGATGCGCAGCGCTGGCGTCCACAGCCAGCTACAGGTCCTCGACATCGGCGAATGGCGCGATATCAGCCGGCGGCACAACAGCTGGCCGCGGTGGCTCGCCATGCAGCACCGGGCTGGCAGGATCTGATACGGGTCGCAACGCGGTGCGGCGTGCCTGCCGGGAGCGTTCGGCCTTCATGCGGGCGGTGGCGGTTCGGCCGCGTTCTTCGATCGCGCGCACCTGCAGCACGTTCTCGAACAACCGCGCTTCCGTCCGGTCAGCGGCTTTCAGCAGCTGGAGCCGCTCTCGGGCAACTTCACTTTCGGCGAGCGTCATGTCGGCGCGCGGGACACGGTAGGGTACGGCAATGTATTCACCGGTGACCTCGTCGACGACCCAGATCGTCGCCAGGCTGCGTGGGTCGTATACGACGATCCTCTCCACCGGTTCCTGATTCTGTCGCCGCCACAGCGGCAGCAGGTCGCGCGAGCTGTAGTCGACCCGAAACAAACGGATTCCGGTGCGGACCAGACTGCGGCGCTCGCATGGCAGGAAATCCAACAGGAAGCGCGCCGCCGGCGGCAGCGGCGGGATGCGCTGGCGGTCGGGCAGATCGGGTCGCTGATAGTACGCGAGGTAGCGGTCCATCGGGCGATCGTCGATGCCGGCATGCACCGCGTGATTGTAGCTGTCGATTTCCAGAACGATGATCCGCTCAAGCTCGGGCAAGGTGAGGCAGGCGAGCTCCGCTGGCTCGACATCGCCCCGCTCGTTGATGTTGCTGAACGTGGCGCCGCGCCGCTCGTGAACCCGCCGCATCATCGTGCCGATCAGCCGCTCGATCGTGCCGTGATGGTCAGGATGCCCTTTGGCCCGCACCTTCGAACGGATGCCGTGCAGCTGTAGCCCGCGCTGGATACCTTTCGCTTCGTGTTCTGGCCCCTGATCGTATTCCAGAATGGTCGGCTTGCCCCAGACCGGCCAATGCACGTCGGCCAGGTCACGCTGCTTCAGCCAATCCTGCTTGGGCAGGCACGCATGGGCCAGGCACGTCGCGACTGTGATGGTCGATGCGGCTTGCAGTGACACCGAGAAGCCGAGAATGGTCCGGCTGTAGAGATCGATGGCAAACGTGACGTTCGGGCGTCCGATGACCGTGCGGTCATGCTCGCGAACAAGGCGGATATCGCAGGGCGTGCTGTCGATCTGGACCCGCTCCCATGGCGCGCCGGCGCCGCGGTCTCCTCCGGTGAGCAGGCGGAGTGCCCGGGCCTTGCCCCAGCCCTCGCGGCGTCGGGTGAGCCAGAGCTGATCCCGCGCGCGAACGCGGGCCTTGATCGATTTGCCACATGGTGGCGAGACACCTCCCGCGCGGCAGCGCCGTTCGACTTCGCCGATCAGGCTGTCGAGGCTTGGCTTTGTGCGCTTGGCGTAATGCTGGTCGATCGCCTGGGCGATGATGGCCTCGACCCGGCGATCAAGACGCTTCGCCCGCGGCGCATGGCGGGTCGGCAGGAAATCAGAGACGCCATCACCACGGACTCGCGCCTGCCGCAGGAGTGCCCAGACGCGGCGCGGTGTCACACCGAGCACTTGGGCCACGCCGGCGACGTCGGCCGTGGTTCGGGGCCGATTGGCCAACCCGATGATCAGGTCGCGCCGCCGCGACGCCTCCGCCCAATCGTCATCATCGTAACGGGTCTCATCGACGACGCCCGACATGGAGGCGCGGAGCTCCGGCTCGTCCGGCAACGCGATCCGCAACGGGTCGGCGGAGACCTCCTCACCGGTCTCCGAGCGGAGCAGCACCGCGTCCGCGCCGAGGACGCGTTCCACCCGCCAGCATCCTCCGGCGTACGTCACCTCGGTCCCGATACAGAACGGCTGTCCCATCCCCGGTCCATCACTGAAGCGCCAAGCGGACCTTACGCCGCACCCTGAACTCCCAAGGGCGACCGTTCGGTGAAATCCGCAAAGGGACAAGCCCTTGAAATCCTTTGGGTCTCACTGAACGCCCCAAGGGAAATCGACACCTGGAGCGTGCCTGGTTCGCCGCGCGCGCCGCGCTCGCCGGCCGGCGGCGCCATTCCCGGGCCGCCGCCGCGGCGGACATCCTCGCCGCGACGCCGCTGGTCTCGGCCACCTCGCTCGCCGCCGGGCTTGGCATGGCGGTGAAGAACGCTGCCGCGCTGCTCGACGCGTTCTGCGCCGCCGGCATCGCCGTCGAGGTGTCGCACCGCGCGCGGCGGCGGCTGTTCGGCTTGACGGGGCAGGCGCCGCTACGCAAGGAAGTGTCGCCGCCCCGGCGGCCGCTTCCGGGGCGCGGCCGTGGCCGCCCGCGGAACATCCCGCGGGATGAACCGGTCGCGGACTTGCCGCCGCCGTCGCTGCCGCCGCTCACCCCGATCGAGCGGCGCGCTTTCGATTACAGCGACCTCGAGCATTGGATGGCGCATCTCGACCAGACGGTCCGGCAGGCCCGGCGCACCCTCCAGACCTTGGCCGGCCCCGCGCCGGCGCCCGACGAGCTCGGGCAGGATGGTGAATCGCGCCAGATGCTTGTTGACACGCGCGAGGCCGAGCCTGGAGAGGATCAAGCGGCAAACCGCCTCCGAGATCAGTCCTGAGCAGCCCGCATTGCAACCGCTGTTCTCTGAGGTGCGGGTTGCTCCGGCCTGGTCGTGTCAGTCACGGGCAGCACCCAGCTGGACGGCGGGCGGATTGGCGACCGGCGCCGTCACCGGCGCACGCACGGTACCGATCGCCTGGCACGTCGGGCAGGGCATGCGTTTGCCGCCGAAGATCTCCACCCCGGGCGGCGAGGCGCGGTGATAGACCTCCCGCGTGCCGCGGCAGCGCGGGCAGGTCTCGTCCTGGCCCGGCCAGGGCAGCGCGATTTGGTCAGGCTTTTTGTGGCGTATGCGGCGCATGGCGGCAGCTTAGCCGAACAGGAACAGAATGAGAATCGGCAAAGTGACGGGATGGCTATTTGGTGCATCGGAGCGGCATCGGCACCGCATGCGCCAGCGACCGCTTGACCCTCGTCGCCGTCGCAGCGGCCTGGCTGGCACAGCGATCGGGTAACGACGGTGACGATTTTTTCGGCAGCCGGCCCGCCTGGACCGTCCGAATGGATTTGATAGGAGCGGGTTGCGCTATACTTGCTTTCATGATCGCCTTCGACGACATCAAACCGGGAGCCCGGCTCCGCGGCCTCACTGGCGGCGGAACCGCCGAAATCGTCCAGGTCACCCGGTTCGGAGCGGATGCCCTGAATCTCGTCTTCCGAGTGGACGGCAGGGTGGCCGAGCGCCTCGTCTATCGCGGGGAGGAAGCCGCCTTCGAACTGGTTGAGGCGGGTCACGCCTACGCATTCGACGCAGACGGCGCGCTGTTGCGACTGGCATCGGAGGCATACCGCATCCGGCTTGCCCACCTCTTCGACCCCTATCTCGCAGTCAGCGCCTCTCAGATCGAGGCCCTGCCGCACCAGATTACTGCGGTCTATGGCGAGATGCTGCCGCGTCAGCCGCTTCGGTTCTTGCTCGCCGATGACCCCGGTGCTGGCAAGACCATCATGGCCGGACTGCTGATCAAGGAACTCTTGATTCGCGGCGACCTGGACCGCTGTCTCATCGTCGCCCCTGGCAACCTGGTCGAGCAGTGGCAGGATGAGCTGGCGGAAAAGTTCGGCCTGCATTTCGACACTCTGACACGAGACCAGATCGAAACGTCGGTCACCGGAAATCCCTTTGCCGAGCGCAACTGTCTGATCATGAGGCTCGACATGGCGGCGCGCTCGGATGAGCTGAAAGCCAAGCTCAGCGCTGCGCCCGAATGGGACCTCGTGATATGCGACGAGGCGCACCGCATGTCGGCCTCGTATTTCGGAGGTGAGGTCAAAGAAACTCAACGCTACAAGCTCGGCCGCTTGCTTGGCACGCGCACGCGCAACCTGCTGCTGATGTCCGCCACGCCGCACAACGGGAAGGAAGCCGATTTCCAGCTTTTCATGGGCCTCCTGGACGCTGACCGATTTGAAGGCAGGTTTCGGGAGGGCATCCACAAGGCCGATGTGTCGGACATGATGCGCCGGCTGACCAAGGAAGAACTCTACCGCTTCGACGGTACGCCGCTCTTTCCAGAACGCCGCGCCTACACCGCCAGCTACGAGCTGTCTCCGGCCGAGGCCGACCTTTACCAAGCCGTCACCACCTATGTGCGCGAGGAGATGAACCGCGCCGATCGCAACGCCGACGGCGCACGGCGCAACAACGTCGGTTTCGCCTTGCAGATCCTGCAACGTCGGCTTGCCTCATCGCCGGCTGCCATTCACCGCTCGCTTGAACGCCGGCGCAAGCGGCTGGAGGAGCGTCTCCGCGAAGAGAGGATCGGACGTGACGGCGCCGGCGCCCCGCTAACTCATGGACCCTCGTTACCCGCGTACGATCCGGACGAATTGGACGAGGCTCCCGGCGCCGAAGCGGAAGAAGTCGAACAAACGATCGTTGACTCCGCGACCGCTGCCCAGACCTTGAGGGAGCTGGAAGCCGAGATCGCTATCCTGAACGACCTCGAAGCTCGCGCCCTGAGACTCAAACTATCCGGGCAGGACGCGAAGTGGCGCGAACTTGAAAGCATCCTCGATGAGCCGATCATGCTTGATGCCGCCACCGGCTTGCGGCGGAAACTCCTGATCTTCACCGAGCCAAAAGATACGTTGGAGTATCTCGCCCAGAAGATCACCGCTCGGTTCGGCGACGCCCAAGCGGTGGTGGTGGTTCATGGCGGTATCGCCCGAGAGGCCCGTCGCGCCGCCATCGCCGCTTTCAACAGCGATCCGGTGGTGCGGGTCATGATCGCCAATGATGCCGCCGGGGAAGGTGTCAACCTCCAGCGCGGCGCGCATCTCATGGTCAACTACGACCTGCCCTGGAATCCGAACCGGCTGGAGCAACGATTCGGGCGCATCCATCGCATCGGCCAGACAGAAGTTTGCCATTTGTGGAATCTCTGCGCGACCAATACGCGCGAGGGCGAGGTTTATCGACGCCTGCTGGAGAAACTGGAGGAGGCCCGCGCAGCACTCGGCGGCAGGGTCTATGACGTGCTTGGCGAATTGTTCGAGGGCCAGGCATTGCGCGACCTGCTGGTGGATGCCATCCGCTACGGCGACCGGCCAGAGAAGAAGGCAGAGCAATTCCGCAAGGTCGATGGCGCCGTCGATGTTGCGACCATCGAGCGCCTCGTCGCCGAGCGCAAACTGACCTCGGAGGGGATGGACCCCAACGCCGTCTCCGCGATCCGTGAAGAGATGGAGCGCGCCCAGGCTCGCCGCCTGCAACCGCACTTCATCGGCGCCTTCTTCCGTGAAGCCTTCGCCCTGCTCGGTGGGCGCATCGCAGAGCGTGAGCGCGGCCGGTTCGAGATCACCCGCGTCCCATCGATCCTGAAGGAGCGCGACCGCTTAATCGGCCGGGCTGATCCAGTCCTCGACCGCTATGCGCGGGTCACCTTCGACAAATCACTGGTGACCGGCCAGCCGCAGGCCGAATTACTCGCCCCGGGCCATCCGCTGCTCGACGCCGCTGTCGATGTGGTGTTGGAACGGTTCCAGCCGCTGCTCGCGCAAGGCGCGGTTCTGGTGGACGGTGCCGACGCCGGCACCCAGCCGCGAGTTCTGGTCTATTTGGAACACGCGATCCGCGATGGGCGGGTAGTCAAATCCGGTGAACCCCGAGCGGTCTCGCAGAGACTGCAATTCATCCTTCTTTCGGAGGACGGAACGGCGGCGGATGGCGGGGCCGCACCTTATCTGGACTACCGACCGATCACCGCTGAGGAACGCCAGCTCATTGCCGACGTATTGATCTCGCCCTGGCTCGCCTCCGGGATCGAGAACCGCGCCTTAGGCTATGCGATCGCCAGCCTTGTCCCCCAACATCTTGCCGAGGTTAAGCGCCGCCGCCTTGTCGAGATCGACAAGGTCGAGCGCGAGGTCCGAGCGCGACTGAATCGTGAGATCAATTACTGGGATGCCCGCGCCGCCCGGCTGCGCGAGGAAGAGCGGGCCCGGAAGGAGCAGCGGATCAACGCTGCCAACGCCGAGGCGACCGCGCAGCGTCTCGTTGAGCGCCTGCATGCTCGACAGGCGGAACTGGACCGCGAGCGGCAGATCAGCGCTCTTCCGCCCGTCCTTCGAGGGGCAGCCCTGGTGATACCGCAGGGGCTGCTTGACGCTCGCGCCGTTCCACAGGATCAGCCAAAGCCTGCGGGCTTCGCTGACGATCCGGATGCTCGCGCGGCGGTAGAAGAGCGCGCCATGGAGGCGGTGATGGCTGCCGAGCGGCAACTGGGCTTCGCCCCTCGTGATGTCTCGGGCGAGAAGAAGGGGTGGGACATCGAAAGCCGCGATACCGCTGGCCATCTCCGCTTCATCGAGGTGAAGGGGCGGCACGCCGAGGCGCGCGACGTGATCCTCACCAAGAACGAAATCCTCGCGTCACTGAACGCGCCCGACGCGTTCTTCCTTGCCGTTGTGCGCGTTGAACGCGGTTTTGCCCACGCGCCGGTCTACGTCCAGCGCTTCTTCCAGCGCGAACTCGGCTTCGCTGAGACCGCGGTGGTGTTCAATCTTGCCGATCTACTCTCGCTGGCCAGGCCGATGGAAGCGGCGCAATGAGCCGCCGGCAAGGCAATCGGCCGGACCGCCGCTTCGCCCCGGCGGGATCAATCCCAGTCGAAGTTCTGGAGACGCTGGCGCGTCAACTGCGTTACGAAGGGATTGCTATCCACAAACTACATCCCGGTGACTACGGCCTCGTCCCGCCAGTGAACCCGCGCCCGTCGAAGTCACCTTGCGACGCGCTGCGTCCGGTGCTTCGCGCCGAGGCGGCGGTGCTGTTCCATCAAGGCCTGCTAGCCGGCATGGTCAGCCCATTCGACGCAGCCTCGACGCCAAAATATGTATGGGCCGTCGACGCGGACGGAGAGGTCTATGAGGCCAAGACCAAACCGCCCGATACGATCTATCACGGCTATCGCGTCGGCGAAGATGAACGGGAAATGCAACGCTACATTCTCAGGGAGTGGAGACGGCGATGCCCGCAGGGCTAGAGATCACGCTGGCACCGGAACGGCTGGACGAAGGAACGCCCGAGGAACGGGCCTGCTTTGGCCTGTTCACGATGAATGCCGGCGCGTCAGATCTGACCGGCGGGCTGGACTATTTCATCTCCTCCTATCGTCCGGGTCCGTTGGTCTCCGGCTATCACGCCGCCGAATGGTTCGCGTGGAACTGGTGGCGGCTGCGCTTCGAACCCCGCTCCCTCGCGCCAGATTGGTGGCGCGCGCACAAGATGACGGCCATCGGGGAGGGGTATGTGTGGCCGAACCTGACGATCTTCTCGGACGGCGTTAGGACCGCTCTGCTTGCTGAACCCTCAGCCCGACCAGATGCGAAGCCGTTCCGCTACCTCGGGGCACCCGCCTGTATCCTGCCCTCCGTCATGTTCGAAACGGCGCTAGATACCTTCATTCCCCGCATTCTGGGCCGGCTGCGGGATCAGGGTGTGGCTCCGACCAACTTGGACCGTATCTGGGGCGACGTGCTGGCCGAGCGCGGGGACCCGTCCCAGGCTCAGCGTCGGCGCCTCGAGGCGCTGTTAGGGCGCGATCCTGACGAAGTTGAGGATGATGCGGTGGATAGGTTGGTGGCGGACGTCGCTTCCCTGGGAGAACAGGCCGTGGAAGAACTCGCCGCGGACCAAGGGCGCGGCGGCGAGAGCCTGACTGCCGAAGCATTGGAGCATCTCGCCGTGTCCCGCGGCAGCGACGCGTCCCCTCAGGATGCGGCCCGCCTGGCTCCGCACACGCGCCTGCCAATAGGGCCAGAGGTCCCAGCCTGGCGTCTTGGGGCAGAGGCTGCGAAAGCTCTGCGTACGCAGGAAGGCCTCGGCGAGGCGGCGATCGTCAACACGAGGCTGGCCGCGCTGGCTGGCACGGACGCGGGCGTGCTGACCCGACGCGCCGCTAACCAGGCAGTTTCGTTCATGCTGGACCGTGATCGTTCCCACTCCCGTGTGGTGCTGCGCTCCCGCTGGCCGACCGGGCGCCGGTTCGAACTCGCACGGCTTCTGGCCGACCGGATCGTCACACCGCCGCCTGGGCGGCTGCATGCCGCGACACGCGCCTACACCTACCGTCAGAAGATGCAGCGGTCCTTCGCAGCCGAACTACTGAGCCCGTTCGAGGCAGTGGACCAGATGCTGGCCGGCGACTATTCCGGAGAAGCCCAGCAGGACGTGGCGGAGCATTTCCAGGTCTCCGAACGCACCATCCTTACGCTGCTGGTCAACCACCGCCGGTTGGAGCGTGAGGAACTCGACGAAGACCTCGGCGCTGCCGCTTAGCCCGCCGAGGGAGATGCAGTGACAATCCGCAAAAAGCTCATCGAGGTCTCGATCCCGTTGGAGGAGATCAACAAGGCCTCGGCGCGGGAAAAGTCCATCCGCCACGGCCATCCCTCGACGCTGCATCTGTGGTGGGCACGTCGGCCGTTGGCGGCCTGTCGGGCGGTGTTGTTCGCACAACTGGTGGACGATCCCTCGGCCTGGCCGGGCCGCTACCCTTTCCCGGAGATCGCCAACGACGAGGAGGCGGAGCGCAAGCGGCTGCACCGGATCATCGAACGGATGGTGCCGTGGGAAGCCTCGAACGATGAGGCCATCCTGAACGAGGCTCGGTGGGAGATTGCCCGCTCTGTGGCCTGGGGGCTGGGCGAGGAGCCTCCGCCACATGAGGACGGGCGCGCCATCCTGGATTATCTGCAGACCAAGGCGCCGCCGGTGTACGATCCGTTCTCGGGTGGCGGCTCTATCCCGCTGGAGGCACAGCGGCTGGGCCTGCGCGCCTATGGCTCGGACCTCAATCCCGTGGCGGTGCTAATCGGCAAGGCGCTGGTGGAGATTCCACCGAAATTCGCTGGCTGGCCGCCGGTGAACCCGAAGGCGCGGGCGGAAGCGGCGAACGGCGAACTTCGCGCATGGAGGGGCGCGCAGGGGCTGGCCGAGGACGTGCGCTATTATGGACAATGGATGCGCGATGAGGCGGAGCGGCGCACCGGCCACCTGTATCCGAAGGCTCGGCTGCCGGATGGGACCGAGGCGACAGTCATCGCCTGGTTGTGGGCACGCACGGTCCGCTCGCCCGATCCGGCGGCGAAGGGCGCGATGGTGCCGCTGATCTCTTCGTTCTTGCTCTCGAGCAAGGAAGGAAAGAAAGCCTGGGTCGAGCCAATAATCGATCCCGTGGCTCCGGATGGTTATCGATTCGAGATTCGGGCGGGAATGCTCTCGAAAGCGGACGAGAAGCAGCTCGGTGAGGGAACGAAGTCCGCCCGAGCCACATTTCGGTGCGTGCTGACAGGTGCCAATATCCTCGGTGGCTATATCGATTCCGAAGCGCAAGCCGGAAAGATGTCCACCCGCTTAATGGCGGTCGTCGCTGAGACTCAGCGGTCACGGACATATCTGCCGCCGGCGGCAGTACATGAGGCCGCCTCGATCGACGCAATGCGACAGGTCGCTGAACGTGGTGATGACATGGACCTGCCACGACAAGACTGTCGCGGGACATTCGCCAGCAATGCGCAGGGCCGTCGCTACTGCTTCAAGACATTCGCGGACTACTTCACGCCCCGCCAGTTGGTGATGCTGACGACGCTTTCCGATCTTGTGGCGGAGGTGCGAGAAAAGATATTGGCGGATGCACATGCTATGGGTTTACGGTCCGACCCCAACCCGCTCCACGAAGGGGGTGCCGGCGCTGCTGCGTACGTGGATGCCGTGACAACGTATTTGGCAATGGCTGTCAGCAAGGCATGCGACTACAGTTCCTCGCTGGTCCTATGGAGTCCAACGCGCGATCAAGCGAAATCCACTTTTGCGCGGCAAGCGGTTCCCATGACGTGGGATTTTGCGGAGATCAATCCTTTTGCAGAAGCGGCCGGTGATCTACAAACGAGTGTACGCGGACTTTGTCGCACTCTTGAGCAGCAGCCGTCTTCTGGAGCGGCAGCCATCGACCAGGTGAATGCGCCGAAGAATAGCTTCCGGGTCCACCCTGTCGTCATTTCCACTGACCCGCCCTACTACAACAACATAGGGTACGCCGATCTCTCGGACTTCTTTTATGTCTGGCTCAGACGTTCGCTGCGCCACGTTTGGCCGGACTTGTTCCGACGCTTAACAACGCCGAAGACCGAGGAACTCATTGCTACGCCGTATCGTCATGGCAGCCAAGATGAAGCTGAAGCCTTCTTCATGAACGGCATGAGCGAGGCGCTGACCGCGATGAAGAAGGCCGCGACCGACGGCGAACCGCTCGCGATATTTTACGCTTTCAAGCAGTCAGAAGCTGCTGACGACGGCATTACCTCGGCCGGCTGGGCGTCGTTCCTGCAAGCCGTCGTCGATTCCCGGCTGACGGTCGATGGCACCTGGCCGGTTCGAACCGAACGCGGTGCACGCAGCATCAGCATCGGGGCAAATGCCCTTGCGTCCTCCATCGTCCTTGTCTGCCGCAAGCGCGACGATAGTGCCCAAACCATTACTCGCGCCGAATTCATCCGCGCGCTCAAGCGCGAGATGCCTGAAGCCGTGGACAAGATCCGCAAAGCAGGCGTCGGGCCCGTCGATATGCCGCAATCCGTCATCGGTCCTGGTATGGGCGTGTTCACCCGCTACGCTCGGGTTCTGGAAGACGATGATTCTGCCATGGGCGTGAAGACCGCCCTTGCGCTGATCAACCGCGTCTGGGGTGAGATCGAGAATGACCTTGACGGCAATTTCGACGCGGAAACTCAGGTCGCACTCGCGTGGTTCTCCACTCACGGCTTCGACGCCCGCAGCTCCGGCGACCTGATCTCGCTCGCCAACGCGAAGAATATCCCTTCCAACGCCCTATTCCGGTCCGGTGTGTTCGAGGATTTGCACGGCAAGACCCGCATCACCCCGCGCGACTCCCTGCCCGAGGACTGGTCCCCCGCCACCGACAAGACGTTCACAGTTTGGGAATGCGTGCAGCACACCGTCCGCGTGCTCAACGCCAAGGACGGCGGTGCCGAGGCAGCCGCGAGACTCGTCGCCGCGATGGGCAGCAAGGCGGAGGACGCCCGCGCGCTCGCCTATCGCCTCTACGAGATCGCCTCACAGAAGGGTTGGGCTGCCGAAGCGCTTGTCTATAACGAACTCGCCGAGGAATGGACGCATCTGGAAGACGCGGCGTCGCGGTTTGATGCGACCGGTAATCCTGCCGAACCCGCGCAAGCCGCACTGAGCTTCGGAGGCCCAGGATGAGCGCCGAGAAGGAAACCCTCCAGCGCGTCCAGAGTGGGCTCTACCACCTGCGCCGCGGCCTCTCCCCCTTCGTCGAAGCGCGCATGAAGGCGCGGCACGGTGCGCAGTGGCTGCACCACGCCAGCCGCGCCGCCGGCGGTTCGCCCAATGCCGCGCTCGACGAATACGGCCTGCTCAAGACCATGATCGACCAGTGGCGGGACGTGTTCGACGAAGTCTTTCCCCGCAACGAGAAACACCGGGTGCGCAACTTTGTTTCCACGGCGTTGGAGGCACGCAACGCAACCTCGCACCTGTCGATCCCGCTGCAGGATGACGAGGCGCTGCGCTACCTGGATGCCATCCACCATTTGCTGCGCGCGGTGAAGGCACCGGAGGCTGAGGTCGCCGAGCTGAAGCGCCTCTACGACCAACAGCGGCGCGCCGGCCTTGCCACCACTGAAGTCCCGGCCAGCCCGTCCCCTGCTCCCACGCCGGACACACGGGACGACAGGCCAGGCAAGGCACTGCGTCCCTGGATCGAGGTGGCGCTGCCGCATCCGGACGTTCTCGCCAACCGCTTCAAGGAAGCCGAGTTCGCCGCCAACCTCGCCGCCGTCGATGCCGGTATGGCGTCCGAGGATTACGCGACCGGCGAGCATTTCTTCCGCATCACCTTCCTTACCGAAGGCTTGAAGCGGGTGCTGCGGGACGTGCTGCAACGCTTGGCCGGCCAGGGCGGCGATCCGGTGATCGGGCTGCAGACCGCGTTCGGCGGCGGCAAGACGCACACGATGCTCGCCGCCTATCACCTGGCGAAGGCGAACTCGCTGGCGGTGCTGGATGGCATCATACCGCTCGCCGATGCGGTTGGCGTCACGTCGTGGAAGGCTGCGAAGATCGCAGTATTCGTCGGCTCCTCGGAGGGGCCGGATGTCTCGCTCCGGCTCGATGGTGGGCCGAAGGTCTATACGCCGTGGGGTTATATCGCCTGGCGGCTGGCCGGCGATGCGGGCCTGAAGCTGGTCGCCGAAGCGGAGGCTGCGCGCACCAATCCCGGCTGGAAGCTGATGGCTGACGTGATGCAGCTCGCGGGACCGTGTGTGGTTCTGCTCGATGAGCTGGTGATGTTCGCCCGACAACTGGCCGATGAGCGGTTCGAAGCGTTCCTCTCCTTCGTGCAGTCGCTCACTGAAGCCGCTGCCGTGGTGCCGCACGCACTGGTCATCGGTTCGCTGCCCGAAAGTGACGCCGAGGCCGGCGGGGCGCGCGGCAAGGAGGCGCTGCTGCGCCTGGAGAAAGTGTTTGGTCGGGTGCAATCGGCCTGGATGCCGGCCTCCGGCGACGAAACCTACGAAATCATTCGCCGCCGGCTGTTTCAGGCACTCGATGTGGACGGCGAGCGTGGGCGCGACGAGACGGTCAAAGCCTTTGCCGAACTCTACCGCAAGAATCCGGCTGAGTTTCCACCTGAGGCGAAAGAGGCGCGCTACCAGGAGCTGCTGCGTCTGTCGTATCCGATCCATCCGGAGCTGTTCGACCGGCTGTCGAAGGACTGGGCGAGTTTGGAGAAATTCCAGCGCACACGCGGCGTGCTGCGCTTCATGGCGAATGTGGTGGGCGTGCTGTGGCAGGCGCAGACGCGGGACCCGCTGATCCTCCCGGCTCGTGTGCCGGTGGCGCATGAGCGCGTGCGGGCGAGCGTGCTCTACCCGCTGGACCCCGCCTTCGGCGCAGTGGTGGACAAGGAGGTGGATGGCGACGGCTCGCTGCCATCGCGGATGGAAGCAAACCCCTCCCGGCGCATCTCCCAGGCGAGAGCAGCGACCCGGGCGGCGCGCGCGGTGTTCCTGTGCTCCGCACCGCTGGTAGGCCAACCCAACGCCGGTCTGACCGGCCAAGGGTTGCGGCTCGCCTGCGCGGAGCCTGGCGATCAGCTCGCGATCTTCGGCGAGGCGTTACGCGAGCTGACCGAACGGGCGACGTATCTGTACGAGGAAGCTGGACGCTACTGGTTCTCCACCCAACCGACGCTGAACCGTCTCGCCGATGATCGGGCGAAGGCATTGCCGGATCACGAAGTGGATGAGGCGGTTACGCAGGTGCTGCGTGACGATGGGACGAGCAAGGATAAGTTCCATCGCGTGTTTGCTGCGCCCGACGATCCGATTGCGATCGACGAGGTGGAGGCGCTGTCTCTGATGATCCTGGGTCCCGCAACGCCTCACGTCGGCCGAGGGGTAAGCAAGTCGGCGGCGACCGATGCCGTGACCGATGCGTTGACCCGTTGCCGGACCACGCAGCGTGGGCGACGCAATACGCTGCTGTTCGTCGTTGCGGATGAGCCACAATTGGACGAGGCGCGCACGGCAATGCGACGCGCCCTGGCCTGGGAGTCGATCGTCAAGGATGGCCGGCTTCAGGGTCAGTTGACCCAGGCGCAGGCAGCGGATGCGCGCGACAAGGCCAAGACTAGCCGAGAGGGAGCCGTAAGGGCGGTTCGGCACGCTTGGAGCCACATCCTTTACCCGGTCAAGACGGAAAGCACCGAACCCGGCACTCCTTTCGATCTCGACCATCTTGCGCTGACCGCCAAGGATCACGTCGGGATTCCCGCCGCGGTCTATGCGAAGGCGAGCGTCAAGGGCGACGGCATTATCAAGGAAACCCTTGGCGGTGAAACCCTGTCCGCTCGTCTCAAGGAACTATGGCCGGAGGACAAGCCGCACCTGGCTGTTGCCGAAATCGCACAGTGGTTTGCGTCCTTCGTTTATCTGCCGAAGCTGCGCGATCGTGTGGTGCTGGAGACGGCCATTCGGGATGCCCTCGCCAAGCTCGATCCAGCGTTTGCCTACGCCGACTCGTTCGACAGTGCATCTGGCAAATATGTTGGGCTGCTTTGGCAGAAGGCGCCGGGCGAACTGATGCCGTCTACTGCGGTTCTCGTGCGCCCTGAAGTTGCGGTCGCGCAGTTGCGCCCCGCGACCACTTCTGTTCCGCCGGCGGAGCCGGGAATTGACGGGGAACGGCCCGTAGCCGGCGGCAGTGAGACCACCTCTGTGACACCCTCCGAGCCTCGCCCCAAGCCACAACCACGACGCTTCTACGGTTCAGTCGAGATCGACATGGTTCGTCCGGTGAAAGCTTTCGACTCGATCTTGAACGCCGTGGTCATGGAGTTGCAGCGGACGAAGGGCGCGAGGTTGACGCTGACCCTCGAAATCGAAGCGACAGCCGAGCAGGGATTTGACGAGGCCGATATTGGCGTCGTCCGCGACAACGCACGCCAGCTCAAATTCAAAGCAGAATCTACCGGATTTGAGTGAGCGCAGGGCGGTGAAACTCAAAGAACCGCCGAGTAAGTCCCACCCGGCCCCAGATTGTGAGCTACCGGCAAGGCATTATTCAAAGGGTTCCTTAAGGTAGAAGCTGCAATCCCGGATATAATGCTCGGCATCGGCGTTTGGGGGCTCGGACACGTATTCCGGGCCAATGCCGTTGCGCGCATTGGTCCAAGAGGTGACCAACGTTTACCGCGTGGTTGGCGGGATGACCGTCGCAGCATCGAGTGAACCCATTGGCTGGCTGCGGTACCGCAGCAGGTGCCAGGTGTCAGGCCATCGGGTTGTACGCAGTGCCGCGCGGACGTGATGCCAACCCGCGCCTCGCCTGCAAGTTGACGCCCGTACGGTTGAGGCGCATGCGAAGCATGTCTTCACTAACTCCATAAGTCCGCGCGGCGTCGTGCGGAAGCGTCCCACTCTGAATAATGGCAAGCAGCGCTGTCCGCGGCAGCAGGAGTGCGCCAGCAAGCCAGTCGGCCTCATCCTCCTGCTGCGGCCGATATCCACAGACCATCAACAGACCGTTTGCGACTTGGCCAGCCTCTACCGGCTCATGATTGAGGATCAAGTGCGCACATTCATGCATCAGCGAGCTGGCCTGGCGCGCCGGCGAATGCGCCGTATTCATGACCACGATCGGCTCATTCCCGAAGCGGACCAGCATGGCCGACCAACTTCCGGGATCGGTTACAGTAAGTTGCCGCAGCGCTACGGCCGAGAGCCCCGGGACTTTGCGGACATCGAGCACCCGGACGCCGAGGTGAACGGCCAGTTTTCCGGCGGGAAGAGCCGCTGAGGCCGGCAGGCCCAGTGCCGTCCTGAATTGGCCGGAGACGGTCTCGCACCAGCTCTTGAACCCTCGTCGGAATTCGCTCACGGGGCGTCCGCGTCCTCCGTTGACTGACCGAATGCCTCGTGTACGCGCATAAACAGCTCGCCGAGCGCCTCCGCCGTTGCCGGCAGTACGGTCTTCTGCTTGCGGAACTGCACCGTGCCGACGACTTTATTTGCTGGCGAGTCGAGGAACCTGTTCGGGTCTTCTCCCAGCCAGCGGCAGAGTCGTTCGAAAGTCTCGAGGTCCGGGAGGTGCCCGTTTTCGATGCGGGACAGTGTGGCGGGACTCACCCCGGCTTCGCGGGCGGCGGCTCTGACACCCTGTGTTCCCCGTTTGTGCGCAAGTCGCTCGCTGAATGCCGCCAGATTCATGGTCGAATGGCTCCGCGGCGTCCGCTGTTGCACCGGTGAGAAACTGTTTGACGCATGAGACGCCTCCCTGCTATCTACTGTCTCATCGGTGAAACACACACGAATCCGAGCCGTCAAGCAAATGCTTTGGCCGCGCGCAGTGGTCGCAGCGCTCTCCGGGATGCTCTTGATCGGTTGCCTGCCACGGGCGGCCTGAACGGCTCGAAGTTGTCAAATGGCCGAAGCGTGCCGTCATCCGCCGGCCGCGACTTGTATCGGGGAGGCCCGGATGGCGAGGACGCACGTTGACCACGGGGAGATCGCGGCCTTCGCGCAGGAGAAAGTGAATCTGCCGAGGGACAAGGCCGACGAATACCGCGCCCAGGCGCGCCGCCTCCGCGAGCGGCTGGAGTCCTATCTCCAGGAGCATCCTGACTTCACGCTGACGAAAATGCTGTTGTCCGGCAGTCTGGCGAAGGGCACTGCGCTGCGTTCGCTGAACGACATCGATGTCGCTTGCTACATCAGCGGTGCCGACGCGCCGGGGGACGTTCCGAGGCTTCTGAACTACTTGGCAGAACGACTCCGGAAAGCCTTTCCGAACTTCAGTCCGGACCAGGTCCAGCCGAATACCTACAGCGTGACTGTATCATTCAGGGGATCCGGCCTGGACGTGGATATCGTGCCCATTCTGTACGATGGCAATCCGGACTGGTACGGCAATCTCGTCAGCCAGGACGACGGTTCGTTCCTTGAGACCTGCATTCCGCGCCACATTGAATTCATCAGGAAACGCAAACAGGCGCACGAGGCCCATTTTGCGCAGGTCGTACGGCTCATCAAGTTCTGGGCGGCGCGACTGAAGCGCGAACAGGAAGGCTTCCGGTTCAAATCTTTTATGATCGAACTGGTCCTTGCCCATATCGCGGATCAGGGCGTGGACTTTTCGGACTACCCGGAGGCGCTCCAGCACTTCTTCACCTACGTGGCTCGGAGCGACCTGCGGGAGTTGATCGTATTCAGCGACTACTACAAGGCCTCGGCCGCCGGCTCGTTTCCGGAGCGGGTGAAGATCATTGATCCCGTGAATCCTCGGAACAACGTCAGCAAACTCTATACGGTGGTCGAGGCGCACGCGATCGTCGAGGCGGCGCTTGATGCTGGCGATGCGATCGACGCCGCACTGGCGGCGCCCACCAAACAGGAGACCGTCCGCTACTGGCAGCGTGTTTTCGGCTCGGCATTTCAGGGGTGAGACACCTATGAGCTACAGCTATACGATTCCGGAATCCGAGTCATTCACCGTTACCGATGCGCGCCACATGGCCGCGAAGGTCGCCACCGATCTCAAGCGCATGCAGCGGCTATATGGGAGCCCGACAGACGCAAGCATTGTCGCGTACGAGGCCGAGGTGATCGAATTCCTGAGAGCTGGATACCTCGCAACCGTCACGTATGGCTATCGTCGTGACGGCAATTGGGTCGAGCCGACGCTGCGGTATACGGCGCAAGACCTCGCCGGTGCCGCGGCAAATGATGATGACCCAGGTCGTATCAGGCATGGAGCAAATATCCTGGGTGCCAAATTCTACAGCTACCTGACCTACAGCGTGGGGTGGGACCGCGCCACCGCTGCCGACAGAGAGGCGTTCGCCAGGCGGCTGCCATTCCAGCGAGGTGGTGCCCCTGAACCTGGTATCAGCGGGTACTTGCGCGAGGACTTGGTTTACTCGTCCGGTGGGCGGGCCCTCTGTCGCGCCAGCGTGAGGAGCTATTGATGACCAGCGGACCTGCGCTCGACGATCTGTTCGAACACCGCCTCGGCTATCCTGACGTTGACGCGCAGGACCGCCTTGCTCGCTTGGTTGGACTGGACGACCACAAGCTGCGGCTGACCAAGATCCTCGGCTTGCTGGTTAATCCTGCTGGTTTGGAATCATGGGTACAAAGGCATCACCCGCGAGCCAACGGTGTGCTGGTCTCGGTGTTGAGACGTCCTCCGCTGGTGGTCCTGGCCGGGGATGTCGGCGCGGGGAAGTCTGAACTCGCGGAAACAATCGGGGATGCCGTCGCACGCCAGGAGCGGATTGACGTGACGCTGTTGCCGATGAGCCTTTCGACACGTGGGCAGGGACGCGTCGGCGAGATGACACAGCTCTTAACTGCTGCCTTCGACTACACAATCGTCGAGGCAAAGAAGCTGAAGGGCTCCTCAGGAAAGGCGCGCGGCGCAGTTCTACTTCTTGTCGACGAAGCCGACGCTTTGGCACAATCGCGCGAAGCTGCGCAGATGCATCACGAGGACCGTGCAGGTGTAAACGCCTTCATCCGCGGCATCGACCGGATAGCCAATGGCAGGCTGCCGGCGGCCGTGATGATGTGCACCAACCGGCTCGGCGCACTCGATCCGGCTGTAAAGCGTCGTGCGGCCGATATTCTGTTGTTCGAGAGACCTGACGAGACCAGGCGCCTTGCCGTTCTGGCCGAACCGCTCGGGCAGCTTGGCTTTTCCCAGCCGCAAATTGACGCAGTAGTCGCAGCGACCGGAGCGCAGAATGGACGGAATTACGGTTTCACCTTTTCCGACCTGACCCAACGCCTGCTGCCGTCAATCGTGCTCGAGGCATATCCGGCAGATGCCGTGAACCCAGTCCGCGCGGTGAAAATCGCTCAGGCGATGGAGCCGACTCCCCCATTCCGTGAGCCACTCCATGTCTGAATGGTCTCTTTCTCGGCTCCTCGCTGGACTGCACGATGATATCCAGCAGAAACTTGAAACCGTTCGCAGGACCTTGAGTCATCCTGGAACGAAGGGTGACGCCAGCGAGGCGGTTTGGCTGCAATTGCTGGATACCTATCTGCCGAAACGCTACCAGGTGGCAACCGCACATGTCGTTGACAGCCGGGGCGTCTTCAGCGAACAGATCGATGTCGTCGTATTCGACCGCCAGTATTCGCCCTTCATATTTCATTACCAAGGGCAGACGATCGTTCCGGCCGAAAGCGTCTATGCGGTGTTTGAGGCAAAGCAGTCCATCAACGGGGGGCAGGTTGGGTACGCCAGGAACAAGGTCGCAAGCGTGCGGTGCCTGCATCGCACCAGTCTTCCCATTCCGCATGCCGGGGGAACGTATGCTGCCAAAGCGCTCCCCCCAATCCTGGGCGGTATCCTAGCATTCGAAAGCGACTGGAACCCGGCTTTCGGAGGCGCCTTCGGCGATGCGCTCAACGAGAGCGCGGTGGAGGACCGGCTCGATATCGGCTGCATCGCCGCCCATGGCTACTTCAGCTTCAACCGCGAAGCGAGATCTTACGATACTTTTCCAGGTGGCAAACCAGCGACCGCCTTTCTGTTCGGACTGATTGCTGAGCTTCAGTTCAGCGGCACCGTCCCAATGATCGATGTCAACGCCTACGCTCGATGGTTGTCTGGCTAGCCACACCGCCCCGTTGCCGTGCTACACTGTCCTCGATTCGCTCTGGAGCAGGCGGTGATCAAAATCGAAATGAAGGGTTTCGACGGACTCACGCGGCGGCTGCAACGGATGGCGCGCGATGTCGAGACAACGGCAGGTCGGCTGAACCGGACTATGGTCAGCACACCCCTGACGCCGGACGAAAACGGCTTCATCGACCGGTGCTGCCCGAGCTGCTCGTTCTTGTTCAAAATTGCCGCTGACAACCCTTCCGGCGAAGTCTCCGCTTGCCCTTCATGCGGTCACCGTGAACCTGGGGCTCGATGGGAGACGCCCGCACAGCGGGCCCGTTCGATCGACAACGCCCGCGCGCACGCCACGACGTCGGTCAGAGCAGCATTCTCCGGAATCCGCAGGGCAGATTTCGGTGTCGCGCGTGGATATTCAGGAATATCCAGCGGCATCAACGTCATGCGTGACGGACGTTGGGTTGTGGTTGGTTTGCCTGCTCCGGCCACCGCAGCCTTGCAATCGGAGAGAACATGCACAGAGTGCGGCTGCCGCTTTTCTTTCATCGGATCAGTCTTCTTTTGTCCGGCCTGCGGTGGCTCATCGCCTGACGCGAATTTTGCACAGACGCTCGGCGACATTCGTCGCGCGGTCGTTTATTGCCGGGCTCTCCACGAAACTCTGCCCGATGAGGCGGCGATAATCGAGCGAGCTATTCTCGAAAAGGCAATGGCGGATCTAGTGACGGCTTTCCAGATGGTTGCCGAATCGCTGTACACGCGGATTTCCGGAATTTCGCCGCCGCTCAATGCGTTCCAGCGCCTTGAAGGTGCAAACGGTGGCAGCGCACTGTGGCATGCAGCGACCGGCCGGTCCTATGCGGATTATCTCGACGCGACCGATCTCCGTCACCTGCGGACCTATTTCCAAAGGCGGCACGTGCTTGCACACAGGAACGGCTTCGTCGATCAAGTCTATCTGGATCGCTCGGCCGATACGGCCTACAGAGTCGGGCAGCGCTTGGTCGTGCGCACGACAGACATTGAAGACCTTGCGCATCTGGTCGAGAAGCTCGTGATTGCAATGCGGGGCCAGTGACAGAGAGTTTCGCGTGTGCGTCGGGACGGCAACAAGCGGCCGCCGTTTGCTGAGTTCGGTTGCCTCAAATAGAGAATGTCCGAGAATCGGACAACTACATACATTGATGTATCCACGCGACCGCCAGCATTTGAGTGTAGTCGTTAGCTTCATCGCAGTTCCCGATAACCCGACGCGGCTGAAGTTCACGCAATTCAGATCAAAGCATGTCGAAGGAACCGCAGCTCCGGAAAGCTCGGGTAGCGCGTCGGCGGCTTCGTCAGGCCGAGGTCGTCATGGACCTGCAGGAAACGCACGGCGACGGTTGTCCGCCGGCCGTCGCGCAGCGAGCGGACCGCGGCTGTATCGGAACGGCCGCTGATGACGGCATCCTCCCAGAACCCCGTCTCCCGGTTGCGTCGTGCGGCGTGCAAAGTCCCGTTGAGGAAGGCCTCGACGATCCATGGGTTGCGGCAAATGGCGCGGCCCCCGAACCGGTCATGGAAGAACCCGCGATCCTGAAGATAGTAGATCGAGCCAACTGTGATCACGCCGACACCAAGGGGGTTGTAGCCGCCCCGGCGGCGCTGTGCCTTGTACTGCCTGATCATGTTTCGCTCTCCTGGACGCAGGCGGCCGAGCCGCCGGACAGCGCGTTTGTCCGGCGGCTCGATTGCGGTGTGGGTCTGGTGACGTCAGGTGCGCGGAACGGCCCGCGCCCGGGTTGCCTCAGAGCACCTGCGGCGCGAACGGGATCTCGTCATCCGGTTCACCCGGCGCGGCGGCGCCGCGTTTCGGGACGTAGCCAGTACCGCTCGTATCGCCGGCGCTGGCGCGGTCGCCGCTCGCTGGACGGGAGAGCATCGTCATCTCGCCCTTGAAGCGGGGCAGCACGACCTCGGTCGCGTAGCGTTCCTGCCCGTCCTGGTCGGTCCACTTGCGGGTGTGCAACTGGCCTTCGACGTAGACCTTCACGCCCTTGGTCAGGAACCGCTCGGCAATGTCGGCGATCTGTTCGAACACGACGACGCGGTGCCATTCGGTCCGTTCCTTGCGCTCGCCGGATGTCCTGTCGGTCCAGGATTCGCTGGTCGCCAAGCTGAAGGTGACCACCTTGCTGCCGGCCTGCGTGGTGCGGACTTCGGGATCGGCGCCGAGGTTTCCGATCAGGATGACCTTGTTGATCGAACCAGCCATGTCACGTTCTCTCTCTTCTCACCGGGAGAAGGCTTCCGGCCGGTGCCGTCAGCGTCCTCTGGTGTGCGGCCCCTGGGAACCGGACGGGCGAGCGGGACAAAGGCGCGCGCTTGGCGCGGGATCTGATGCCACGCACAGAGCCGCGGAGCGGCGGGCCGAAGGTCGAGCATGGCGAGGACCCACCCGTTGACGCGATTGCACGGCGGGTTCATGCCGCGACACCACAAGAGGACGCGACGGCACCGGCGATCCGATCCAAATTCAAATTCCTCTTCTTTCCTTCAAACAAGATGTTCTTTGTCTCATCGATCTCATCGCGCATGCGCGACGTGTCCTGGCATCATACGTTAATGCAACACGCGTTCATGCGACGTGAGCGTGTACACGCGAAAGGGCCGGACCTTTCGGCCCGGCCCTCGGTGCATCAGTAGGGCAGCTCGTGTTCCGGGATGTCGTCCGGCCTCGATGGACGGGTCCAGACGATTTCGGTCTCGTCGCCTTCGTCGCGATGCCGGGTCTCGATGTGCAGGATTTCGTAACCGCGTGCCATCAGGCGGCGTGCGTCGTATTTGCGCAGGTTCAGTGTGGTGCGGATGGTTGGCATGCGAGGGATCTCCCGTGCTCTGGATCAGCCCGATTGCTGATGAGCGGCGGGAATGCCGGCCCTCGGAGCGGCTCCACCCTTGAGGTGCACGCGCGGGCGGGGCCGGGTTGCGGCCGGCGCGGGCCTTCTTCAGGTCTGCGACGGACGCGGCCTGGCCCTGCTGTAGCGGGCGTGCCTCAACCGCGCACGGCGCGGCGCCGAAGGCGGGGTTGAACCGCTTCGACCTCGGCCGGCATTAAAATGGAGCGCCCAGCGGCGGCGTTTCTCTCCCAATTTCTGATTTCGTAGCGCGGCCGGCGTGACCGACCGACCCATGATGCAGGTCATCGCTGCATTCAGTCGCAACACAACTTCGGCGCGTTCGCCAGCCGCAGCAGCACATCGCCGTGGCACGGCAGCGGTGCGCACCAGCAAACGAGGTGACGGCCGGCGAGGCGATCGAGTTGCGCCGTCAGGCGGGGTTGCCGGAGCAGCCAGCTCTCGTACTTCGCGATGACGTCCGCTCGGGTGCCGTCCCTGCCGATGACGAACGGATTGCCCCAGATGCTCGGCCTTCCGATGTAGACCGTGTTTGGTACCGGCCCCCGGAGCTGCTTCTTGTTCAGCACCTTCGGTGTTTCTGCCTTCTCCATTGTTCTGCCCTTTCCGCTGTGAGGCCGCCGATGCGGGGCCTCGATGCGGTCCGGGCAGAGCGCGGGGCCTCGGCAGCGGAGGGGTGCGATGCGGGAGGGGGATCGCCCGGCTTGGCAGGGCGTGAGCGAAGCGAGCGCCCGAAAGCCGGGGACACCCGCATCGCGGGCAAAGCCCTCGCCCCGAAGCGCCGGGGTGCGCTCCAGGCTCCGCATCGATCACGGCCCGGCACCGGCGGCCTTACAGCGGAGAGGGCAGGGCGCTTCGCAGGCCCAGGCAACGAATGTGGAAGCCGTTCAGTGGGCCACGTGACCGACAATCGTCAGGAGAGGATCGCGGCGGATTTGTCGCACCGGCGCCGCTCGGCCGGCTGCCCTTGCTGGTACGCCGCGCCGTGCGACGCCGGCGCCGTGGTTCAGCGTATGCACGCCAGCAAAGAAAAGGGCGGAGCCGCGAACGGCTCCGCCCTGCGGCGGGTCAGGCCGCCTCGAAGGCGGCCATCTCGACGGCGGCGGACTGACGGGCCACGGTCGCGGCCGGCGGCGTCGGCGCCTCGTAGGGCTTCCAGGTCTCGCCGGTGACCTCGGCGTAGGCAGCAGCCGCGCCCTCGGCCGCAGCCAGCAACGCGAAGGACTGGAGCGCCATCTCGGCGGCGAACAGGCGGGCGCGCTCCGCCTTGCTCTCGAACCCGATCGGACCGTCGCGGTCCTCGTCGCGGTCGTCGTTGAGCAGCCGGCTGGTCAGCTCCATCGCGGCCGATTTCTTGGTGCCGTAGAACTGCGCGGCGCCGTGGGCGGAGCCGACATAGGAACCGACGACGCGCTGGAGGTGGATCTGCAGGGCCTTCTCGTTCAGCGCTGCTCCGAACACCGTGGCGGAGCGGGCGAGCTGCTCGCGGGTCGCGTCACGGATGCCGTCGTAATCGACGGGCTCGAGACCGAAGGTGCGAACGAGGTTGTCGGCCAGGCCCTGATGCGGGGCGAGATGGCTGACGTGTTCGAGGGTGATGGCGTGGCGCTCGGTGCGGCTGCGGGATGCGGCGGGCTTCGCGTTGGTGGGCGCTGACTTGCGGGTCATGATGGTGATCCTCTCGCTCTGCCCGGGAGGTTCTGCCGGCGCGGTGCCGGCGTTCGCCCCCTCGGGTGCGGTTTCCTGGGGCCGGGCATAGCTGGGCGCGGCCAGCCCTGAGGACGGCAGTGGTGCGGGAGCAAGGCGACCCGGTGCCGTGCCGAACCGGAGGCGCGACGCCTTGACGGAGCGGGGCTTGCCGCGGCCGGCGCCCGGCCCAAACCGCACGCATCCGAGGGGGCGATGCCGACACAGCACCCGGCAACCCCCGCGCGGGGCGTGAGATCGCCGATCCATTACCTGCAACGTCCGCCCTGCCAATGTGCAGACCGTTGCATTCCAGTGTGCCGCACCCGGCCACGCATGCCGAAGAACCGGCCGCCACGCCCCGCATCATGGCGTGGTCACCAGCCTTGCGCTCGCGCCGCCGGCCGTGCCCGATGCGACGGCATCCGTGACGCGACCAGCCGGCAGAAAGCGATCGCCAGGCTGTCCGACAGCGCGTTGAACGACAGGGGCCTGCAACTCGTCCACCTGCGCCGTCGGTTCCTATGTCGGCTTCGCCCACGCTGTCTGCCGCCGGCATCAAATAAGGTTGCGATGCAGCTGACCGGCACGCTGATCATCTCGACAGCGAGTGCTCGCCCGGCGTTCCGGCGGGGAAGAGCGAGCGCGCTGCCCTGTCCGCCGCCGAGATGGCCCTCCAGTCCTTCGCGCTGCTGGCCGTGGGCGTAGTGCCGGTTGCCGCCATCAGCGCCGAGGTGGGGCAGGGACGTAGGGTCACGCGCCGAGGCCCAACGCGGCCAGCCGTTCGAGCTGAGCGATCTGCCGCCGAAGATGGCGCATGCGCGGGCCGAAGTCCGCTTCCAGCCGCATCGCCGCGGCGAGATACCGATGCCACGTGGCGCGGTCCCAGCAATCGCGATCAGCACGTGCGGCGCATGGCACGTGCGCGCCTGTCGCTGCAGTCTCGCATGCGGCGATCATCTCCGCCTCGAGTGCGGCAAGGCGACCGCGCCGCACTGCGATCTGCCATTCAAGTACCGGCCGGCTGAGCGGATGACACGCAGCCGACGATTCCGGCGTGACGGGCGGCGGGCGCGCGGCACCCTGAGCATTCAAGGCGAGATAAGTCATGATCTGGCCCTCGGGAATGACGATGCGTGCCCCGGCGGGAAGCCGGGGCACGCACACTGTCGGATCACGCGGCTTCCTGTTCCGCCGGTTCGTCGTCGAGTCCGGCAGCATCGCCGCCCTCGTCTTCGTCCACGCCAGTGTCCAATGGATCGGCCCACCCGTGACCGGACTCGGCTCGCTCTGCCACGGCCAGTTGTTCGGCAGCGGTCAGCCGGAACAGTGCGCCGGGATAGACGAAGGTACCGTCCCTGAAATGGCTCACCATGCGGGAACGGGTGTCCTTCGCCCGCGGCGCGATGTTGACCCCGGCATCCCTGGCCGCCGTGTCCAACGCACGCCGCGACAGGCAGGACAGGAACGCCTCGGTCGCCATGTTCGGCAGCCGGAGCGATGCACCGATCGCTTCGCCGGCGACCCGCGCCAAAGGGCCGCTCTGCGAACGGTTGTCCCGGCATGACAGCACGGCAATCAGCATCTGCCGCGCGGACCGGCGCAGCAGATCGAGGTCCGCCGTCAGCGCACCGCCTTCGGTCATGGCCTGGCAGATCGTCCGCCGATCCGCCTTCCCCTGGCCGCTGCCGCTGTCCACCGCAACGTTGTCGCAGCCAAAGGCGAGGACGAGCAAGCCGAGCAGCGTGTCATCCTCGATCGGTCCTTCGGCGAGCACCTGGTGCAGCGCGTCGGTGCGCAGATCGCCGATCATGGCGATGCCCTTCTGCGTCACGTCCGGCCGTGTCCGCGCCGGCAGAGCAACATCGCCCTCCTCATCTCTCCCCGCCGCGTCCGGCGTTGCCGCGGCGCCGGCTCCGGCTTTTGCCCGCTCTTTCGGCTCGGGCATCCGGTAGGCGATCGTCGCGACCTCGCCGGTGCGCTCGTCGATATAATGGCCGATCACGTCGCCCTTGCCGGGCTTGCCGAAAACGCGCTCGGCCTTCTTCGGCAGTTGGCCCTGACCGTAGTCGTTCACCGGCAGCACCGTGGCACGCGCGGGCAGGTTGTTCTGCAGCCACTCCTGCTGGGCGCCGAAGAACCCCTCGACGTTGGTCGTGTACCGGCTGTCCTCGCCCGCCGGGGCGAACAGGTCGTCCTCCCAGACGATGCCGTAGGCCTTCGCCAGGTCGTCGCCGAACTTGGCGGCAGAAGCCGGCATGCGACGTTTCGCCAGCGCGCGGGCGACCTCATGCCAGGCGATCTCGGTCTGGCCCTTCTTGGGGCGATGCTTCTTCCACACCTGTGCCTGCTCGTCGCGCGAGGCGGCGGCGATGGTGCGGAGCTGCTCCTCGCTTGGCATGCTGCCAAGCGCCATCACGTCGAGCATCGGTGGATGCAGGTGGGCCAGCAGCTTGAGGCGCCGGACAGTGCGCACCGGCTGGGCGAGCGCGTCGGCGATGGCCTGCTCATTCCAGCCCAGGGATTCGAGCTGGTCGATCTTGCGCCAGATATCGACGCTGGACATCGACGCGCGGATCACGTTCTCGGCGAGCGCCCGCATGGCGTCGGCGGCTTCGTCGGCATCGCCCACCAGCACGTCGATGACGGGCAGGTCGGCCGTGATCGCACCCTTCACGCGGCGGGTGCCGATCTTCACTATCAGGCCGCCGTCGTGCGGCGTGACGAAGGGCGGCTGAATGATGCCGACGGCCTTGATCGAGGCGACGAGCTGCTCGTCCATCACGGGCGGCACCGGCGTGCGGCGGGGATTGTTGGGATCGAATTGAAGCGTGCGGGGATCGACGCTGCGCAGTTCGGCCATGACTGGCTCCTCTGTTTCGGGTTCCGCCTTCCCTCTGTTCCGGGAAGACCCCTCCCCCGCGCTGCATCCCGCTCCGGCGGGGCAAGGGCGCGCTCCGCGCGAGGCCGAAGGCCGGTCCCTTGCGGCGACGGACGGCGATGCGGCAGCTTTTCCCAACGCTCTTTGTCCGTTCTTGTGGTCGGGGTTTTCTAGATTCGATTTCGTCCGCCTAGTCCATCACCATTCTGCCGGGCGCGCAGGGATGGGCAGCCGCGCAACATTCATGCGACCGGTCGATCAGGCGGTCTTCCGTTTCGGCCAGTTCAGATTCGGAGTGTGGTGCGATCCGCATCCCGAGCGCGTCAGGTTCATCCTTCAGCGCCTCAGCGTTGCCCAGACGCCCGAGGCTGTAGCGAAACACATTCTGGTCTGGCACTTTAAGGAAGGTCTGAATAAGTCCCCGTCGGCAGGGAATTCGTGAGTCTTTTCAATGGGCCGATCGGCCGCAACGGGACGTATTCAGACCTTCCTTAAGTTGCGCCTCACGGGCCCCAACACTCCTTTCGACGCTCGATCTGGGTTGGGGGCTACGAACGTGGACCGGAGGGGGGGTGCCGATCAAACCGCCTGCATACGCGATTTAGAATGCGCCCCGGTGACGACGAGCCGGGCTCAGTCCGATATCCTCGCCAGCGCGAATGCCATACGACGCAATCGCTCTTTACCAAAGCAAGGCAAACAGAGCAGTCTGCTCATTGCTCTGCGGCACGACGTTTCATAATCGTGTACCTTCCAATGGGGATATAGGCACGCCGGGCATAGAGACTTATTTCATTCGCATAGGCGCCGCTGAAGAGCGCCAGACGAGACAAGGCTTGTTCGAGAGCCCATGCTTCGGCCGCTTTCATCATAAGCGTAAAGTACCCGCGCCGCCTATGACCTTCCCTGACCGCCACTAGGGTACAAAACACACCCCATGGCGGACATAGAATAAGCTGAATCTTTCCAACGCAAGTATCATGGGAAAACAGCAATTTGCTAATGAAGGACGAGTCTAGTACCGATGACTCAGAAATTCCGAAATCTTCGCAGAACGAGTTTGCAATCGCTATTTCCGCCTTTGTGACATCCTCAAACCGCATGCCATTTGGTAAGTGTGGGCTCATGCTGGCCGTTGACGAGCTACTCGACTGTGTGACGTAGATTTCCGTCTCCCAGTCCTGATCAAAGCCCTCCACTCTGAGTAGCCGTATGGTTGGCTCCCAACAATTGCCTATAAGGATTACGCTCCGCGCCTCATGAAACCGTGCAGGTTCTAGCAGCTCAATCAATGGCGGTGGATCCGAGTCGAAGGCCACACAGTACAGCTGCAGTTGGTCTCTGGTGTCTTCACCAAGGCGTGCCTTTCGTCTAACCGCGTATACCCCGTTCACCCGTTCATATGCACACTCCCAGACGCGGGCAATGATCTTATTCATTGCGCAGTCGAGAAGCTCTTGCACCGGTCTCGCTTTCTGCATTAAAGCATCTCCGCTGGAACGCGTTCTGGGAACAACTCTACGGCAAGTTGAAGCCGTACGCAGTCATTCTCTACCAGCACTCCCCGAAGATTCGGCGTACGGCCATCGGACCCAAGGGCCACAGAAATTTCCTTATATCGGTCTCCTACGACCCTTTGGGCATACGTGTATCCCCCGAAGGGTGCAAGAATCTCTCTGAGCGATCACACAAGGGCAGTCCGCAGGTCTCCGGGCAACCGCTGCGGGGAAGAGGTTGGGCCCGTTTGTGTCAACCGACGCTGCGTCGGAACCAAGATGCTCCTAAAACCCTTGACACGATACCGCCACTATGACGAAATAGCAAGAAAGCGTCCGGGTTCAGTCAGTGAGAGCATGAAGGAGTCTCAACCATGAAGACGAGTCTCGTCACGGGAACCATGATTGCCGCGATGGCTGCGGCGACGGTCGCCCAGGCTCACGTTCGGACTGCGGATCACTTTATGCAAGTCCGACCGAGCCCCTCTGCACAATCATCCGTGCCAGACAGCCGTAGTGCTGCTGGCACAACCGCAGCCCCGTCTCCTGCAGATGGCGCCCATCACAGTACACCTCTGAGGGTGGCTGACCAGCAGTGGGTGAAATAAGACAAAGCGCAGCGGCCAGCCAAGTCGTTTAGTGGCGGTTGCTCTCGGAAGCCGTGCGTGGCCTCACCTATGGTGAGGCCATTGCCGTACGGTATGCCTTTGGACCCGAGAAACACGATCCAGTCCCAGCGATACGGGGGGAGGGAGCGATGTTGAGCGATCTCGTAATCCAACCCACGACCTACTGTAACATAGATTGCTCGTACTGCTACTTGCCCAATCGACACTTGAAGCGAAGAATGTCCTTGGCGACACTTCGGACCGTTTTGGACGATGTGTTTAGTTACCCTGATATAAGCAGCGACCTAAATGTTGTTTGGCACGCTGGTGAGCCGCTGACGCTTGGCATCAACTTTTATAAAGAGGCCTTCGAGACGGTCAAACGGGCGAGCGATGGCCGATGCAATATTAAGCACCGGATCCAGACTAATGGGGTTCTGCTCAACGATAAGTGGTGCGATCTCATAGCGGCAAACGACGTCCTCTTGGGCTTGAGTGTGGATGGGCCCGCTGCCGTGCATGACAGCCACAGGCGCACACGTAACGGAGGCGGAACTCACGTCTTTGCCAGGAAGGCCATGCGTCTTCTCCAATCTAGAGAAGTCGATTATCGAGTGATATGTGTACTATCCAGACAATCTCTATACCATCCTGAGGAACTGATTGACTTCTTTATCGATAACAATGTCGGCTCTCTTGGCTTCAACCTAGAAACTGTCGAGGGAGTGAACGGGGTTACCTCACTGTCCCACATAGAAACATCGTCACTGTTGAGGCAGTTCTGGTTGAGACTGCTTCAGCGCATTGCTGCCCGCGCAAGCACAATCGCAATTCGGGAGATTGATTGGGCAGTTGATTTTGTGCTTTCTGGGACCCAGAATCAGGCGCGTCGCCGCGACAATATTCCGCTAATGATGCTAACTGTGGACGTTGACGGCAATTACTACACCTTTTCACCCGAGCTAGCTGGAGTAACCGATGCAACAGGCCGGACCTTTGCCATTGGCAAAGCTGGGGAAGTCCCCCTTGCGTCGGCGGTCCAGTCGAGCAATTATCGGTCCATCACCTCCGAGGTGGCGGCGGGTGTTGAGATGTGCCGTCGTGAATGTCGATACTTTGCGGTCTGCGGCGGCGGCTCTCCCTCAAGCAAAATAGCGGAGAACGGAACATTCGCATCCACAGAGACTCTAAGCTGTCGCCTCAGTACCAAGCTGCTTTTTGACGTCCTGAGTGAGATACTTCCTCAAGTGGCCGAATTTTTGAATATCTCAACTAAGACCACTTTCGAAGAGAATAGTGGGCTGGGTATGTCTATGATAACCGGGCGGGTGGGAGTTCTGCCGGCATGAGTGGCGGCGACATTTTCACAGCGACCGGCAAGATCGCTGGAATTGGAGGATTGAGCATTGCACTGGCATACGTGATCCTCCGTCCCATCATCGATGGTCGCATACTCAAGACGCTTAAACCATCCGAGAGGGTTCGCATTTTGCGCCTCACCGTCGGGTGTGCATTAGCTACAAGCTTAGTCGGCCTTGGGGTGTACGCACTCACTATTTGGAATCAGCCGGCAACTCCGCAGGAGTCGACCCTCTCAGTTGGTCGTAATGCGACGGTCGGAGGGAGTGCTAATCTCAACGGACAGACCACCATCGGCAAGGATCTTTCGGTCGGCAAGGACCTGGGCGTCGGTACGGGGCAGAAAGTCGAACATGCTCATTAGGGCAAGCATCCTGTGTGCATTCCGTATGGCCTTTCTATGTCTAAACGTCGCGGTTGTCTCCCCCTATGCGCAGGCGCGTTCTGAGCAGAATCCTGGGACCAGTGTAGTGGTTGGCAATAACTTGAATGTAGGACGGGATCTTATCATTGGGTTGACGAAAAGCGAAGTCGAAGATCTGATAAGTGCAGCGCTGAAGAATGAAAGCAGCGAGAAGCTGATTCAGATTGCAGCCGAGAGCAAACTGTCAACTGAGGCCGTTAGGCAGATTTTTCAGAGTGTAGTTGGACACGAGGCTGGAGACATTTCCATTCAGGAGCAGGTTGCGCTCATTCTGGAAAACTGGCTTGAGCTTAGATCCCGCCTAGAGAACGTGAAATCAGATGATGAGGGCGTCATTAATCTCCGTCAACAAGCACTGACAGCTCTCAATGCTGGGAATCGGCAAGAGGCTGAACGTATTTTGCTCGAGGCGAAGCGGCAAGCAATTGGGGCTGCGCGAGCGGCGCGAGACCTCGCCGATAAGAGATTACGCGATGCGGCCGAGAGCAGCGCGGACCTTGCCCAGCTTAGTATAACCAGCCTTCGGTTTTCTGAAGCCGCGCAGCGCTATGCTGAGGCTGCTGAAATTCTACCGAGCGCTGATGTCAAGCAGAAATGCGATTATTTGATTGAGGCTGGCGATGCGGCGCTGGAAGCTGGTGACTACGATCTTGCAAGGCAAGATCTAACGGACGGAGCAGATCTTGCGCAGCCAGAGGGCATTCGGTTGCTTGCACTGCGAGCCGAAATTCAGCATAGGATCGGACGAGTGTATCTATTTCAAGGTGATAGCAAGACGGCAGGTGATCAATTGTCGAGCGCGCTGTCCCTCGAAAGACTTGAGCCAAACCAGGACAAGACTGAGGAGGCAGATACCTTAGAGGATCTTGCTGTAACACAGTGGAATGTAAGTGACTTCAAGGGTGCTCAGGCGGACCTGCAGATGGCTGAGGATCTTAGCGCAGGGGCCGACTCTCCGCGTGGAATGCTCGTCCATTCAGAGGCCCTCAATACGGAAGGCGGCCTACTGACCGACTTGGGCGAGTTCTCTGAAGCAGAGAAGGATTTGCTGGCAGCATTTGATCTAAGAAAGCATTTGCTTGCGGGACAGCCTTTTTCACCCCGCATAATAGATTCCGAAAACAATCTGGGGTTCCTTTACCGTCAATGGGCGCGCCCTAGCGACGCCGACAAGTATTTGGAGAAGGCCGAAGCTGCTGCGAGGATGGTGTACGGCAACAACCATCTTACACTTTCTGTGATACTCGTGAATCGATCCATCGTTGCATGCAATCTGCGAGACTTTCCCAAGGCGCTAGGTCTTATTAATGAAGCGCAAGATATAAGGCGCAGAAAGATACCCGGAGTAAATCTCCTGACTGCCTATTCTCTCGATGTAGAAGGGATGGTCCTTTTGTACAGCTCCCGTACTACTGAGGCGCGATCTGATATACTGTCTAGTTACAAAATGAGGTCGACACTTTTGCCGGATAAAGATCAGGCCGTAGCTAAATCCTACTTGGCGATGGGCGAACTTGACATACAGGAGGGACACCTAGAAACGGCCCGCAAAGAGGTGGAGGCTGCCCTGAGGGTGATCCTACACCTATTCTCTCCTACTCATCCGCTTGCCGGACTTGCCTTTCGCCGGCTCAGCCAGATCGCTGCTGCTCTTCATGAGAAGGAGCAAGCCGCCGAATACGCGGCTAAGGCAGCCCTGGTTCGCTTTCCAACGTCTGACTGTGACCTTTGACATCCAGAATGTCGGTCAGGTCAGGGGCATCACGCGGTTGTGGTACCCGCATCTCGTGCGCCGCGTCTCCTTGTCGTCGGCCAGTGGCCCGAACGTGAAAAGAGGTCAGGCGCGCGGTCAGGCCGCCCGCAACTTTCTTGGCCGGCCGCCGTTGGCGCCGCTTGCGCCATCCACGCGGTCTGTCCACCAGACAGCCTTGCGCTGCGGCTCTGCTGTCCCGCCCGTCACGTTTTCGGTGCGAGCGAGGTCAGCCTCGATCTCCGCAAGCCGGGCAAGCCGGTGATCCAGCTCGCTCTGCAACGGGAACGTCTCGCCCAGCCGCGGTTCGTAACCGGCAAGCCGGGTCGCTGCCTCGCCGGCGTGACGCCGCTGCTCGTCGCGTTCGGCCTCCATGTGATCGAGGATGTGCTCCAGCCGGGCGATGATCCCGGCCGGGGTCGTCTCGCGGTCGAGGTCAATCGGCTGGTCGAAATCCGTCCGCAGCAGCGCGAGTTCCGGCACCGGCCGCCTGTCCGGCCAGTTTTCCTCGATGGTGCAGGTGAGGTCGAAGCCGCCGATGCGGCCGACGGTCCAGCTTCGGCAGACACCCTCGCGCGCGGCGAGCCGGGCCTTCGTCAGCAGTGCGGCGCCGGCGGCCCGGCGCTGCGTCACCGTCCTGCCCTCGATCTCCATCGCGAACTGATCGCCGCGGGTTGGCGCACGCCGCGCCAGGTCGGCGGTGATGGCCCGGATGCGTGCCTCGGCATGGGCCTGCTCGCGGCGCGCCTCGTGGACCTGCCGGCGGATGGCGTGCTGGTCGTCGACGTGCGCGGCGCGTTGCCGCTGCAGCCGGGCGATCTCGCTTTCCAGCCCCGCCTTCTGCATCAGCCTCCCGTCACCCGAGGCAATCGCCTTGGCCATGGCGAACTGGTTGGCCTGGCTGCCGGTATCCTCGATGCGGCGGATGCTGCGGTCACCCGACAGCGCCGCCTCGATGAACCGCGCCTTGCGCTCGTTGTTCTGCCACATCGTTGCATCCATAGAGCCGAGCGTGGCATAGGCGTAAATCTCGATCTCCTCGTGCTGGTTGCCCTGCCGCTCGATGCGCCCTTCGCGCTGCTCGATCTGGCTCGGCAGCCACGGCACGTCGAGATGGTGCAGCGCCTTCAGGCGCTGCTGGACGTTCGCGCCGGTGCCCATCGTGTCGGACGATCCGATCTGGATGCGCACGCGCCCGGCCCGGAAATCCGCGAACAGCCGCTGCTTGTCGGCCGAGCGCTTGTGGTCCTGCATGAACGCGATCTGGCCGGCGGGAACGCCGCGCGCGACGAGCTGCTGCTTGATCCAGCGATACGCCGAAAAGCCGCGGCTCGCTTCCACGCTGATGGTGCCGAGGTCGGAGAATATCAGTTGCCCGGCCCCGGGGAGCGGATACTTTGTGCCGTCCGGCCGTTGGTAGCGCTGTTCGGCGGTCTCGGCCCAGATGCGGTACACGGTGTCGATCAGCCGGTTCAGCTTGTTCGCCGGCTCGTCACCGATACCCGGGTGCACGAGGCGCATGTCGATGGAGGCATGCCGGCCATCGGTAATGACGGACAGCAGGATGTCGTCGCCCTTCTGGACCTTGCCCTTCCGCGCCTCGATCGCCGCGATCCGCTCGGCGAGATGCTTCTGGTAGGCGCGGAATGCCGCGCTCGCTTCGGCGGTGATCAACTGCCGCTGCCCGCCGCGAATGCGAGGCAGCGCGACCAGGCCGCGCAGGTCCGCCTTCTGCACCACGTCCGCGACCGAGCGGAACATCATCATCAGGTCGGCGACGTTGATGAAGGCGGCAAAGCGGGTGACCGGCTTGTAGGCCCCGGAGGGCTGCAACTCGAGTTCGGTCGTGGTCTCGCCGAACGCCGCGGCCCAGGCATCGAATTCGTGGATGCCACGCTCGCGCAGCGCCTCCGGCGCCTGGAACCGCAGCAGCGTGTACATCTCGCCGAGCGTGTTGGTGATCGGCGTGCCAGAGGCCTGGATCAGCGCCCGCCCTGGCCGCTTCCCCTCCAGGAAACGCGCCTTCACGAACAGGTCCCAGGCCCGCTGCGAGCCGTCCGGATCGACGCCCTTCAGGTTTGCCTGGTTGGTGGCGAAGCTGAGTTTCCGGAACTCCTGCGCCTCGTCCACGATGACCTGGTCGATGCCGATCTCCTCCAAGGTCACCATGTCGTCGCGCCGGCCATTCAGGGCGGAGAGTTTCTCCCCGAGTTTTTCCTTGGTTGCTTCCAGCCGCTTGCGGGTGATGCGGTCGTCCTTGTCGGCCCGCTCCGCGATCCCCTCGCAGGCTTCGATCTGTTCCTCGATCATCGCCTGCTCGAAGGCGGACGGCACGGGGATGAACCGGAACGCCGCGTGGGTGATGATCACCGCGTCCCAGTTCGCCGTCGCCGCGCGGGCGAGGAAGCGGGAGCGCCTCGCCTTCACGAAATTGGTCTCGTCGGCCACCAGGATGCGCGCGGTCGGATAGAGCTGGAGGAATTCGCGCGAGACCTGGGCGAGGCAGTGGCCGGGCACCACCAGCATCGCCTTGCTGATCAGGCCGAGCCGCTTCTGCTCCATGATCGCGCCGGCGATGGCGAAGGATTTTCCGGCGCCGACCGTGTGCGCGATGTACGTCGAGCCCGCGGCGACGATGCGCCAGATCACCCGCTTCTGGTGCTCGTAGAGGCGGATGATGGCGCTGGCGCCCGGCAGCGTCAGGTGCCGCCCGTCGAACCGGCGCGGCACCAGATTGTTGAAGCGGTCGTTGTAGATGCGCGCCAGGCGGTCGGTGCGGTCCGGATCGGTCCACACCCAAGCCGCAAACGCCTCCTTGATGTGCGCGAGCTTTTCCTTCGCGGCTTCGGTCGCCTCGCTGTTGAGCACGCGCTTCTCGACGCCCTCCTCGGTGACGGTGTCGAAGATCTGCGGCGTGGCGCTGTTCAGCGCGTCGTGCAGCAGCCAGCCGGCATTGCGCCGCGACGTGCCCCACTCGGAGGTGCCGGCGGCGGTGCCTACGAACGGGGAAATTTCCACCGTCCAGGTGGCGGTCTCGACCGTGTGCCACACCCGCGTCCGGGTGCGCATCAGCTCGGCGGCGAAGGCTTCGATGTCGGCCGCGGGAATCCATGGCGCGCCGAGGCGCGCGGTGATGTCGGAGGGGCGGAGGTCCTCGGGCTGCACACGCTGCAGCGCGGCCACGTTGCGTGCATATTGGGGATCGCGCTCGGCCGCCGCCGTGGCGATCGCCAGCTTGGTGCGGACGGCGCCCGAGAGGTAGGCCTCGTCAGTCTCCCAGGCGTCCGTTGCCGGGTTGCGGAACACGGCGTCGCCGAGCTGGGCGAGTGCCGTGTCAGGTTCGCAGTCGAGCAGTTCGGCCAGGTGATCAACATCGACGTGGCCGGTCTCGTTGAGCGTGACGGCGAGGGCGTCGGCCGCGGTGGCGATTTGTGGCGCGGTGGGGGGTGCGATCACCCGCTCGCGGAAGATCGCCCCCATCCGGGCCAAGCCGCTCTCCAGGTCGTAGTCCTCGATGCTGGCGACCAGCCAGCAATCGGGGTCGTCGGCGAAGGGTGCGAGATTGGGTCGGCGGTGTGTCTCGCGTTCGTCGCCCGTTTCCGGATCGGTCAGGGTGGAGATTTCGGTGCGGTTGATCGGGCCGAAGCTGCGGACGAAACCGCTGTAGGCGATGCGCAACCGGACCTGCGGCTCGCGCCATTGCTGGTCGGCCGCCTGCGCGCGCAGCACGTTCCGCACGGCATCGCGGATCGGCAGCAGGCCGCGGATGATCCTGGCGGCCCGGGGCGTGATGCCATCGCCAGACTTGCCGTTACGGATGGCGACCGGATGCGGTGCGCCCTTCACGATCTGCATCAGCGCGCCGCTGTCGCCGGTCAGGTAGGAGCCTTCCTTGATTGTCGCGCCGTCGGCGGCGGTGCCCGTCTGCACGGATGCGGCGCCGGCGGCGCCGTCATCGGCAAGCTCGGGCGATGCCGTGACAATGCCGGCGGGCAGGCGATCGAGCGCTTCGTCCAGACGGCTTTCGAGGTCCACCTCGTTCGCCAATGCGCGGCAGGTGTAGGCGAGACCGGGGCCGTAAATGCCGCGGCGCAACGCGTGCTCGCCCAGCACCATCTCCGGGTGCTCCAGGAAGTAACAGTTCACCGCGACGGTCGGCCGATCGGACTCGTCAGCAACATCCGGGTCGGCTGTCACGCATTGAACCGCGGCAAGGTCGATCCATGCCGGGCCGGCTGGTGGCTGGCCCTCGGCGCGCCGCTGAAACGCCAGCACGTCGATCACCACGTCGGTGCCGGCGCTGGCGCGCATGCTGCCCTCCGGCAAGCGCACCGCACCCACCAAGTCCGCCATGCCAGCGATGTATTCGCGCGCGGCGGTGCTGACCTTGTCCATCGTGCCGGTGCTGGTGACGAACAACGCGATGCCGCCGGGGCGCAACCGCGTGATCGAGCGGGCAATGAAGTAGTCGTGCAGGCGCAGTCGCAGTACGCGGGTGGTGGGATCGGCGCGAACAACACGATCGGCAAAGGGCGGGTTGCCGATGACCAGGTCGAAGCCGCTGCCGAGAGGGCTCCGGGCATAGTCCTCGCAACGCACGTGCGCCTCCGGATGCACAAGGCGCGCGATACGGGCGGTGACCGGGTCGTACTCGATGCCGGTGAGGTGGCAGTGCGGGCGCAGCGCGTCCGGCAGGAGGGCGAAGAACAGGCCGGTGCCCATGCCAGGTTCCAGCACGCGCCCCCCGCAAAAGCCCAGCCGCTCGGCCGCTCCCCACAGGGCACGGATGATTGTCTCCGGCGTGTAGTGCGCGTACTGGGTGGCACGTTGCAGCGCTGCGTATTCGGCCGGGGAGACGGAAGCTTCGAGCTCTGTGCCGATTTCTTCCCAGCCGGGCCGGAAACTATCCTCGCCGGGGCGTCGGAAGCAGTTCTGCGCCAGCTCGGTTGCGCCAAAGCCGGTGAAGCGGAGCAATTGCGCTTGTTCGGCCGGGGTCGGGATGCGGCCGCATTGCTCCAACTCTTTCGACAACAGGATCGCCGCGATGTTGTCCCGCGCACGCGCGGGCCAGCCGCGTGACAGCTCGCGCTCGCCGGCGAGTTGGAAATTGGTGCCACGGAATGCCGCGCCGCAACCGGGCACGGGGCCGATGTCATCGGAGTCCGCATCGTCCGGCGGGTCCTCATGGTCAGCGGTCAGCGCGGCTTGCAGCGCTTGGGAATTCCAACCCGACAGGGCGGTGTGGTCGAACAGGGCGACGGTGAATTCGTTGCCATCGGTTGGCATGGCGGTCTCCTCGCAACCAGCAGCGCGACCGCGTCCGCCTAATGCGGACAGGTCGTGCTGGTGGCGGTATGGATTGATGGAAAAGTGTGACTGCGCCTGCGGGGCGCGTGCGCTATGCGGCTATGGGCAGGGCGTACGGTGTGTCGCTGTCACCGGTCGACGTCGTGCGGTCTGGCGGGCCGTGGTGGCGCCTCGCGTAGTCGGGGTGGAACGCCAGTAGAAAATCCGCGATGCGTTGCGCGTCCGCCGCGGCGCGAAAGATCTCCTTGCGGTCCGAGCGCAGTGTCTCCAGCCAGTGCGCGATGTAGGCCGCGTTGTTGCTGAAGTCGCAGTCAACAATGCCGAGTTCGCCGCAGACCATCACGTGGCCGATCTCCGCCCGAAGTTCCTCACGCGCGTAATCATGCGAGCCGAACCGGTTGCGCAGGTCGCGATTGAGTCGTGCGGGGGCACCGGTCCAGTGCCCCATCTCGTGAATCAGCGTGCTGCAGTAGCCTTGCGCGGTGGCGAACGCGGCCTTCGGCGGCATCTGGATGTGGTCCGTTGTCGGCGAATAGAATGCGCGCTCGCCACCGAACCGCAGCACCGCGCCGCTGTTGGCCAGGATGGTCTCGCTGGCTTCTGGGGCACGCCATGGCGCTTCTGCCAGTGTCGGCGGTGCGAATGGCGGAATGCCGTCGATCTGGCTGGCATGGAACAACGTGAACGCGCGCAGCAGCGGAATACGCCGCACTGCATCCTCGTCGTCATCGCCACGGCTATCGTCGCGCACCTCCAGCCGCTTGAAGAAATACCCAGTCGTGCCGTGCTCACCGCGCCGGACCTGCCAGCCTTGTTCCGCGGCCTGCTTATAAGTGGCCCAGCGGGGATCGCCGCTGCTGAACGCGAGTGCCGACATTCCCAAGGTCAGCACATTGATGCCACGGTATCGTTGTCCTGTTGTCGCATTGCACGGCATCGCCGGGCCACCTGCCTTGTCCGGATCCCATGGCCTGCGCCATGGCGGCGTTCCCGCCTCCAACGCGGCAATGATTCGGTCGGTCACTTCCTGGTAATGGTCGCGCCGTGCGTTGGTGCCGTGCGCAATTCTGGCTCTGCTGCTCGTGTTGCTCATCGGGGTGTCCTTCCCTTACGGGTTGCTGAAACACCCCTTCCGCCCCGCATCCCGGATGACCGGGGCAAGGGCGCGCCGCTTGCGCGAGGCCGCAGGCCGGTCCCTTGCGGCGGGCAATCGGCGATGCGGTAACGCCTCTTATTTCAGAGTTGGATTTCATATTGTGCTTGAGGGTCGTCAAGTCTTCGTTTCGGTGAGTTCAGATAGGGTGGAAGAAACAACCGGCTATGTGAACCGCGATCCGCGATAGTGCGGCTAGCACCGAGCATGCCAACGCTGCCCGTATCGGCTGATGGTCAACATGGTTTCACCAGGGGTCGGCCGGCCGTCTGACCCCTTGCCGTAGCGCTACGTCCCACGCGTCAGACTGGCTAAGTTCGCACGCGCCTTGTCTACAAGCATCGGATCGTTGAATACGTCCGGGAAGTCCAGGACAACCAGCTCATAGGCGCAATCGAGGCGCCCGTGTTCGTGCAGCAGCTCGAGCCCCGGCGATGTCCTCATGTTCCGAACCATCCTTGTTACGGCTTCCTTCGGACCGTGGACTTCGATCATACGCCGCGTACGTGCCGCTTTGACGCGTTTGCCGCCGTGTTTGAGGGCAAGAAACTGCTCGTAGACGCGAATAGCTTCCTCAACACGCTCTACAAACGTCATATTCGGGCGAGCCAGACCGATGTCGAGCTGCAGCAAGCGCCGGTCGAGACCTGCAACAATGTGCGTCGCCGCGGTGTCGCCGGACAGTGCAACCGAAGCCAGGTTCGCGCGGAAGCGGGACAGCCATGCGCGGTCGGTTGATTCCTCAATGAGAGGAATGGCGGCAACGGGGCTCAGCTTCATGGCGGCGCTAATAGTCATCATGCAGTATGATTCGTATCGAGACAATTTGGGCTTCCGCCTTCCGCCAACTTTTCCTGCCCTGCCATAGCAGTGTGCCGGGCTGCTAGGGATGTGACCATTCTCCGGATTTACCTGAGACTTGTCACACCCATCTACCATCAGCTTTGCATCCCGTACCACGCTTGCACGCGGTCTACACAATCGGCAAGCTCGTCGCGCACCTCGTAGACCCAGAACCGCATCACGTCGTATCCGAGCTCGAAAAGGCGCTGGTTGCGGATCTGATCACGCCGGCAAAGCTCGCCGTTCCAGTTGCGATGGTATCGCTCCCCATCTACCTCGATTGCCAGACGCCGTTCGCCATCGATTAGCAGGAGATCCAGCAGGTACTTCTCGACGGGATACTGAGGAATGGGTCGCAGGTCTGCGCGGTAGAGGGCACGGTAGAGGATCCGCTCCCACTCCGAGACCAAATCTGGATTGGCGACTGGTGGATATTCTGGCCCGATGTCCTGAAGACACTCTTGAAGGTCGGCCTTGGCACGATGGTCCAGGGTTACCGAGTACTCGGCGAATCGTGCGAGGTACCCGATCCCTGATCTGATACATGCAGCTCTGTCTCCGACCACGAGGAGTTGAGCGCGCGCTCGCGTGATGGCGACGTTGAAAAGATTGGGGTTTCTACTGAGAAAGCCGAGGGCTCCATCCGAGATGCCGGCTGCGACCACCGGCGAGAAGACCATCACGTCTCGCTCGTCGCCCTGGAACTTGTGCACCGTATCAGCCAAAAACTCGGCTCGAATAAGGGCTGCGGCCAGGACGTCGTCGCGGTTGACAGACTCAGTGATTGCATTCGCCTGTGCGCGGAAGGGGGTGACGACGCCAACGGTGCCAGCGTATCGCTTGCTTACCAGTAGGTCCCGAAGGACATCGACCGCTGCGCGGCCCTCCGTTGCATTGACGGCACCCCCACCCGCGGGACGGACGGCGCGGCCCTTTACGTCGATCCATCGTATACCCGGCTCACCGCGGCTCGGGCTTTTCAACCGGTCGTAGCGCGTCGCGACCCGCAGCCTCTCCTCATAGAACTCCTTATTGGCGAAATTGATGATGTCCGCATGCGAACGGTGATGGTCAAAGAGCCCTATGATCTCGTCGCCCTTCACTTTCGTTGACGCTAATGCGAAAAGGGACTGATAGGAATAAGCCCAGTCTGCATAGAGGGGAAACAGGCCGTGCTTCGTAAGCAAAGCCTGGTCTTGCCCGCGCGGCAACCCGCTGATGTGCGAGAGCTGCTTCGGATCACCTATCACGACTATCGATTTTGCCCGGTAGAGCAACGGCAGCGCCGAGGCTATGTCGCACTGACTGGCTTCATCGAATATGACGATGTCGAAGATGCCGGGTTCGAATTGGATGCGACCGCGTGCTGACAGTGATGTCACTGCCCAGCAGGAAAGCAAAGGTGAAACGTCGCGAAATAGCTTTCGGTACTCGTCGCGAGCCGCCTTCGAGAGTTCGCCCTCTTCCCCAGCTTCAATCACCATTTTGAGTACCGCGGTGTAGCGACCAAGGCGTTGGCGCTGTTCGGGCGTCATCTTCGACGGTTGGAGGCGGAGCCAAAGTTTCCAGAGCTGAGCGGAGTTCTGGGCGATTCTGTGGAGGACGCCTGCCTCCAGCCGCGCCATCTCCTCCAAGGGACGGGCCCGCCGCAGGGCCTGCAAGCGGGCCCGGTAGTTGGCAGCGACCGAAACGTCGGCCAATGCCCGCCGAGCATCGGAACATAATTCTCGGAGATGCTCCAATCCACTGACGCTCCCCGCGCAGGCATCCACAGCAACGCCGACGGACGCGAATGCAGGGGTGACGGAGGTGGCGGCGCGCGCCAATTGTCCGAACCGACCTCGCCGCGCCAGTGGCCAAAGGAGACGACCGAGCAAGGGCGCCCTCGCTCGGTCGGCGCGATCCACAGCAGCATTCATCTGGTCGATTGCATGCTGAACGTGAATTACATCTATTTTATCAGCGCCGGCAAACAGGCAGGCCGGCAGTCGGCGCCGCGAATCATCCGCAGCTTGTTCGAGATGGTCCACCTCGTTTCGCAGCGCTACGAGGGCGTTAGCTTCGTTGGCGAGCCGCTGATGCTCTTCGAGTAGGCGATCATGAATTGATCGCACTTCCTCGAAGTCCTGGCGCTCGGATTCGGTTGAGGTGGCTGCCAGAAGACCAAGGACGTATTCTGCAAGGCGCGCCTGGTAAGCTTGCCCCCCAACCCGCAACAGAATTGGTCGTGGGCCGAGCGCGTTAGCGCGCGTCTCGACAACATCAACCGCCTTGTTGTTCTTGCTTGCGAACAGCACGCGCTTTCCCCGCCATGCAGCATTGACGAGGAGGTTCGTTACCACTTGGGATTTGCCTGTACCCGGCGGTCCTGTGATGACCGTGACCGGCCGCGTAAGGGCGGTGAGGACTGCTTCTCGCTGCTCGGAGTTCATTGGCAGCACTTCGAGGAGCGGACTGTGGCACGTCTCCTCTGCCTCTGAGGCCGGCGCACGAGAACAGCCGAGCCAGCGTCCCAGAGCCGTGCCGGCGTACCGATCTTCCGGCAACCGAGCCAACTCACGCAGTTCCTGCTCAAGTCCCTGCGTGAACGGGGATCCCTCAGCCATAATCAAGACTGCCCGATTGTAAATGCCTTGCTCGGTAAGTTCCGCGATCGGTGCTTCGACACCGCTGAGCGCCTCAGGATGGATCGACTCGCGCCAGGGCCACTCTTGTCGTATGGCATGAAGCCTGAGTGCCAACTCGTCTAGCTCTGGTGGGTCGCCTTCACCCGTAAGGCCGAGTTCGTGCTCCAGTTGCACGAGCTCGGTCATGACCATATCTCGCTCGGAGTTCGTGAACGCCTGCAACGGCTTTTGATTGACTATAGGGAAGCCCAGATCGAGGATGAGACGGCCCGATTCTGCCTCCTCCTCCAGACGAAATAGCAGCAGAGGCTCCACCATTAACCCCTCCCAGTCCGAACGACGCGACCTCATCCGTTTGATCGCGGTCGGGTAGCCGAGATAGAGATCATAGCGGGCACGGTCGGTGCGTTTGCTGCTCAACAGTTGTCGTGCTGCCGCGTTGTCGGTCAGCTCGGTCCGTGACCGGGGCAGGCTCTTCAGCTCCACGTAGTCCACGTGCCCGTAACGGGATGTAAGGAAAGTTGAGATCCCAGCGTCATCGTAGCCGAGGCAAGCCAAATAGTAACGAGCAAGCTTGGCCAAGTCAGTATTTGCAAAGCGAGGTTCCTCACGGGTGGCAGGACTTTCGGACTGTGATTGGTCCGAGGCCGCGAGATGCCAGCGATAGGTGCGATCCTGACGCACTTGATCACTCAGATGGCCATAGAGTCGTTGGTTCACCTCAGTCCGGTCACGCCGCAGCTCCCGTGCAATCTCGGCAGCGGTCTGGCCGGGTTTCTGCCGTAGAGCCTGGACGATCAGGACCTCCAAATCATCGGCCATCAGCCGACTCCACCATGTTCGTGTTCGCCGTCCACAAGCCATCGTCGCCCGCGAACAAGGATGAAGTCACTTATCGATGGCAAAGCCGTAAGAGAAGTGTAAGGAGTCATTTTGTTGTCTCGGCTGTGGTTCATCGTGGTTGATCATGATTGTCGCGATCCTCAATCATGCGATCGTGTCCCGCAGCAGCGCGAGGGTTTCTTCCTCCGAGACCTCCCCGGACCCGAGGGTGTCGCGCACAAGCTCTCGCTTTCGTTGCAACAAGGCGTGCAGGTTTTGATCGAAGGAGCGGCGGCCGGGACAGATGGATTGTGGTACATGCACCGTAACAGGGCGCGTTTGTCCAATTCGCAGCACGCGGCCAGTGCACTGATCTTCGACCGCTGGATTCCACCAGCGCTCCAGGTGGACGGCGTGGTTGGCGCTGGTCAGCGTCAGTCCGACGCCGCCCGCCCTCGGCGACAACAGCATCACGTCGAACCCGGGCAGAGCCGATTGGAAGCGGTTCACCCGCGCTTGGCGCGCAGCCCCTGGGACGGTGTCGGCGGCGGCGAGAATCCGCGCATAAACGGCGCGCACCGAAAAGTTGGCACAGGACTTGCCGTCGAATCGATGGTGGCAACGAGCGCTGGCTGGCAGACCCCTGTCAATGCCGCCAGCCGCCG
>Ga0335072_10000719_pt1 | contig 59798 bp, 57 predicted proteins | sample Lox_Sample_21_FD_206725 | JGI IMG/M metagenome (GOLD analysis project Ga0335072, IMG submission 206725) | Soil microbial communities from Loxahatchee National Wildlife Refuge, Florida, United States - Lox_Sample_2.1 | ecosystem: Environmental > Terrestrial > Soil > Wetlands | place: USA...
TTCCCGAACGATCCATATATCTGCTGATAGAAAACCCAGATCTTCGATGCGCCTTGGAGCACTTTGCCGTCAGGAAATGTGATCGTAGAAGAGTCAGCGTAGAAACGCAGAGGGTCGGTATGGTATAAGTTATCGAAGCCGACGGAATACTTCTGGTAAAACTTCAGAACCGGATGTGGTGTTGCCAGATCAGCCTCTGAGATGGGTGCCACGAAAGAAAGCGTTGTTGATGACATTGCTAGCATTCTTGTTTCTAAACTGAACGAAGCAACTCGGATTAAGCTATTGCTGGCGTCAAGAAGGGGTGTGTGCAGAATATATCTGTTGGAACATGTCTTCAGTGCGGTTCTCTTGCACGAGATTTACGATGGATAAGCTTTATATAAGCCTTTTTCCGGCGTTCCATGCCAATTTCGACGGAAGATATCGCTTTACCGCATATAATATTGCTATGGTAGGCTATTCGACCGAGACCTAGTGTGTATGTTGCAGTTGCTGACGTGAATTGCCTTAGCGCGACAAGCCTGCAGACAGACGTTCCATCAATACACCGTGGTGGAATTCCGACTCAAGTTTCGATATCGATTGTTAGATCCGTCGGCAAGACCTCTCTCGGCTGCGTATAAGCAATGAAAGGAAAATTTGTAGTCGTCGAACAATCGGCGTTTCCAAGGTCCATCATGTTTGGCTCTTGGCTCGCTCTTGCTGCCACTGCATGAGTGAACTACACCCACAAAGTCTGAATCATTCACGATGAGGTAGACAGTCGTAAGAGCTGTGGATACAAAGAGGAAGTAAAGGTTACATTCAGACTACGGGCTAACCGCAACCTCTGTCGCTACGATTATCGACCTCAAGCCTCCATTATCGAAACCTTCAACTTTCATATGCAATCACAGCCAACCACCCACCACCAAGTTACAAACACATCAAAACGTAGCAAATAGGCGCCTTCAGACCTCTGTGTTAATCAGGAGGATGAACAAGATTCCGCAGTCCCGAGTTGCTTGTTGGGCTCGGAGAACCTTAGTATTGTTCTCGAGACAATGCTTGCCGAAAACAGACAACGGCATGGATGACATTCTTCTTTTCCTACGACGTGGCTGTGAAAAGTACGGTACAATATGAATCTATGTCTATTATTCCAGTTCTTATATCTTCTCTCAAACTTGCCAGTCTTCTACAAAACTTCATCGACACTTTCTCCCTTTCAAATCCCCTATGTAACGACTACTAACCAGCTCCGAAATACTTCGACTCCAACTAAAGAACCTTTCAGAACATTTACCTTGATCCATTCGAAGAAATGTCTCTAGCCAACGCTACATATCCACCGCCGGCTGATCCATTCACCCAGCCAGTTACCCTCCTCCTGCCGGACGGAACGCCCTTCAACGTTACGATGGACGACTTCGCTCAGATGCACTTTTGGGGCGTCAACATGGGCATACTCTACGGTATTGAGACTGGTATGACAGTCATCACCATTGTGGCATACGTCCTCCTTGTGCAAACCTCGAAGCGCAAGACCATGGCGTACGTGCTCAACATGCTGGCTCTCATCTTCAACTTGATCAAGAGCCTCCTGCTTTGCGTTTACGTGGCAGGGCCATGGCAGAACCCATATGCATACTTTGCTGATGATTGGTCTCTTGTTCCGCGATCAGCGTATGCAAATTCAATTGCTGCGAGTGTCGCCAAAGTCGTGCAGCTGAGCTGCATGGAAGCATCACTGGTCCTCCAAGTCAACGCTATTTTGTGTACTTCAGTCAGGCGTCGCCGATGGCTGCTTGTTGCCCTCAGCATGGCTATTGGCTTGATGGCTATCGCATTTTCTTTTGCCTTGATGGTCGTCAACTGCAAGGCTATCATGGATTTGGAATCCGGGTACGACTTCGAATGGCTTACCAATGCAGCGAGTATCACAGTTACGATCAGCATTTGTTTCTTCTTCGTCATCTTCACCTCAAAACTAGGATACGTGCTCCTGCAGCGTCGCAAAGTTGGTATCCGGAAGTTCGGACCAATCCAGATCCTCTTTGTCATGAGCCTGCAGACGATGATCATTCCGGCGGCTTTCTCAATTATTGAATTCTGGGTCACCATCGACGATTTGTACACACTGACTCTCTGTCTCACCTCCATTATGCTGCCACTCTCAACGCTTTGGGCTCAAACTCCACTCGATGAGAATAGAGCATCTGGTCGGAGTTACACCCCAGCAAGGAAGCCTCTCATCAACTCCTATGGATCAGATTCACAGCCTTCTCCTCAAAAGACAGGATTCAATATGTCTAAGAGCGATGACGTGCTTCTTTCTGGGACATCTAGCGAAGCAGAGAAAGATGTGGAGTCACAGATGAACAACATCAATATCATCATTTCAAAGTCTTGAGATGCATCGACGGCCACCTTGAGGATTACTCCTATGGGATCGAAGTACACGATTGAATTGCTTGGGCTTGGGATACACTAAAGGATACAAGAGTCATAGCTTTCGATGTGGATCTTGGAGAGTATTCATGGAAATCGGTATGGATATACGCTCAGGAAGATGACTATTACTCGATGAGCTTGTAACTTAAAAGCACACGAATGGAAGGCACAAGGTCTCCATGTTCATCTCAGACTTTATTCTCAAGTTCGAAAATGAAGTGATCTAGCATAATAGTTTCATTCTATAAAGTGGCAGTTACATAATGGTAAGGTGTAGCTTGCCATTCGTTCCAAAGCCGTCTGTTTAACGCATGATGCCTCTATGATTTACATCGTGGACTCCGCATCACTCTCATCATACAGCTCCGCTTTCTTCCTCCTTTCTTCAGCCATCTCGTTGTAAGTGGCCCAGCTCAAAATCATGAAGGCCAGGATGATGAACAATCCGCCTATAACGCTCGCTGCCGTTAAGGGAACGTACAACGGTGGGGGCAACATCTGGTCTAGAACCGCAACAATGAAGATCGTCAACAGAGCCGCCACACTACTCAATACAGGACTCGTAAGGCTGATAAGAATCAAGAAACTCCCCGAAAAGACGGCATTGGCGAGAACGGAAATGGCTAGCATCCACGCCTGCTCGCCGCGCGGAAGCTGAAAGGTCTCGATGCCTAGATAGTGAAGAATGGGCAGGGGGATCCACAAGACGAGCAGGGTGAAGGAGCCGATCATGCTGCCGAAGGTGTTTGCGAAAATCATGCCGCGGCCGGGGCTGCACTCGTCGGGCGGGCACGCCACGCGCTTGTACAGCACCTCGTAGAGCCCGTACAGCACGCTGCCGACCGCCATGATGATGTTGCCCACCACGCGCTTCGCCGCGTCATCGGCGTGGCTGTCGTCGTGGTGCGGCCCGCCCGCCCCGCCGCCCGACTTGTTGCCGTGCTTCGCTGTTGACTCGCCGCCGTACGATACCACGAGCACGCCGAAGATGGCGATGCCAACGGCCAGGACCTTGGACACGCGAATCGTGTCGCGAAGCAGGCAGATGCTAAAGGCGTAGGCGAAGAAGGCGCTGCAATTGTAGATCGCCGAGAGGTCCGACGCGGTGGTGAGGTTTACGGCAATGTACCACGATATTCCAGCAACGGTCAGGGAGCACGTAACGATTGCCGTTGTGCGGAACATGTATCGCCAGGGAGACTGTTCGGTCTGACGAGTGGTGAGGTGCAGAGTCTGATGATGGACCATCTGCGCTGTCTGCCGTATTTGGCGTATGTGTTGATTCCAGAAGACATCCCAAGGAAGATGCCATTTTTGTAGTCGGAGGATGAGGAATTGGAAAGGCCACAATAGAGACCATGAGCCGTGATTGAAGTATCTGTCCGAAACAAGTTAGCATCTGCGTCTTTCCAATCAGCACGGTAATGATAGTACGTACAGCATACAATAAGACTTTTCCCAATGCAAATGCTTCGTAATATACACTGCAGTTTCCGTCTGCACCGCGAAAGATATCAAAGTCAGCACTAAGAATATGCTCGCGAGGACGTAACGCCGCTTGGTAGCCAATTTGGCCTCTAGCTCCGGATCACGCTCATGCAACCTCGAGTGCCGGCTCGCATCTCGAGGCCGCGGTGGAGAATCATAGGCAGGCAGGTCTTTGGACGCCAGCAACGGTTGAGACGATCTCCCTTCATCGTGCCGCTCTAAGGATGACCGCAGGTCTGAAGGCATGCTGTCTTCGTTGTCGTCGTCTTCCCAAATCTCGTTGTTCCAGTCGTCGAATGTCTCTTCCTCGTTGGCAAACGCATTCGGGTCAGGCAGTTTGTCCTGACCACTGTTCGATCCAGCTACGGCGCCTCGCCCAGCAGCATTGGCTTGTGAGGCTGGCTGTATGAGGGTGAAAGGTGACGAAGTGCGTGAGTGCTGCCGTGATGAAGGTGGAGAGAGGTGGACGGGGGAGCTGAAGGTTTCTGAAGAGGCCGATGCGTGGTCTTTATCTGCAGAGGATCTTTCCGGGTGAAGTCGTGCGAATGGCTGAGAGGACAGATTCCGCGCGGCTTCGGGAACGTTTGTAGGCATGCAAATGGGGTCGGGCGAGGAATGCAAAGATACGGCGCAGACGGAGGTTTAAGGAAAAGGCTGTTTGGTTTGAGATTAGCGACCCACCACTTTCCAAAGGTTGCTTTACGGTTTTCGAGGTTGACGTGTCGAGGGCACGCGGATGCAGTGTCTCATGGGTCCCGGGCTTAGCGGGTACCAAAGGGTAGGGCTGTTTTCCCATTGGATTTGGCCCAATGGTTGGCCCAAGACAGTAATTGGCAGCGTGACTTCCCATAAACACCTGTTCTGCACTCATTCATCGGGCACACGACCTTTGCTCAAGGCCAATGGCCGCCTGAGGTGGTTAATCTGACCGCAAGCACATTGCCTCATATCCGCTATATCATTACTGTATCGTAACTCTCTCGGGGCAATGGCGCGAGATATCTGAGTAACTTGGCTACCGTATCGTACCCCTCTGCCAGCTCTGCGACGCCCTATGATGATGATGTACATTCTGTTGCTCCAATCTGGTTTGTTACAACAGTCTCTTCCCCAGTCACTTTCTGGTTCTTAATTCTCTTCTTTCGCTTCGCAAATCCGTCTCAAATTGCTGCCACAATGCCTCTCGTCGCTCAACGTCCCAAGAACCGCATCATTCTTGGTCTGATGACTTTTGGGCCTGACCGCAAAGCCGGAGCCCGAATCGATTCCTTGGACGAGTTCGGCCAAATCCTAGATTACTTCCAGCAACAGGGCTACAATGAAATTGACACCGCTCGAGTGTACGTCGAAGGGAAGCAAGAAGCTTTCACCGCGCAAGCGAAATGGAAAGAACGTGGCCTGACGCTGGCAACCAAGCATTATCCCACGCAACCTGGCATGCATACTCCCGACAAGATCCGCGAGGCTCTTGAGACGTCTTTGAGAGAGCTACAGACTGATACTGTCGACATCTTCTACCTTCACGCTGCCGACAGAAGTGTGCCATTTGAGGATACTCTCGCTGAAGTGAACAAGATGCACAAGGAAAGCAAATTCGTGCAGCTGGGCCTTTCGAATTTCACTGCATTCGAAGTCGCGGAGGTTGTCATGATTTGTAGACAGCATGGCTGGGTCCGTCCAACCGTTTTCCAGGCCATGTATAATGCAATCACGCGCGTTATAGACCCGGAATTGATCACGGCGTGCCGAAGATACGGCATGGATATCGTCATTTACAATCCACTCGCTGGCGGCCTGCTCAGTGGGAAGTATAAGCTGAACGAGATACCAACTGATGGACGATTTTCCGACACCGATAAATCAGGAGGCTCATTGTATCGTGGTCGGTACTTTAAAGACGCCTCGTTCGATGCTTTAAACATGATCGAGCCCGTTGTCAAGAAACACAACCTTACGTTGATAGAGACTGCGCTGAGGTGGTGTATACATCATTCGCAACTAAAGATCAAAGATGGCAACGACGGCATCATAATAGGCGTCAGCAGCATCAAACAACTGGAGAGCAATTTGACAGACTTGGAGAAAGGCCCTTTACCGGAAGAGGTTGTCAAGACACTTGACGAGGCATGGCTAGTTTGTAAGGGCACTGCTCCGAACTACTGGCAAACGGATCTGGTTTACACCTATGACACTACAAAGGCTTTGTTTGGCTAGATGAATGTCGTGATTTGAATATGGATGGTTTGACAGAACAAGGTTGCAATTTCTGTTCGACTGGGCTTCCTCCTCGGCAAACCGAAAGAACATACCTTAGGTGACGATTAATCGTCATCTTAAGTGAAACAGAGCCGAGTCGTTGCTTTCAGGCGGAGTGGCAAACTCTTCCAATCGCTATCCCATAGACTGCGATCCGCTGCTTCGCTTCCGCTCTTTACGTCAGCGCGTACTCACTCTCCGGATGCTTTACTTCAAACATCGTGCTTACTCCTTTATTCATCGCCGATACATTCGGCCAGCTAGAATCGTGGCTCTAATAGCTATCGCCGTTAGGAAACGACAAAGCTTTCTCACCAGCTTCAGGCGTAGTATTCGAGCAGACGGACGGTCCGACGTTCTGCATGAAGCAATAATGCCTAATTTTCTCCTGCAAACTCAATATCAGCTGGCTACTAGGCAACAACCTTGACGCAAACTCATCGCCCGGTTCTCCATTTAGGTTGTTGCTAGTACCAGGCCAACTTATGAAAGGTCCTTACCATGCATTGAGGAGCTTGATTCCTACTCGTAAATGCTACGAGACTTAATTATCCTTGAGTCGGTCTCGTCTTTCTGGGAAAGCGAGTGGCCAGGGCTTCATGTTCAGACTTGCAAGGACAGTGACGAGCTGCAGATTTTCTTTTTGATCAGCTCTCATAGACTTCTCAACTGAAAAGTCTGAGGCAGCCTGATAGGATGAGCTGGATGGGACTCGTATCTTTGTCCGGATGGCTGCTCGTGGGTTATGTACCATCTCAGCAAGGTCAACGAGTGCATTTTGAACATGTGGTTGAGGAAGAATGGCGAGGCACGGCAGATGAAATAATAGGCAGGTCGAGAACAGAAGGCGGGCCGACGCCACAATCATTCAGCCCAAAGCGGAGGAGGCGTCGCGGGTTCTCCATTTAAGGCACGATTTCCCCTGGCCATCTCATCGAATGAAACCGCAATAATCCCCGGACGCCTGTTAACGTGGCTGCCATTAGATGCGAAATTTGCCGCTGATTCATTTACCTGCTTTTTCGGAGGGCATGGTGTCGGCCCATTCCAGTAAAGCTTACAAGGTTGCAGGAGCTAGGAACAAACTTAAACTTACAAAGCTTCGGGGGACGGACCAGCCATCTCCACCACGATTCGGGATACATCCAATACTTTGACGTCGTGGCGTCCAAATGACCTTGATCTTCCGCTGTGTGCAACCATGCACTGGCGCAGAGCCAATATCGTCGCCGCCAATTGCGGGATTTCCTCTCGGGCACGATCGCCTGATGTACATGGCACTCTTGGTGATATGCTCTAGATGCAGCCAGGCCGTGGACTATGTGGCTTGAAGGGGGACCACTTGAAAGTTGGAGTGACAATGTCGTGAACCCTTTTATCTTCATCTCCGCCCGCGTCTGGGCCAAGCTGACCGTTGCACATATATCTCCGCTTTTCGTACGAAGTATGTGACGATGCTGTCTTCAAGCTGAGAATGTTCTCGAGACCTTGATTCTTCAGGACCACCTACCATCCGTTCCATGATTTCACAATAAACTACCCATGTATTGGGGAGTTCTAGCGGCGTTCTGCTGCTGCAGTCTTGTCGGATCCGCGTTCGCTCAAAGTCAACAACTCGATGACTCGTCTTTACCTAATTGTGGGGTGAGTAGAAACACGTTTCTCAGTTTCATGAAACTACTTTCACTCTTTAAACCGGAATGCACCTCTCACCTCTAATCCCGCATTTGTCTTCCCACAAAGCAACAGAAAGAGGTGGACAACGCCCGGCGCACGACTCCCCCGGTCTCTTTCGATGCCATCATCATCAAAACACTTCGGCTTGAGTCCTAGTACGATGTTGCTTGACATAAACTGACAATTTCCAGCAATATTGCGTCCAGAATGCCACAGCCTACGCCAAATCGATTGGCAAATGCCTTAAAGGAGAGAATCCCTATTGCCTGTGTCAACGAGCAGATTTCGACGCGAAAGTGAAAGCTTGCGCGAACACAACATGCACTGCGGCATCAGACCTAACTACCGTGGATGCATGGACGGATGCGCTTTGTGCAAATGCCGTACAACCCAATTGGGCTCATAATAATACTTCTCAACCTACATCTTTCTCGAATTCAACATTTTTGACCGCCATTCCATCTAGCTCATTCACACCGATCGCCACCGCGTATATAACGGCGACACCAACAGCCAACGCAACGGCTGCGACAGGAATAGCCAATGCAAACTCAAACACTAAACTCAGCCTTGCCCCGGTGATAGGAATAGCCCTCGGCATTCCACTAGCCGTCATCTTGGTCGTCAGTCTTGTCGTGTTCTTATGGCAAACCCGCCGGAATGCGAAGAAAAAGACGGAGGAGGAAGGGCCAGTCAATGACGTGAAGCCTATGACGCCGATTCACGAGATTGACGGCTCTGAGATCCCGACTGAGCTGCCAGCACCATTCAAGGGATCAACATTCCCCTTGACCAGAGTGGGAGAGTCTCGATCAGTCTCAGATATAATGAGCGATGGGGATTTTGATTGGAATAGCTCTCGAACACACATTCTTGAGAGAGTGGGATCAGATGCGCTGAGCATAGGGCCCATTAGCCCGCTGGCACCAAGCTCAAGGGATGGGAGTCAGCGTTAAGCGACATAAACAACTACCCTGAGCATCAGCATTTGGAATTGAGGGTAAAAAGGCATATACATGTACGAGTCATGACAGCAAATCCGTAGTCTTGCAATTACGATACAGTGTTGAGCGCAGTAATTCCAAGGTTGGGGGAGAAAGCTGAAAATTCGGCATCAATCAGCAAGGCTGAGAAGACGGCGCCGATATGGATGGACATGATGGACATGATGGAACAATAGTAATTCAATTCAATTAAATTAAATCAGACACATCTCATGTCAATCATACTAGATCCTTCATGCTCGCCACTCATGCAGCTTGTCGTCAATTAAACTAGGTATCACCGATCCGGTAAAGGGCCAGATGTAGATCCGCGTCGCGTTTTGGCCCAGCCGATCGGACTCAGGTACCATCTCAATTCACTCCCACCAGCAAGCCTCTCAAGTACGCACGCAAACAGGCATTTCGCTGTCTATCCCCCTCAACCCTTGGACTGAGTGAATTCTCCATTATTGCATTCCGGTCGGCAATTCCCTAATGGCCTATGAAATGCAGCACCTAGGCGGTCGCGGTAGGCTCCGGATGCGCTTCCAATCTTTTGAACTTCCCACTTACTAGGTTGCAGCCTTCAATCACGAGCCGTCCAGCAACACAGAAGCAGAATACGATCGCCTGCGCAATCTAGCCCGCCAAGAGATATCTAAAAAGCAATCGATAGGAGCCCAAGCACACCAAGCCTACGAGTCCGGCGACGGTGGCCGCGCTCACGAGCTCTCCGAACAGGCCAAGCAGCATGGCGCCCAAGCAGACGCGTACAACAAGCAAGCCTCCGACTACATCTTCCGTGCGAACAATGTCAACGTGCCCTCTGACACCATCGACTTACACGGCCAGTATGTCGAGGAGGCGGAACGCATCCTGTCTGACCGGATACGCTACGCGCAGAGCCAAGGGCAATCGCACCTCCATGTCATTGTCGGCAAGGGCAACCATAGCGAAGAGCATGTGCAGAAGATTAAGCCGGCGGTCGAGAAGCTCTGCAACGAGCTGGGCCTGAGTTACAGGACCGAGGAGAATGCCGGCAGGATGTACGTTGACTTGCAAGGTGGAGGCGGAGGCTATGTGAATCAACCGCCACCGCCGCTGCCTGGCAACTTTGGCAATCAGTATGGCCAGGGCTACACTGGCGGTGGATATGGAGGCGGGTATGGAGGCGCAACACAACAGCAGCAACAGCAGCAACAACAGCAGGAAGAGGAAGACCTGGTTTCCGGCATTTTCAAGTGCTTGAAGGGGTGCTGTACGGTTATGTGAAACAATCTAATTGGAAGATGAGGAGCTGCGTGTGTGATTACATCGTGAAGATTGGGTTTCGTATACCTCATCCGCAAAAAAAAGGATGGATGAGGTTGCAACGATTTGACTGACTTGGATACCCTCAAAGTAGAACGGTTACTCCATACATAGAAATGTACAACAACACCGAATTGGCAAGAAACCCTTGGCAAGGTAGATATCTTCCATGAATTATATATATATTTTCTCTTAGTAATGCGTCCTTACTTCATAAGAAGCGCATAGGAGCGTTCCAGTATCACAATGGAAAGTCTCGTTGCTGGCTTTGGTCAGCCTTACCAGAAGCTCAAGTGGCCCGTGCGGATTGGCGTATCCCGACCAGCCGACCCTGACGCGACTTCAATATTGAGAGACGCGCGAAATCAACCCCACCAAACAACCAACCGTACATCCTCATCAAGATGCCACGGTATGTCGTTGAGGTAGAATATCAGGCAATGTATTTCGCTGACATGTCTATAGAGAGATCATTACAATTCAGGCCGGCCAATGCGGCAACAGTGGTACGTGTGCAGTCTGCTCTACAGCATTCATCCCACCCCTTTGGATGTTGGCGCACAACAATGAGTGATGTGTGAATGCTAACGCGTATACTGTAGTCGGCAGTCAGTTTTGGCAACAGCTGTGTCAGGAGCACGGCATTAATCAAGATGGTAATCTCGAAGACTTTGCGACAGAGGGCGGTGACAGAAAGGATGTTTTCTTCTATCAGGTATGAAGGTGTCTTCCCAAGCATTTTCAAGCAAACGACTAACGTTTCGCAGTCGGACGATACGAGATATATTCCTCGCGCGATCTTGCTAGATCTGGAGCCTCGAGTGATCGGTGCCATCCAATCTGGCCCTTACAAGAATATCTACAACCCTGAAAACTTCTACGTCCACAGAGAAGGCACCGGTGCTGGTAATAACTGGGCCGCTGGCTATTCAATGGGCGAACAAATTCATGAAGATGTTATGGACATGATTGACAGAGAAGCAGACGGAAGCGATTCGCTCGAGGTACGGCTGCCGAATCAATGCGTTTGAGACTGATCTGACTGGATTCAGGGTTTCATGATGCTGCATTCCATAGCAGGCGGAACCGGCTCGGGTCTAGGCAGTTTTCTGCTCGAACGACTGAATGACCGATTCCCAAAGAAGCTGATTCAAACGTACTCTGTCTTTCCGGATACTCAAAACGCCGGTGACGTCGTTGTACACCCATACAATAGTCTCCTCACAATGAAGCGCCTCACCCAAAGCGCCGATAGCGTTGTTGTTCTTGACAACGGTGCTCTTTCGAGGATAGCAGCCGACCGTCTACATGTTCAAGAGCCGTCTTTCCAACAAACCAATCAACTGGTCTCCACTGTCATGTCGGCTTCTACAACAACGCTGCGATACCCTGGTTACATGCACAACGATCTTGTTGGCATCGTCGCATCTCTCATCCCCACTCCACGATGCCACTTCCTCATGACATCCTACACGCCTTTCACAGGCGACAACGTCGAGCAAGCAAAGACGGTGCGGAAGACAACAGTGCTCGATGTTATGAGAAGACTTCTCCAACCCAAGAACAGAATGGTGTCTACTACGCCGTCAAAGAAGAGCTGCTACATCAGCATCCTTAACATCATCACCGGTGAAGCTGATCCTACAGATGTGCACAAGTCGCTACTAAGAATACGCGAACGACATCTTGCCACGTTTATCCCGTGGGGTCCCGCATCTATCCAAGTAGCACTCACTCGAAAGTCTCCATATATTCATACTTCACACAGAGTGTCGGGCCTTATGCTTGCGAATCATACGGGTATTGCCACGCTGTTCAGAAGAATTGTCCAGCAGTATGATCGACTAAGAAAGAGAAATGCGTTTTTGGAACAGTACAAGAAGTATTCCCCATTCGAGGAGGGGTTGGGCGAGTTTGACGAAGCTAGAGCCGTGGTGATGGACTGTGTGAAGGAGTACGAGGATGCCGAGGACGCAGATTACCTCACCAAAGACTCCGGAGGCGGTGCAACTGCTGGAGCGGATGTGGGATCTTAATGATTAGACGTATTGACATTTTGGCGTTGGTGGGAAATAATCATATCCCGGAACAGCCAACGAAGACGCGTCTATTTCTGCTCCTCAGTCTATGCACTACTACAGCTTCTTGATGCCTTCTTCCACCTTTCCAACCCAGTCAATCTCAGGCCAATCACAACTTTTGGCCAGCAATACCGCCAACTCTTCTAACTTGCTCTGATCAACTTCGTCGAAGCCGGCAAGCTCTGCACAGTCAATGTCAATGATAGCTACTAGCTCATCACCGTTGAACAAAATTGGCACGACAACCTCGCTTTTACTTGCACCATCGCAGGCAATGTGTCCCGGAAAAGCTTCGACGTCTTTCACGACAAGGGTCTTCCTCTTACTCGCAACGGTTCCACAGACGCCTTTGCCGAATGATATCGTCTGGCAAGCTACCTGTCCATGGAAGGGGCCTAATATCAGCTGATTCGGCACAGTAGGATCGAGCGTGTAAAAGCCGGCCCAGTTAACGGACCGGCTGGGTTCGGGAAGGGCATGAAAGGCGTGGTAGAGGAGAGAGGCGGTGTTGGCGAGATTGCTCTCACGAGAATGTCAGCGCCCAGTACTTTTCTCAAGGTATGGCTTTATCTGTACGAACCAGACCCAGTTTCTCTGCCCGTCGAAGAGTGCGGCTGCTTGCTCGAGGACTTGAGCGTAAGCTTCCTCCTTTGTGATGCCAGAGGCGAAGGTGGAGGCTTCAGCGTGGACCTGATTGAGTTTTTTAGTGTCGCTGAGATTCGGAGAAGCTCCTAGGATTCGAAAGTACACACCATGGTTGTCCGTCGGAGCTTTTGGCAATTCTAGTGAATGTGTGACGCTCATGGCACGATTTGTATGTAGGCTTGCACTGTCATCCATGTTAGCCAAGTAATCCCTGTCGACGCTAAATGCGCCACCAAAGGGCTACTAGAATGACATCAGAAGGCTGAGCTCTCGCCTTCCATCGCCATTCTCTAGAATGCCAGATTCAGCAGGAAGAATTGGCGTGCCGATGCGCATGACGAGGATTGAATACGAGATCAATGGTGCCAGAATCTTGATCCCAAAGATCAGCGTCATAATTCCTTGCTATCAGTGGCCGAAGCAAACTGCTGTTCCACGCTGCCCCGAATTTCGCCTTGTGACGTTACCTTTCGATGTCATAACCTCATCAGCCAGAGACAACCCTCGCTTAGCCTTGGTCTAAGGGAAGTTGCAAATGGAAGGCCACAGATATAATTATATGTGAGATCCGTGCTACATAACTTGCAGACTTCATCCAAAACTTTCTACATCCTCCTAGTCTTACAACCCACTTGTGAACTACCTCTTAAATCGATATACAACCATGGAGACTGTGAGAAACGCCGTTAGCTCCGCATTTGGCAGCAGTAACAACTCTGCGCAGAACGAAACGAACGGTACCGAGCCTGTTTCTGGCCAGACTGGAGCCGGCACCGCCAATGAGCCGTTTGATAAAGGCAACGAGAATGAAAACGGTGAGTACCTTAGTTGAATGGTGAACCATGCTGTCGCCAATTCATTCTCAAGCAATATATTTCAGCAAGACATGCGGACTACACATGCCTATATGCATCCTTATTACCTGAGAACTCTTTCCACTCTCATTTTTCCAGTCTTGCACACGATCCAAACGCGTCCCTCAATCAACCCACTGACTACTCACAGTTACAAACGAATCATCTAATACCACGTCCTCTGACACAGCCACAAGGACTGAAGACCAGCCTGCTGAAGACCTAGCCTCAAAGACTGAAGACCAGCCTACTGAAACCTCCAATGCTCCTCAGTCCCAAACCGTCGACCCCACTAAAGCTGAAGCGGAAAATAAAGCTGAGGACACGACATCGAACCCTACAGCAGACGACTCAGCTGCCAATGCGGACTCGGGAGACGTCAAACACCCTGCCAACGAAGATGAGAGGCAAGAGATGGCGCGTAAGGGTGAGCTTCCAAAGGATCCCAACGACCATTCGGGAGAACCGATGAAGATGCACGATGATAGCGAGCATCAGGAGGGTGGCGATGACAGCAAGGACCAAGCAGAGGGAGAGAAGCACGATGATGGTAAAGACAAGGGTAAGCGCTACTTCACACTGTTTAATGGTTCTTAGAAACGCATTGCTGACCATTTGCGACTGCCTTAGGAACCGGAGAGAAGTGGGTTAAGACCTCTGGCATGGCAGCCGACGGCGGTGACTTCGATGCCACCAAGCCTGGCGCTGGACGTGAGGCAAACAGGCTGATGGAGCAGAAGGGCATCCATAAGGAGGATCCCTCGGAGCGAGGAAAGGTCACGGCTACCAACGACGATGACGAAAAGGCTGCCACAGGATCCAAAGGTCCGGGCCCAATGGAGAAATTGAAGGATAAGCTCCATATTGGAACGGGAAGTCATGGTAACCAGCAATCCGTTTAAGGGAGCTGCGTGCAGCGCTGTGGGAAAGCAAATGTGACAACTTGGTTCGGATTAGCGAGAATGGCACGACAGGCGAAGACGAAAATTAATTTCTTTCCTGAAGCAAATTAATGCTTTTCTTTGGATTTTATCATCGAATGATTCGTATTTGAGCCTAAATCGAGACTTCGTTTACATTTGCCGAGTGGTCAATCCAACTCCCCTTGTGAAATGACTGGCATCCCCGCATTTACATTGACGATGCAACGAATAGACTTGCTCCGCTGACGATAAACTCAGATTGTGCGCCACTTCAGAAAAGAGTCTGAAATGCAGAAGAGAACTGTAAGAGCCTGGGAGCTTGAGATAGATTCTTGTTATCGCTGCCCAGCCCCGAATCGGTACGTCAGTTGCTGAGGAACATATCCACTTTATGACATCAAGGCGTCCGAAGTTTTCTCTTTAGCTCAGACATTGCCCAATTTCGATATATCCTTTTCTACCTCATTCAGTAATGGAGAACCTCCCACCAGACCACTTCGCCGTCACAGGCGCCTACACGCCGCACGTCCACCGCGATCAATATCCAGCCATCGACCCGACATCGCCAGCGCTCCGCCAGTCCGGCAAAGTGGTCATCATCACGGGCGCATCCGCGGGCATTGGGGCGCGGGGGTTCGCGCCGGCGTTCGCGAAAGCGCAGCCCAAAGCGGTGATCCTGGTAGGGCGCGACACGGCGAAGCTGGCGGCGACGGAGGCGGCGGTCGCGGCGGCGGCGAAGGCGGGCGTCGTCGAGGTCGTGAGCTTCGCCGCGGATGTGACGAGCGCTGTGGACGTCGACAAGCTCTATGAGATGGTGCGCGCGCGCTTCGGCCGCGCCGACGTTCTCGTCAACAACGCGGGCGTCATGTCCACTGCTGCCATTGCGCCTCTTGGCGACATCGGCGATGTAGATGCGTGGTGGAGGGACTTTCAAGTCAACGTGCGAGGCACGTTTCTCATGACGAGGGGCTTCTTAAAGCTTCTGGGACATGAAACGCCCGGAGTTGTGATTAGCATGTTGAGTGGAGTCTCGGGCGCTGCGGCACCGACTTTGAGCGCTTATGGAGGGAGTAAGCTGGCTGTTGCTCGCATTTCTGAGACCGTGAGCATCGAGTATCCGCAGGTTACGGCCGTGTGTCTACAGCCCGGTGTGGTGAAGACAGATGCTGTCATTGGTAGGCATTCTGACGCTGCTAACACTCTTGTCGCCTTCCGAACGAGCATCTAACATGTCAACTTAGGGCCTTTTGAGCGCTTCGCACTTGATACGCCTGAACTGGTGGGAGGAACGGGAGTCTGGCTTGCAACTGATGCTGCGAAGTTTTTAACTGGGAGATTCGTGAGCGCAAATTGGGACGTGGAAGATCTTGTGAAGAGGAAGGAGGAAATTTTGGCAGGTAACGATCTCAAGATGGTATATCAAGGCAAATTTGGCTTGGACCAGTTCAAATAAACCGTCAATTATGCTGCAGGAAGGGTTAGCAGTACCTCATAACACTGCTCAAAACACCATATATTAGCATGCTCAAGAATTGAGAACCCTTTTCTGTAACCTTCAGTCGTTCCATGTACCATTGGAAAAGCCGTTAAGCTTGGCAATGCTTAACGTATGCTTAAAGTAGCAGCTGCTGAAGAATACGCGTCGCTAGTATAAGAAACTAGCTGTTCCCAGCCCCATCTGTAGCCTTTTCATCCACTGACTTTCACGCTTTATCTTAAGCTACATTTCAAGTCTAGAGAGCTGCTCTGAGAGAAGATAGCTGGAAGCATGCATGTTGTAATTACCAAGTCTTCTGTCCATGTTCCTGGAACTGCATTTCAATAGACGAATCCAAAGCGGCCTTTACACCAAAGTTGTCAGAGCAGCCGATTGAAGGCTCACAAAAGGATTTCGCTCCTTCGGAAGATATCATTTCATCAATTTCATTGAGATGGATTTAGTGTCATTCCCAGATTCAAGGTTTGTTTGCTAATAGCGGCTGAAATGTGAGCCAAAACGTTCGCTCTCGCTTTCGTACTCGTACTCGCACTCGCAGCAAGCACAGCCTTTCAATCTACGATGCATTTAGCAACATCACTACGAGCAAAATAGTAACAACAAGGCCAGGAAATGAAAGGATCTACCCTTCCTCCATCATTACAGTACCTTAGCTGAAGAGCTGGCTCATTATACCATGGCAAGGCGAAGGCAGCGACGTGATTCAAGAGCACAGCATCCTGCGAGGTGAGAATTGCTACGCCAGCTACAGTATAAAAGTTCCTCAGAGAATGTTCCGAATTCTATTTCACCACTTCTTTACTATCAATCTCTAGAAATTCATCCCAAGTCTCTTCGTTTCTATTGAAATTTGTCCGATAATGCTCCCAATTCTTCTTCTCATCGCTCTTGGAACTGCGTCTGCCGCGGATACCGGTACGTCGAACTCTACTTCTTCTCTAACTTACGCACCAACTATTGTCCCTTGCCCTAAGCATGAAAAATGGATCCGACCACCTCATGGGCTCTCCGAGGGAGAATTAAAATGGCTTCGCAATCACAAACGTGTCGCTCATGACGCACTTTGCGGCTATCTCGATCGTCTCTGTCTTGAGAACTTCGATGTCTCCAAGTATACGAATGCCCTGAAAAGTTCCGACTATGCTCATGTTCCAACGATCGGCTACGCTATAAGCGGAGGTGGCACAGCATCGGCCTATACAGGCACTGGAGGACTTCGAGCTTTCGACTCGCGTATTCCGGGAGCCAACGAGCAACGAGTCGGTGGCCTTCTTCAAGTCATTACATACATGTCTGGTCTCTCAGGTGGAGCATGGCCCACTGTGGGACTTGCAACGTATGATTTTCTGGACGCAGATGAGGTTCTCAACTATTGGCAGCCCGAACTGAACAGAGAAAACGCAACGGTCAACTCAGAGTATGCCGCAACTACCGAGTCAATGATCGGAGATTTGGCGGCGAAGTTTGAAGCAGGCTTCAATATCACTGCAGCCGACTTCTTCGGCCGTCTTTGGGGATACGACTTTGTAGCTCCTCCGCAAGCCGGTCTCAACCGAACATGGTCCGGTATCAAACAAATGCCTGCTTTCCAGAATTTCACCATGCCGATGCCGATAGTTGAGATGTGTCAGCTCATAGATGGCAACATTGAGTATTACGGACTCGAAGTTCCATTTCCAAACAAGACATTTGTAAGTATAGCTTCGTTCAGAAGTAAACTCAATTCGGCTAAGCAATTATCCTAGTGGGAGGCCACTCCATTTGAATTCGGTAACTGGGATGGGGCTTACTCTAGCTTCATTCCTACGGAGTACATGGGGACTCCTTTTGACAAAGGCTTTCCAGCCGATTCAAACGTTTGTGTGAAGGGTTTCGACAAGCCAAGGTAAGCTTAGATTCAAGCTACCGACTATTAAAGGGATGCTGATTTGAAAATTTATAGTCTCATGATCGGCTTAGCTGGAGCAGCGCTGAACTATTGGTTAATCGAAGATTACTCTAACAACAGTCTGGCTCAGTTTCCAAAACGATCCTCGAATTTCAATACCCTATTGCAGAAAGGTCAATCCCTATCGAAGAGAACATTTGACTTTCAGATCGCAGCCGTCGAAGGCCTTCTACAAACCTTCCAACAACTTTTTGGCCTTAACTTGACATCCGTTGTATATGGTTCTGTCCCAAACCCATTCGCGGGTATGAAAACAAAGTCCGGGTATCCACCGCCTCCTATGAATCTCTCCTTCGTCGATGGTGCCGAGTCCGGCCAAGCTCTTCCTCTCTGGCCGCAGATCCAACCAGCGCGCGGGATGAACCTTCTCATAGCGTGGGACGACGACGAGGACACAAGCCCATACGCTTGGAACAACGGTACTAACTTGTACAATACCTATCTCGATGCTAATACCTCCAGTCTGCCATTTCCCATTGTTCCTCCACCAACGACTTTCATCAATAGGGGCTACACGTCTCGCCCTACGCTATTCGGCTGCAATGTCTCCCTGACGACTTCAGGTGATACTCGAAGTCCTATTGTATTGTACGTACCGAACGCGCCGTACAGCGCGTACACGAACTACTCCGCGACCGCGGCGGCAATTAGCCGGAAAGAGGTCAACCAAATTTACGTGAATAGCTTCAATCTACTCACCCAAGGCAATGGAACTTTGTCATCGGACTGGGTATCTTGCATCGGGTGTGCGGTCATCGACCGAAGCCTTTCCAAAGTCGGCATGGAGCGGACCGAGCAGTGCGAGGCATGCTTCGCGAATCACTGCTGGGACGGAGTTGAAGACAATTCTCCGGTTGGGGTGGTGGATCTACCACTCGCATTGGACCCTGGCTTGAGCTTTGAGGTTTGGAATCAGACCAATCCTTTCATCCCCAATTGAGAAGAGCAGATCCATGCGTAGATGACTTGTCGCTTCTTTTCTCGCAATGATGCCGCGTATGAGAGCTATTCGCAGACCAAACAAAAGCTTCATAACCTGTCTTAGTCTTTATTTATGTACGACCAAATTACACAAAGCCGTCGCTATAGCTCCTTAAGTAAGAACAACACGACAAGAATATTCGATCGGATATGGCGTGCTGTGAGATGCATGATGGCGATACATAACTAGGTGGTCTATGTCTATTCACTTCCACGTCTTATTTACCAAAAAGTCCAAAACCTCAAAGACTTGTATGCTGCCCATGGAGACGCAATCTCCCTAGCCCAAAGTACGAAGAAGCGCTAAAAGCCATCATGAATCCCAACCTTGATTTCCTTCTCCTTTCGCTCTTTATTGGCGCTCCACCACCACTCATGCGTTGGATCATTCCAAGGTCCATCTTCCTTTTCATCCCACGGCTTAGGCGCAAAGATATAGTGCACATTTTTGGCCCTATCATCACGCCAAATGGGTGCATGCACAAAGTCCCAACGCAGCGTCTTTAGAGCGTTATAGACGTATGGAAGAGCTACCCAACGCCCTTTCCATATATCAGCCAACAGATCCTGGTCCGGAAAATCATAGGTGTTCACTTTGGGAGACTTAAGAGTCTCAAGGATGGTATTGGAGATGGCAGTGGATGGGACAGTCACTAGGAGACCGGAATTCAAGAAGCCCAGGCCGGCGGTAGCGGGTGGACCTTCGGTTTGGGCTTCATCCGGATGGGCGTGCTGAGTTGTGAACGCGCATGTCGCGGGAATCCTGTTGCGCAACGCTCTCCATCAGCTTTGGACTGCCATGATGAAGCGACGCGGAGTAACGAGATTGATACTCACCAGTTCGGAGGATAATGCGGCTTCTTCATGGGATTGCATGTGCACGCATGGCTTGCCGCGAATACTCGATTCCCCTTCCCCTCTTGCTCCGGCCCGTCAAGTGGAAGGTCCATCAGCTCATCCATGTTCTGCAGGACCACCATGTCTGAATCCAATAAGACGACTCTTTCAAACTCGACCATGCTAAATGTGCTTAGCTTGGTCCATGTCTCCAGAAAGCGTACTTCCGTGTACTTCTCAATCGCCTGGCCGGGAAGTAGTCTGTCGACCTTCCTCTTGGCTATGTTTCTGGCGTCAATTGCGTTATGTGCTTCTTCTGGTAGGTCATCTGTGTACACGGCAACCAGCGGATAGGCACTGCCGACTTTGCGCAGACAATAGTCGAGCACGAGAACGCCGGGAAGGTAGTTGCTGTTTGTGATAAGGGTCGCCCATACTACGAGCACATTAGAGCTGAACGAGCTTTTGGGCGGTTCAGGAAGGATAACGACTTTTAGGTGAGTCTACGGCTCTCTTCCGGTAGCCGTTGAAGCCGGCCTCAACCGACATATTGTTTGCTTACAATGTGGAGTCGCGCATAATCAGCTATCAGGTCGAACAGGTAAGATATTCCCGGATCAGAGAGCTCTTAGAGAAATTCAGAGGAGACGAGGGATTATCGTAGCTCCAGCAACTGTCATGCAGATCGGAAGTTGGGAGGGACTGGACTGCGTTTTTATAGCTCATCCATGGTCGATCCTGCTCTCATGGATACCCACGTCCACAGACACTCGGTTTTCCGAAGGCAGCTCTGCGTATACGAACCGGGTTTGAGGTGAGCTGCGCTCTACTGCAACGTTGGCGCTGGCCGTGGGGTCATGCTGGACATCGACCAGTCAAAAGACGCTTCGGCATTTAACAAAATTCTTCCTGATCTTGCGCCATCGGTCTTTGGTTGGCGAAATAGCTGCTACTTGGGTTCAATCATAATTCCATTTAGAGCTTAGATTGGACGGCTAGAATACATGAAAGAAGTGTCAGTTCATCCTTGATTGTGTTTTGAGATCCTTCAGGCATTCGCTTAGCTTGACTTCAACCATGACCTCTCACTTCTTCGTAATCGCAAACCTCGCCTGCAGCCAATGTCGACGGCAGAACCGGTGAGAAAGAGCGCCGTCGACAATCATGGCTCGCAGAGATCGCCAGAGCCAGCACCAGCCCAATTACCGATGAGTGAGCACAAATCCGAGCCCTCTCCCGCTCACTACAAGGGCTTCGTTGCGGGCGTGTTTTCGGGAATTGCCAAGTTGACAGTGGGACATCCATTCGATACAATCAAAGTTCGACTACAGACATCCGATAAGACTAGATTCAAAGGCCCGTTGGATTGCCTGCTGCAGACAGTCCGCAATGAAGGCGTTCGCGGGCTTTACAAGGGAGCTACACCTCCGTTGGTGGGGTGGATGTTCATGGACAGCCTGTACGTTGAAATACGATTTGTTTTCTCTTGAGATTGTCCTACTTATACTAACTAACCACTCTTCTCAGGCTCATGGGTAGTTTGACCGTTTATCGACGCCTTCTTCGAGAGCACGTCTTCGCGCCCAAGATGCCGTCCGGCGAGCCTGACCCTACGTATAAGCTACCACCATTTGGCCACGGTATAGCAGGCATGATGGCTGGCTGCACTGTCTCACTCATTGCGGCACCGGTAGAACATGTAAAAGCCCGACTGCAGATACAGTATTCGGCCAAGAAGTCGGAACGAATATACTCCGGTCCCATCGACTGTACGGCGAAAATACTGCGCGGACATGGCATACGAGGTCTCTACAGGGGCCTTATGGCAACGATGCTGTTTCGCAGCTGGTTCTTCGTGTGGTGGAGCACATACGACATCCTGTCTCGGCTGATGGCAGAGAAAACGCGGATGAGCACGCCAGCCATCAATTTCTGGGCGGGTGGCCTGTCGGCGCAGTGCTTCTGGGTCACAAGTTATCCCGCCGACGTAGTGAAGCAGAGGATCATGACGGATGGCTTGGGAGCAGATCGTAAGTTCAACAGATGGCGCGATGCCGCGATTGCCGTTGGCAGGGAAGGTGGATGGAAGGGCTACTGGCGCGGGTTTCTGCCTTGCTTTTTGCGCGCTTTCCCGGCCAATGCTTGTGCTCTAGTTGCCTTTGAAAGCGCGATGAGATTTTTGGATTAACGGAGAACTGCATCTTGCCATGCGTCATATTACACGCCCTTCTCTTATTCGAGAGTGAGCCAAAGCTCAAACGGCGCATGAAGGTTATCCCAACCGGCCCTGTGGCCAGTGGTGACCACTCTCTAACATGTGCCGTTCCACCCGGATGATTTTGCCCAGGATCACTGCTTCATAAGGTAGGCGACTTCGTCTCTTCCTACGGCAAAATAAAGCAGAACAAAGCACCCGTAATGCTGATCCAGTATTGGACCCGAGCGTGTAGATTGTCTTCCAACCAAAAATTTAAAACCTTCCGACATAGTTCAAAGATCAGCATTTCAGCCTTCTAATGGTGCATGAACCTTCTCGATGTGTCTCTTCAGATTGTCCCTTCGACTCAATTTCTTGTTGCAGCGTGGGCACTTGACAGACGATCCGACATGAGTTAATTGGTGTCGAGTCAAGTCTTTTCTAGAGCAGAATCGCTTGTCTAGGCACTCTCCGCAGATATGGGGTTTGAAGTGAGAGCGTTGATGCTGGCTACATGGGAATGTCAGTCTTTCCGTAGAGGAGAGGAATGTGAGTGTTTAAGGTAGAGTACCTAAGCTTCTGTCGGCTTGGGCAGATCCGGCCACAATTGGGAAAGTCGCAAATCCAGGCCTGAGTACTTATGCAGCTTTCTCGAGAGCTTCTGTCAGAGGAGAATATTCTAGTCAGCTCTTCCAACGACGTATCTACTGCGGGGCTAGGCTCCGGCGTTACTTGTATCTCTTTGCGAATGTTCGATTGGCTGCTAGGGCAAAGCAGCAGGTCAGGAAAGAAGCTGACTTTGTCTAACTCCACGCTCCTATATTGTGTTGCTTCAAGCTGATGTGGCCCTTCGGAAACAGCGTCTCTGCTCACTTGTAGATCAATGTTGCCTTCAAGATCTGGTAGTACGTCGAAGTGAGCTAGTTCGCGCGGAAAAGAGTGGTCGACATACTCCATCTGAATATCTCCGATCTGCTGCTGAAAAGTAGATGTAGTATCGGCGTGCAACTCGCCGAGAAATTCGTAATTGGGATCTGAACTCAACACATCGTGAAAGTTAATACCACCATAGAAATTCCCATGGATATAATCATCTTGCTGTCCTCCAACGCCCACCTCCCAGTGTTCGAAACCAAGAAATGACCCGGAGCTGCCGCACCAAGTGCTTTCAGTTGAAAGGCCCTCAGACCCTGTATTGAGAAGCCAGTCACCTTCCACATTGGTCGTCCAGCCTCCAAACTCACTTCCAGCTTGATCACTGTGCCGTTGTACAGAAATGTAGTGATGAGCGAGGACTACTCCAGTCCCCGCTCGGGACAGCCGCTATAAAAGTAACCCGAGTCTGGCCTAAGAGATAGTCAGTAACAAGCACCGGCTGAAAAAGAGAGGATTGAAAGAGAGATTTTGCATGTTCTATGACTGTTAGGTACGAGATCGGGCCTACCCCGGGGTTTGGGATCCTTGCGGATAATGCGGAATGTTGAAATTTGCTTCTGATAGCTTGATAGGTATAAGGAAAGACGGAGGGCAGGAATATATATTCACGCTCGGCATGAGGCCACACTTTTGCGTGACGTTCTACATCACCCTGAGTGCGTGAGGCCCCGACGGGATGTACGGTGTGGCCTCAATGCAATGCTGCCTCATGCCCTGCACCTGCATGTTACTGCTTCCGCGCCATGTTGAACCCAATCAGACCGTCGTCCGTCTGACGCCGCATTTCTTTCGGCGGAAAATTCTTCTCCTAAATCGTCTCACCGAGGAGTGGTCTGGGTGGCTGGCTATTTCTGACTGATGCGTTGTTAGGATGAATCTACGCAAGCAATGCGTTGTAAATTCCAAATGAGTTCGCGCAAGCCTTTCAAAGTAAGTAAGCTGTATGTAGTCAAAGATGAGTGGTCAGGCCAGCCTAAATCACAATTTGATTCGGCTTATCCTATTAAGATGCCATAGCTAAAAGTGGCAGGAGCGCCTGGAATCATATTCAGCCTATTAAATTCGTCCACCACCTCTTTCCCTTTCACAATTCCGCTAATATCCACGCTGGCTTGAGAAATGAGTGATGCATTCAGGGAAACGGAGCTGGAGTATAACGTGTATGTTCCAACCTTACCAGAAGGCTCCAGAACCAGACTCTGACTCTCCACCTTTGGCGCCAGCGTCCCCTGCTGCGACTTAGGAATGTCCAGTCGCGCTGATAGAACATCGCCGTGCTCCGCGGACGCGCCCGCAGCGGCTGCGGTGATGTTCACCGCTACGAACCCCGTGGAGTCCGGAGCGGATATGGAGCTCAAGGAAGGCGAGAAGAAAAGTTGGGTTTGCAACGGGAATGTGACGGTCTCGTAGCCGCTGGTAAGAGTGAAAGAGTTGATTGCCTTGCCATCGGCGGGGGGCGATATGGAGATTGGGTAGAATGTTGTTGTTCCCCAGATGCTGTTGCAGAAAGAGCGGTTGACTGAACAGTTTGGTGAGACGCTGTTAATTTAATGGATGGAGGACTTTGAGCGCCTTCCGCTGCAAGGTGCTACAGGTGAGTTGTTAGCAGGTATTCTCCGTTTCGAGGCTTGAAATGTACTAACTCGGATCATGCCGGTGAGAATGAGTTTACCAGACTTGCCGTCGCAATCAAAAGTTGTATTCATCGGTTTCCATTCGATTGGTTCGATGACGTCTGAGAGCGTAACATTCTCCGGCACTGTATTCATTGCGCGAGATAACACGTCCACGCATACATCGAAGAAAAGGTCTGTTGATTGTGATAAGATCCGCATAGTAGCATTGTTATCGCTAGTGTACAAGCGCAGATCTGAGCGAGAGCTGACGTTAAAGGAAGTCACAAGGGGACCTCCAAGCTCTCCGGTCCCTGTCAGATACTCATTGACGACTCTTATGTCGAATTGCGCGTTGGTCGTGTCGAGATGGCTCGCACCCTGAGTATTATTTGGAGTCACGGTTGAATTGTTCACAACTGTCGGGAATCCGCCATGGTGAACGCTTCCCAGCGTGTGACCGCAAGCTGTTAGTTTGATAGCGTCGATTTTATTGAACCCAGCGTTGGCAAAATACTGGAAGGTCGTTGGGAGGTCTGTGTCTGGAGCCGGCACACCAGAAGGTCCAGGTCCTGTTGCATCAATACGACCACCTCTGTATGGTAATTTTGGTCCTCCGTAGTTACCAACCGACGTCGCCGTACCCATTGCAACTAGATCTGCCACTGTTCGAAGTTAACCTGAACGGAGCGATTATAGAGAAGTTGAAGAGACCCACTAGACACCCGGGAATTGACGTACGATCGCCAGAAGCCGAACGAATCATTGAATGCCGAACCGCTATTCTCCTCACGAAGAGTCTCAAACCCTATACTTGCATCCACGCCTCCTATACCTTGATCTACACGTGCAGTTACAAAGTCGTGGAACAACACACGAATCCACTGTGCCGCCGATTCGCGCCCAGTCGTTTGCGGACCTTGCAGGTAGTTTGTACATGGGGTGATGGCGTCTTTGAAGCCCGATCTGAAAGCTCCATCGGTATCGACAAGGATGTGCTCAAGGGCGGAGGTGAGAGGATCCGGATAGTATATTGCACTGAACGCGCAGCCAGCAAGCGAAAGGAAAACCAGAAGGAAGATGAATGCCATGACTCTTTTTCTGATCTCCTGATGAAAAGTTCCGTTGTGAACTCATTATATTCTGCAAGGCCCTGCTCCGGAGGGTACCGTTGCGCAACGTCGTTGCATGAGGTTTGTTCCAATTATTGAATACGATGTTCATGGGTGTTGGCAGCTAATAGTAGTTGAAGGAGAGATTAGCGTTGGGAATCGAATACGAAGTACGTGTAGCCAATAATTATTACTCAGTCATTTTCATCTTTACTGCCGGAAGTGTAAATGTAAGATCGTAAATTTCTTCTTTGGGGCAATGGTGTGCGAACATGAGGTAAGTTGATATTTGCAGAAACTAACTAATTGGTGACATGCGTTTCAACCTTCCGGATACGTGATGCGCCGTGCAACGTACATTCTTTTCACTCAAATAGGAGCAATTCTAAAATTTTTTTACATGGTTGTTAGAGAGATTTGAACGTCAACGTTAACTTTCGTTAAGTACCTTAGAGATCTAATTGTGGCCTTATTTCAACAGCTCTCAAAGATAATGGTCAACCACCAAGATGGAGTGGAAAACGTACGTATCGACTCATGCCCAACCAATTCCGTCTGCCCGACATTGACAATAGCAGTATTCGACCTTTTGTAGACCACGTTTTTTCTTTTGTCGAAGTTTCCCAGCTTTAAAGGCTAACTTCACCTTCAGGCCTTCCCCAATTCCGCGACAGGATGGCAACCGGAGGGTTCTCCTGCTCGAGGAGAATATTCGCCAAGCTCTAGAGTTTTCACAATTACTAGTCGCATCGCAAGCCGCTATTGAAGCTGCTAACAGGTTCCTACGAATGAAGTTGTTCGTTAGGCAAGGCAGAGGCTGATGGAAGGAATGAAATCCAGCACGGCGACGAAGGTACATGACTACATGTGTGACAGTAGCTCATAATATCGCTGTGCACCTCACGTAGAGTACTAGTGGTCTGTAAGTCTATTAGCCATGCTCTATGTGAATTGGAATTCATTCTGCTGAATCTTACGCGGCCGCGATACGAGCACAGCGTCGGTAGCGTTAGAAGCTGGGTCTCCGCATTTAACGAGAGTGACCGCCAACTTCTGCGCAGTCAGAACCCAATGGAGCATAAGGATTTGCGTCTTTCTAAGAAGAGTGGTCGTCGGCTTCTTTCGGGAGCAAAGCAGATATAGTTGCGCGAGACGCATCGAATAGAAGATATCATACGTATCCAATTGACTATACCCGGTGCAATATCTTAGGCACCGCCGAACGGCCTTCATGTATCCTACAACATCGCCAATGTCAGATTGTGAAAATGATAGGAAAGTCGTCCAACGCGATGTTGGCAACTCGGTATGCCGCCAAAAGTCAAACCAAAGGCTCGGCGCCATATTTCCGCGCCCGCTGAAAAACCAACGCATAGGTAGTGGTATCATACAGGAACATGCAACAAAATGTATCTCGCTAAACAACGAAGCTGAAGCCAACAGCAAATTGATGTATCAGAAATGGACTGCAGGGTATCTTTATCCAGTCATCCTCGCCCGTGCTCTTATTTCTGTGCTTGTGTGTGCTGATCAAAGATTTCCCGAGCATTATGTGCTACACAACCGAGAGATGTTCCGTCAATGCTTTCAGCGCTGCGATGATTTTGATAGGCGTTTCTCTCCAATCGGGTGTGAAGCCGAAAAAGATGGAAGGATGTGGCGTTATCCTCGAGGACAAAGCTCCTCGTGGTTGTCAAGGTGAAAGTGGTCGGAGACGAGGCCAACGGAGCCTTGCAGGGGCATGCCGAATGCCTTTCTCCACTTAGCTGACGATAGACAGCATTTGTGTGCTAAAGTGCGCGACGTGCGTGGTGCATTTCAGCTCATATCTGACCCCGTTTCTCAGCTACCCAATCATCGTGCGCACCCACCCACACACCTCTTTGCTCCGAAACACGCGTAGGCGAATGGGTCCAAAAAGCAACCCCAAATGCAGGAAAAAAGAGATGATAGAAGCTCAGATATGTCCGGTAATCGGGCCGTTGGGGAAGTACCGCAGGACAACTCATCGCCCGCCCGTCAGCAGCCGAAGAAAGGAAAGCCAGGGTGCCGGCCAGCCAGCCACCAGGCTGACAATCAGGCTGAGACATGGGCGTCGGTCGGAAGCTGTCATCAGAACATCTCGCCCTCGATGGGGCTACCGAGCTCAGCGGACGCGGATCTCGCAGGCCAGTTCTGCGCCGGCGTCGCCCATTCCTCCTGCGGCGTCACCATCGGCGTGGCATCCTGGTCTCCTTCGCCTTCAGCGACACCCGCGTCTCCATTGTCGGAGTCGTCGTAGCCCGAGAAGCGAGATTTCTGCTTCCAGGCCGGCACGGCCCTGCCGGCGACAGTGCTCGTTTCGTGCATGGTGGTGACAATGGCTGCGAGATGTGTCATTTGCTCCGTAAGCTGGGCGATCTTGGTTTCCATGGCCTTGCGTTGGCTTCGCTCGTAGCGAAGGGCCGAGTAGAGCGGAGCGAGGTGTGTGTAAATTGATGGTGAAGGGAGAGACGGTCCTATGAAAGTGTCGTGTTGACTACCGTATTGTTGGTATTCTGCAGATTCAAAATTGATGGATTCGGGAGATATGAAATGTGATTCTTGTTGATAAGTGATAGGTCGACCGGTGATAGTAGGAGAAACACCAGGTCCGGAAGGAAATAAGTAGCCTACTTCGTTCGACGGAGCACGCACCGTTTTCTGAACGGATGCCGTCGAAGCGCCAGATGACGGTGGAGACGGTTGCTGGAAGTGTCTTGATTGCCTTCTTCCAGACCAGTTATCCTGAGGATGTACAGACAATCCAGGTCCAGACGCAGGCTCCGGCGCTCGTTGCATAGCAGGTGAAGATTGAGAATGGGAAAGGCGTTCCACACGATCATGGCTTCGCCGTGGTGCTGATTCCAGAATTACCGTCTGACGATGTGCACGACCTGTAAGATCGTGAATTGATGAAGTCAGAGTCCTCATATGTTCTTCAAGCTGTGAAAGTCGTTGATCGAGGGCTCCTCCTGCCGGCGTTGATTCGTCTCCATCTTTCTCATCCGAGACCGGTTGGGCTGACGGCTCCATTTCTCGACTTGGAGGAACCACAGGCGCAAAATCGTACGTTGTGATAGATTGAATCGCTGGTTCGTCACGAATGGATGATCCAGCGTCGGCAAGAGCTGCAGAGATTTCTGTACCGGAGTGATGCTCAGAAATGATCGAACCTTGCTCGCTCAATCGCTCCAAACTCTGCTTGAACTGCGGCTGCTGTTCAAGCGTCACAATCTCTGGCTCTTGGGGTTGATAACTTTGCCTCCAGTATTGAATCTCTGCGCTCCGTCTCCTCTGTTCCGCCTGGTCCTCTTTAGCCATATCGTAAAGAGCTCCGGCACTTCTCGACCTTCTCTTTATATTGGCTCCACTTGACAGGGCGAGACCAATCATGGGACTAGGTGTACGATGGCTGACACTGTTCTCTGAAGGAGAAGCAATATGCGCATCTGCGGCCCAGTATTTCTGCAAAGCAGAGGCGTCTTGGGCAGAAACAATCACGCTCGGAAGAGTCGCGCGTCTTCGGTGAACATAAGGACTATTGAACGACGTATAGTGCTCTCCTGGGCTCTCGGGCTGAGGAGCATTTACGTTCATTGGGAAAGGCAGGCGTTGAGGGACAGGCGTGCTTGGAGAATACTTGTTCGCAGCCGACGGAGGAGGGGGTTGGACTGACGGGTTCTTCGAATCAAAATGTTGTCCCTTGCCGCTTTGTTCAGTAGATTTCGGAAGAGGATCCTGAATGACTGTTAGCCACCATTCAGTCTACCGGCGCAAATGAGTTACTCACGCTCCTATGGTAGCCATGCTGTCGCGATCCAGGCGATCCAGCCTTCTTTGCTTCTGTGTGCCTTGGAGGACTCTCCTTGTCTCGTTTGCTGAACAAGCGCCTGAAGACACCTTTGAACGTGCCGGTGCCACTTCGCCGTTTCTTTCTTGACTGGAGTTGGCTCCCCGAACTCGCTGGAGAATCTGTGATGCCGCTGTCACGTTTCATACTGTGAGTGGCAGGCGTCGTAATACTTTGCGTTACGCTGTCTTCTCGCATCGTCAACGAAGCCCTCTTGTGCCGCAGCACGGGTGAACGCGGAGTGCTTTCGAACGACTGAGGCCTCTGCTCTTCTCCATCGGCAACTTCCAAGTGCGCATCCAGTGCTTCGTCAGATTTCCGTTGGGATAGCGCTAGCTGGGTCCGAGAGCTCGAAGCAGCGAGTTGAAGTCTGCGCTGACTTGCGGTTGGATGCGGAGAAGCATAGCTCTGCATCAAGGGTTCACTGATCTTAACGTCGCCGCGGCGAATGGCAGCCGCAGTCATACCCCTTCGGTCCGGCTGTTGTGGTTCGTTGGACGAGGCTACTCCCTCTTGTGTGACCATATTGAAATGAAGCTTCGGTAGAGTGGCGGGCAAGTCGCATGCAGCTCAGGCGTAAGAGGCAGCAATTGAACAATGCCTAGCCACCTCATAGAGTTCGGGTGCAGATTGCGGTACTACGCATGGCGCAGGAAGATCATGTAGTCAGTCCGTGAAGAGACGCAGTGCTCGCTCGTAAGAGTAGGGTCAGCTCCGAGCATAAAGGCACCGGCAAAAGCGCAAAGGACTACGAAGGCTCTCCGACAGAAGCAAAAGAAAGAAGACCACCCATAGCGATTGAAGAGGATACACCGACGAAGGCACGCACAGACTGCAGGAGGGGGATTCCTTGAGGATGAATGGCAGGTTTATCCTTTTTGTAGCGCACGTCAGTAGCAACGAGGGAGGGGGAAGGTATGGAAGCTCTCCAAAAGTTCCGGGAGCTACACCGTTCTGTTTCACGCCAGGCAATGAGATAGATCACACGGCCTGCCGACGAGGCGGGTGGCGCGATCGTCGTCTTATCGCTTGGAGAAAAATGGGCCAGTCCAAAACCAGTGGAAGAACGAGCGCTTTGGGCGGATGGTTGGCATGCTTGGTGGCGGCACCTTGACAGCCCACGAAATGGTTCATGATGCCATCCCCTGAGGCCCCAAATCCTCGCCAGAAAGCAGCACGAAACTAAGGTACAGGCAGTTAGGGTTGCGAGAGCGAGATACTCGGTTCATTAGCAGGAATCCGCCGCAACTAGGGTTATGCAACGGGCTACATACGTGCAGCGATGCTTGCTCTACTCCATCAAAACGTACAGTGAAGGAGAGAAGCTTCAAGCCCCGATTCTGCCATCGAATCCGTCATGCATCGCTCTAACGATTCGTCGCCCACCCCAATTCGAGTCTCTGATCCTGCCAGCGGTGGAAGAAGGACTATATATTGTATTGGCCGCCATTTCCCATGCCCGAAACTCCGTACCATGCCTACTATAGCGGATCCAAGAACGCCAGCTTTCCGTATTCTAACCCCCCGAACCTCTATCTTGGATCTCGGAATTCCAAATGCCATGAGGTGGGCCCTACCTCCATCCCTAACTAGACTTTGCAGGTAGTAAGCCCTGATTGTTGGTGGTGGTGGTGGTGGGCACACCATGCGCGCTTTCGTTCGCTTCGAAGCTTTGGTCTTGCGTTTAGCCCCTGAGAGCTCAGACGCCGTCTCTACACGCAAGGAAACTTCCTACACATCGTAATCACCTTGAGCATCCTGGCCAGCCATGCTATGCAAATGCAAGTGTTCCTGCTGACCTTCCGAGCGACCCGGCGCTGGTGCGGACGGGTGGCTGCAAAAAGAAACGTGACCTTTTCCGTTTGCAGGATGCTCTGGCATTATGCCGTGTGGTCGATTTGGATGTCCATGATGCTAGGATATCTGAGGTCAGAATCGCTTTCGAGATACCTGCAGAAACGAGACAGGAAGCTGCTTCCGCTGCCCGAACCGTCAGCAACCAGGCCAACCTAGCTTGTAGTCGTACCCGCACCCCAGCCAGCAGCCACGAGGCTGTCTTGGTTTCAGGTGGTGTGCGGTCGAAGCTCAGTGCACTCTTACCTGCTCAACGTCTCGGAGTCGCCAATAATGGTAAGCTGGCGGCGGGGTCGAGTCATGGATACTGAAAGAAGTCATCCAGCATTAGCTGCAGGTACGCTGCAGATACGGGGGGGAGAAAGATGGAGCTACCGCCCGGACCTTAAACGCTTCAAGGGCGGGAAGCATAAGTCGAAGGATCGTAGCCACTTACCGTTATTTCTCCGCGCGTCTTTGACGAAGCCAATGTCACCTCCGCTCCGCACCATGGAAATAATGACGGCCTCCTTCTCGCGACCCTGGAATCCGTCAACGGTTCCAAGTTCGATGCCTACAAATTTGTCCTTGAGCAGTTGTGATAGAAGCGCCAATTGCGCATTGTACGGTGTCACCACGGCTATGTCCGCAGGCTTGACTCCTGCAGCCACCAACTTGCTTACGTGCAGCTTTGCCAGCGACGCTTCTCCCTCGTTGCTTTTGCTTTCACCAAGCAGTGATGGTTTCCCGAGTGATTCGTCGTCTTCAGTCTTTTCAGGAAAGTCTCCACCCTGGGTGTCGAAAAAAATGAGCGGCTCGCGCGTCTCCTCCGTATCTTCCACCCCTGGCAAATCTTTAAGCAACCTCGTTTTAACACTATCAGCCGCAATTAATTTCCCTTCGTACATTTCCTTGGAAGGGAAGGCCATAATCTTTTCGTGCATACGATACTGGGTGGTTAGCATGCATTTAATCTTGGTCCCGTGCAACTTGAGCAGGCGATCAAACAACGTCGTCTCCAACGACATTCCCTTCCCTGCTTCATTGCTCTCCCCGCTTCTGGCTTCCTTTGTCGGCTCCTTCTTACGTTCTTTCATGTTGAGTGATTTGATTGTTGGTGGCAGCTGTAGATGGTCACCAGCGAGAACGACTTTGCTCGCCCTCATCAATGGCACCCAACTCTGTGCTTCAAGAGCTTGGCTGGCCTCGTCAATGATAACAACGTCGAATTGCTCGTTCTTCAGATGGAAACTCCCAGCGCCATGCAACGTGGCCAGCACTACCTTGCTGCTCTTGATAAGACTTTCCACGCATCGTCGTTCTCGTTCGCGGAAATCTGTTCGAAGCTCCTTTAGCTCCAGATATATCTGTTTCCGCTCTCTTCCGCTCCTTGTTTTCTTGATGCTCGCCTGTTTCTGATCCATCTCTTGACGAATTTCCTGCACGATGACCGCAGCCTCTGATGTCTTCGTTAACACATCCAGGGAGTGATTCAGCACACCGGGTAACATCCATGCGGGATGTCCCAGTCGGACCATTGGGACCTTGTGCGGTGCCAGTCGCTCCACGATGTTATCCACTGATATGTTAGATGGCCCACAAACAAGCAGCCTTTTGTTATCCTTGAGCAATTGCAGTATTAGCTCAATCAATGTGTGTGTCTTTCCCGTTCCCGGAGGTCCATGAATCAGTGCGACTTCTTTCGATGCAAGTGCGAATTTGATGGCGTCTCTCTGTGAATCATTTAGACTCCGGTCAAACCATTCCTTTGGCTCGTCTAAATCTTTTGGAACGGGCGCTGGCGAGTCGAGACCAAACAGGACACGCATGAGGGGTGTGAAATCCGACTCGGATAGTTTGGAAAGCGTTGTCATGGTCTGGTTCATCCTGGTTCGTCTTAGCATGAATCTCAATTGCAAACAAGGGAAGATCAACCGGAGCACCTCTTGAATGTAATGTCATTCGCCAGCTTAACACTACATACTCATCAGCCGTGAATTCCAATCTATATCTCGTATACACGCACATCCATAGCTTCCCACCGGGCACTTCCTCATCCTCTCTATCCAGCGCAACCTCCACACTAGCACTCTTGACCTTAAGCACCACGCCCTCCACACCCTTCTTCCTCATCTCTACCTTCTCCTTCTTCCGTTCCGCACCGCGCGGCTGCTCCGCCACAGCAACGATATCACCGGAGCGAATGCCATGCGGCGGCAGGTCCGCGGAGGCGGCCTTGACGGCGGCGTCCAGCTCCAGCTCCACCACGGTCTTGCCGCCGAGGCCGGTGCGCCGCGCCGCAACGCTCAGGTTCAGGATCGCCAGGCCCACGCGCTCCAGCGCTTTCGGCGCTGTCTGCGACAGTAGCAGCTGTGTCTCTTCGACTTCCGCCAGGCGCTCCTGGCCCAGCAGCGCGAGCTGGCCTGTTGCGAACGACGTTATGGAGCGAGGCATGGAGAGTGGACTCTGGGAGCGGCGGAGGGTGAGGGTGTTTGATTGAGGTAGGTTGGGAAGAAGAGGATGGAGGAAGTAGATCGAATTGAGGACTCAGTTCGCTCCGTGTTGAGGAGATCGGTTTACGGGTTGTCGATGGTTAAGTAACCTCGTTGACTGTGCGATTTTCGACGAAAGAGCTTCAGCCACCTTTGTGCTCAATTTCGCGTGGCTTGTGAAATTACCCCGCAATGACACAGGACCCTTCACACCCCGCAAGTCGCGGCTACGGCTCTGCGGAAGCTAGTAATGTATCAGACAGTTACTACCATCATGCATTGCATCCCTTCGTGTCTTTATCCTTCGGTGATGCGAAGAAGACGATGAAATAGTCAAGATGGTATATGATTCCACAATCTCCTTCACCCTCGACACAATATGTCCTTGGACGTATTTGGCGAAGAAAAGGCTGTCCAAAGCCCTAGCGCAGTTCCGAGAAAGCCACAAAGATGCGGACATCAAGTACACAGTCAAGTACGAGCCATATCAACTCTACCCAGAGGCTTCAAAAGAAGGCGAGTCCAAGTTCGATTGGTACAAAGTGAGTTCTCCTCAGCCGTTGCGCAGTGGGTTTAAGTGTAATGTGCCGAGTAGAAATCTCGCTACGGCGACTCAGATGAGAAGATGGAAATGTACACCAAAATCATGTCGGCATACGGTCGAGGTGAGGACATCGACTTCAAATTTGGTGGTATTGTAGCGAATACCTTGGATGCCCATCGCTTGATCCAGTACTACCAAGACACTCGAGGGCCAGACACCGCCGATGCCATCGTAAATTCTCTATACTCGCAGTACTTTGAGCACGAAAAGCATCCTTCCGCTCCCGAAACTCTTGTTAATGCAGCGGTAGATGCAGGTATCGACAGATCCGAGGTGGAGAAGTTCGTCAATGGCGATGAATGGGAGCAAGAAGTGAAGATGGCGATCCGCGAGCAAGCTGCCAATGGGATTGATGCAGTGCCATACATCGTCATCGAGGGCAAGAAGCGGGATGTCACCTTGACCGGTGCCAAAGACGTGAATCAGTATATGAGGAGTCTCGAGCAGGTAATGAAGGAATCAACCTAAAGATAACCAAATGGTTGCGCTATAGGGATAGCACTGACGATTGGGATTGAAAAGTGATTGAGGGACGAATGAGAGCCATGGATATCAGGTACGGTTTGGTTCCAGCTTGAGGACCTGGTGTAAGAACAGCTTTAGAGGATATCCTTGAAAGCAAAATGATAGGCTCGACAACTCCAACCGTTGTGGCATAAGATCGAGACTCTGTAACGTGGACGGTCTACAATTGGCGGCTTTCAGTGGTCAGCAGTTCGCAGTGTTTTCGGAGACATACTAGAATATTTAGACCAGTGGTCTAAGCTTCCCTGAAAGAATATCCAGAAGAGCTTGGGTATAGCTAGGCCGGCTACGTGTAGCGCCCATAGTCATCAATCGATTCTATGCTCAGATCGGACCATTCGTGGGTCGCATACGGCCAGTGTCGTATGCCAGCGTGGGTGACGGATTTCTCCGCAGGCTATACCAGCGGGACCTAACGGTTTCAGCTCGTTTCCACTAAAAGGTCTGCCTTGCTAGAAAAAGCGACCTTTGGGGCTCCTTGGGGCTTTGCAAAAAGTTGAGGTTCAGATTAAGTTGTCGAAGGGAGACCTGAGTGCTAAAAATGGAACTTGATGCAACCGTTCCTGCGGAACGAGTGGCGGGAACACCATTTCGATCCTGCGGCTCCAAATCCCCCATCTCCGAAAGATAATAGGCCGCGCATGATTGGCAACGATAAACGATGTGGAGATGGACGGGGGCCATTATGGCCAACGACTCGTTTTGAATTCCCTTTCCAGGCATCCTAATTCGTATGGCTGGCTACCTTACCAAACGGCTAGCTGACGGAATTTCGAAGCGAACAGACCAAGAAAATCCGCTAACAAAGAGAGGATGACATAAGGTACTAATCGAAGCCTCAGTAGCGAGGTCCGACTTCAAGTAAACGAAAGATATGGTTTTAGCAAACTGGACGCCTATGTTCTAATAATAACGAGTGCGACACGGTGCGAAAACAAATGCGCCGGAAAATGCAATTCCCAGTGGACTGGTAGTTCCCGCACAACAACATACTGGCTCAAAGACAGTTCAAATCAAGGGGTATCCAAAAACGAACGTTCCAAATCATGAATAGAGTCCTTCATCTCCCTACGCCTTCGCTATGCCGTTGCTTCTACCGATGGAACTTAAACCCAACCTTAGATATACGGAGGTCGTGCAAATGTGAGATGTTCGAGATTCATGTTGTAGTGTAGCCGACGGGCATTGGAGCTGGAACATTTGCCCAAACTCTCCTGAGCCACTGTTCGAAACTTATTGGGGTTATACGTCGGCCTCTAGCACGGTTAAGCGTGCCCGGCGCATTGAAGTTGTAGCGTCCTTGAGTAGTGGCAATATGGTCGTGCGCACGTTGTATTCGTGGAACATCTCCCAAAGCTTGTGCGAGAGCAAGTTCTGATTCGAGAGACGCGGGATATTCATACGTGTGGAACGTAAGTGAAGAGCCTGGCATGCCTCTTTAAGCAACTTCAACCACGGACAGTGAACTCAACGTACATACCTCTTGCTCGCTCTACGCATCGAAGTAGATCGAGAACAGTCATACGTTCTCCAACCATAGTCATTTCCTCTGGCCATCTGTTCAATTCAAGTGCTTTGACTACGAAACGGGCGACGTCCTCCGCAGCAGTGAGACAGATGGTGACATTGGGTTGATTGTTGGAATCATAAACCGGTGCGTTTGCCGTCATGTTTCTTACGTTAACAATGAAATCACCTTCACCATCAACATTAGATCGAAGTCCTAGCCTGTGTGCACGGAGACCGCCTGGGCCGAACCGCTCGTACAAAACACCGCAGCTGAAAATGGTTGACTCGATCCGGTTTTGGTTTCTGTAATGATCAAGCCAGAGACGAATATTTCTTTTGGAGTTGTTGGGATCCAAAGGGTCTTCCTGGGCCCGCCGAGACGGAAGACCTTCGAATTCTGCCGGCGCGAACCTTCGGACACCTTGATGAATTGATGCCTTTAGCAGTTCCAGGCCGGCAATACCCGTAACAGTAGAGATGACGGTGTCGACACCCATAACGGCGTGTTGAAGTGATATTGGATCATCATAATCCACCACAATGACTTGATAACCTTCATTATCAAGGGTCGGTTGAGGCTACGAACCGTTAATCTAGATCCCAAAGTGCTTCATGGCACATCAACAGAGGAAATGCAGTTGAAGTCTGGACGTACAAATCTAGAAAGAACAAGCACCTGATGACTTGTCTCCTTGACAATGAAATGAGCAATCAGGAGTGCAAGCGAATTGGTCCCGGCGACGGCGACCCTCATCATAGACTCGTCTGCCATCTAGCAGCTTGTTGGTAGGTTGTAATCCTTTCATTTAATTGAGGAGGGGAGTTATCTATATCCTTCTTCATTGTCTCCTGGAATACGGAGAAAGAGGCGTCAAAGGCGTCAGCAATATGCAGGAGAGATCCAATTGTAGGACCACCATTAACTCAAACTTGTAATTGGAGTAACACGAATTCGCGAATGATGAACTGGGGCCGTGATAGCTACTCCGAGTGGCTCGGGCATAGCGTTAAAAGTGGAAGAGAATAGATGGAAATTGCAACGTAGAACTCGTGGGATGATATAGAGGGAATCCAGGCCGCCTGGGACTTCTTACTGGTCTACAACTGGAGCTGGTACGCCAATGGGCGAGCGGAAGAGGCTTCTTGATGTAGGCAACGCTGCGAGAAAGGAAACGCCAGGCCAAACGGACCAGCTTGCGATCGGTTGGGATGGAAGGCTGTGTGGGAGAGGCCTAGAGATGGGGAAGATCAGTGGAATGGAAAAGATAGAAGCCATGATTCTTGCAATGTGAGGTTATCCACGGCATGTGGGCCCTCCGTTTTGCTGCTTCCGTGGCCCAAGATTCGTCAACTTCGATCGCCTCCGGCACCCGAATGAACAGGGCCAGCTACAAACTCTCCATATCTTACGCGCTAATGACTTTTGCGCTAAAAGCAGCGGCGTCAGAGAGTTCATGGTTCGGCAACTCCAGGAGCCTGAGATCTTGAAATATCCCAACGCCCGGCGCATTTTAAAATGGATGAACAGCCTTGCGACGGGGCCAATAAGGGAGACGTGCTGGAAGGTCTGGATATCCCTCGGCTCCACGACACTTGATAGTCAGGTACGGTAACTGACGTGCAACATACTTAGATCGCTTTGCGCAAGGTTGTAGTGAATTTCTTTCTTTTGTCAGCCGAGTATTTTCGTGCTTACATCGAAGGGTCTACTGGGGCCGTTTCCTACCTAACTTTCCACCGGTATTCAGCGCTCCGGTGACTGGAAGGCATCCGTGCTGACTATGCCGCAACGTCGACTACGCACGCGGTGTCGCCTTCTGGCGAGAGGCTCATGAGCACTCGTTGAGCTGCCTTTGTGAATTTGGGGGCCAAAACCAAACCCGACGCTTCCGCAGGGATAGCTGGCGCAACCGAGCAAGAGAAATCATCCATGAGCGTGAAAACATGAAAGAGACTTTTCAACTGCGTTGCGATTCGGACCGGAGTCGGATTGACCGACACTTACAAATTGCAACATCCGGTAGTCGGTAGCCAGGTAATCTGATCTGGGCGTGGAGAGATCGGCGAGATGGAGAACCAAACCAAGCCCCATCAGTCGAAAGTGGACTAGCCAAGTCAGCCTTATAGCGGTCCAAATTAGTGTTCCTTATGGCAATTCGTGGTCGTAGTCGCATTCGCCACAATAGGCCTCTTTGACTGGTTTGCGCCCTCATTGCGCCTTGCTCGTCCCGGACATTCAACGCGAGCTCAGACTACCGGTCCCGGCTTCTGCAAAGCACTGGTCGATCTGGCTGTGCATCTTGTGCATCTTGTGATTTAAATATATCGACGGTTTCCCAACGAAAGTGTCACGGATGCGATCTAAGTCGAGGAGTTGAGGTTGACTTTGCTGACATGCGTCGCAATGAGGAAATGGTAGCCTTGAGACCTGAGGCAAGTCATTGACCTTCCACCACCATAAGTTACCAATCTTAGAGGATTAGGGTCGCCTGAACCTCTGTCCTATCGCGAATGACAAAGTGCCAAAGACAAACTGTATTACGCCCAAGGACGCGTATACAGCCTGGAACCCTCTCTACTCACCGATCCGATCAACTTTCAGATAGGCACCCGTCCAAGCCGTCAGCAGCCTCTGCACCCGACATACTTCTGGCTCGAGGTTGCACGTTGAGGTTACTGCATTCGGAGTGTCCGCGATGATGACCGGTCATGGGATGGTTCGTGATGGTATCTGACGTTCTAGCTCGCTTCTGGGGCCTGTTAGAAGAATGGCGGAGACTCCGAAGTGGTAGGAGTTGATCGACCGTGATCGTCAAGGCAGCCGTAGTTAGTGGATACTACGGTGATGAATCTGCTGATGACTGAACACAACTCGGCATCTTAATGATCTCTAACTGCATTCATGGAAGGAGAGGGAGCCGAAAACTCCGTCCTCCAGGCTCCAGAATGCTATTATCTTACTGTATCTTCGCAGACTGCAAAATGTGGCAAACACTACGGCCAGAAAGATCTTTCTACTATTTCAATTTTAATGATATTGCTGAATGACCAGCGTTAAGAGTCCACACTGCGTCTAATGCTATGGACCAATGCATCCTCAGACTAACCAAGAAGTCAAAGAGATGGAGCTGCAAACATACGTAAACCTCCCCTCCTTCAGTGCTGAACGAGTTCCATGAACGACTCCATGGCGAATGCTCTCTTTCCAAATACGCGAACGCCGAACTTCCATGAGTCATAAGATCATACAACAGACCGTGATCTGTGGAGAAGGAGCAGATTGCCGCCGGATAAAAGTTCAGAAGACAAGACCATCTTAGGTCGCGATCATAATAAGCCGCCGAATCCGTATTTCGGCTTTTCTCGCATTGCCGTATGTTCACGTTGCAGCTTGTCTCGCGAGGCGCCACGGCGACGATGGTCACGACCTTGGCCATACTGTCATAAGATGAGTTGGTTGAGATTCCGTTGTACGATCATATCTTGGACGCTGTCCATTGTCTTCTTCAGGAGATCCGTGTCCGTTGCGTTGGTGTAATGAACGTAAACTTCTTTGTTTGGCTTTCTCAAGCAATTCCTAAACTTTTGGGCGAAGAACTCTTGGGCTGCAACGATATCGTCGTTCTTGCCGGGGTACTCGGGAAACCACTTGCTGATAGGAGACATGCCCGAGGCGAGCTTCTCCCGGAAGAGATCGATCTTGTTCAAGAAGAGAATGAGTGCTGACTTCTCGAAGTACTTGGAGTTCGCAATTGATTCGAAAAGCATGAGTGCCTCGTGCATTTGGTTCTACATTATGTCAGTACCAATAAATAGCAATACGGCCGGAGGTACTTACGCCATTGCGATCTTCGACCAACGCATGATCATAACCGCTGATGGCTGCGAGGAATAGCACGACTTGAACATTATCAAAGACGTGAATCCACTTCTTTCGCTCAGATCTTTGTCCACCAACATCGAACATGCGGTATGTGAGGCTGCCAAGTTCGAATACCGTCTCGCTGATGCCAGTTGTTCGTAATCTTGTGCGGAGAATATCTTGATTGTTTGGCAGATAGCTTCGATCAAATAGACGATCGATGTCATTGAAGAAGCTGTGGTTGTTAGTCATGCCGGCTAACGGACCGCAATGCAAGGGAATGGAGTCTTACTAGCTCAGATTGTCGTGAAGAGCATATTCATTGCCCTTCAACATTGCTAATTGCACACCTTTGTCCTCCCACAAGCTCTGGAAAGCATTGAGACATTCGATCGGTAGAGGTTCCTCTGGACTGATGTCTGGGTCTGACAATATCATTTCTCCGTATCTCTGCTACCATGTAAGCGATGCTACGAGTTTCAACGTTGCGCGTGACCTCTGACCTGGTTCTCCTCATTCTCGAAATCGGTGCCATGCTCATCCATAGCACCGAGTAGGATCTGGAAGGCATTGACCAGATTGTTGAATATTACCACTCGCCATTGCTTGCGCTCGATCTTCGAGAAGCCGCCAGCATGAATGACACGCATCTGCTTCAGCACCGTTGATTTGCCGCTTTCTCCTGCACCTATATCTGTGGTCAGTCTCTTTCTCCGGTTCTGACGCTTTCAGCAAAGCATCCATACCTAACAGCAACAGCTTCACCTCTCGCTCCTGGCGTTTCCTATCCACACGCAGCTGCTTATCTATCTCTTCATTTTTCTTTGACTCTGTGTCGATTGGCTTCTTTCCGAAACACATCATACCCGGTGCCATACAAATAGAAGCAGGATGTTATTGATACGAGGTTTGGCCCAAGCCGACCCTAATTCCGGGTCCAATTAAACCTTTTCTCTGTTTGTAAGGCTGGATGCCCAACACCGGCAGCGGTGGGACGATCTGCGAAAGGCGAACAAAATTATAGTAAAGACAATTGATTTCGACGAAACCGAAGGAATGCGAAGGGATTCTTTGTGTGAAGCTAATGTGGGTAAGCTGTCGTTGGAGAAGACGGTCGAAGCCTAAACCCGGCGCAGGCGACGACAAAGAAGCTTGGTATGCAGCCGATCCTGATCTTCGCTCGCAATTGAACGGAGAAGCTTCTACCCTCTCAGATGTATCGGCGGTCCTCTGTACCTGATATCCCACGTAGACGCACGGCAAGAGAATTGCATGCCAGGCGAGAAGTGTCAAAGGCGAGAAGCTTCGCTCCCCGTTTGCCCGCAGCGAGAGCTGGGCGTTCCGACGCACGAGGGAACGAGACCGGTCGATGATGGGTTCGGGACGGTCGAGGGATGGATTGGCGGAGCGCAAGAGTCGTCGACGGCGATGAAGGGCGGACTTCTGAAGGAAGTCTGAACGGTAGGCAGATAAGATGCGAATCGGCGGGATATTAGTGCGCAGAGTGCAGCGCGCAGAGCGGATGGCTCGCAGCCTGCCAACAAGCTAGGGCGCAGAAGAAAGACCTCTGCTCCACCAGCCGGGGGCAGCCTTTGGAATAGCGTTCTACCCCCTGCATGGTTCGCCTCTACGTTGGCGCCCACCATAGGACAATGGGCCAGCACTCCCCAACCCCAACCCTCTGTCACCGGATCCTGTTCTTGCGTCACTTGGGACGCACGCCCACAGCCTTTGCTGTCTCCAGACGCTGGTCCCGGCTGCAAAGGTTTCGCGGCCACGCTCGTCTCCAGTTGCTGCGCAGGCCCAGAGGGAAGTAACAGTCCATGCCCCACAGGTGATACGGAGCTAGCAGGTGGTCGGGCGTTTCTTTTTGGCACACGAACAATCGGGGTGGACGCTAAAAAGGCTCCAAAGTCCCGGCTCCGTGCTGCCGCGGGGACTGGCCGTCGCGGCCGATGAGACGGGAGACGGCGTGGTTTTGCCCTCTGAGCACCCCATCCACGGCTGGGCGGAGAGATACGACTGCAGTGCTCATGGCAAGCCCGGCGTCGCACCGTGCCACATCTATCGTGCTTTGATCAGCACGCCATATGCTGGAAGAAAGCCGACTTGTCGACAGCACCACGCCGACCACGGAACAAGTTGCCTACCAGCATCGGGCTGGACGGGAAGTCGCGTCGCTTGGCACGGTGGATATAAAGTAGTATACAGCGTCGTGTGCGGAACATGCCGTCCTGGCGTGGTCTGCAGAAACGCTTGGTCCTTTGAAGCTGGAAGGCTTTGGAACGTCCCGGCCGGCCCTCTTCAGTTTCGGCTGGTCGAAAGGCCGATTGCACCAAACAGAAATTCTACAGCTGCAGCACGCACGAATGCTCTGTCGAGGCCGCCACCTCTTCCACATAGCTACACTACCCCCTGCTGCGTGGTGGGGAGGCCTTCATCTGTAGTGTCGTGACAATTACTCGGCCCCTGGCCTTCGTGCTGTGTGGCCTTACATGTGCCACTCCATGGATATACCTCCAAGGTCCCTTTGGCATCTCCGGAGATCTGGCAGCAATGGTACTTGGATCTAAGGTGGCTCTGCTGGGCTTTCTGCGTTACGTGGCCCAGAACGGGGCGCAAAAGTTGTGAGTCCCCTGTAAGCGACCCTGACGCCGAGGGGATAGCATTCCCTCCATGGCGCTAGCTTAGGGCCGTTTGGACCCATCGCGAAGCGTGCCGTGTAGCCCGCAGACGACCACTCCTCTTCGATGCACGTCCGTGTGCACCCAGTAGCCTAACGCCGCCACCGATTTCATGTTACCAGACTGCGGGTAGAAGTTTAATATCCTGGAAAGGTACTTCTCGCAGTAAATTTCGTGCCCTTCCAAGGCCCGCTAGTTGGTTCTTAATCCCATGCTGACTCCAACGGCCAACGTCGCAAGCCTGAGACCCGTGTGACGATGCGCCATGGAGCGCGAGAGCTGGGAAGTCGGTTTAATTACCGATGGATTGGTTTGACAGTTGCGCTCGTTCGTTCAGGGCACCACGACTTGATCGACTGCAAAGCTATGCACCCATGTTGACCCGTGATTGAATTGACTAAAGCCACTAACTTGGACCAGACATGGCCTTTGGCTCCTTCAAGGATGCTTTTCTGTTTGGCTTAGACTTCTTTCCGTTTTGCTAGGTAATTATTCGTATCGAATCGCCCCAAGGCTCTACCCGAGGGCTTCGTGAGTTGTTGGTGATCGCTACGCCGTCAAATGCAGTAGCTGCTGTTCCGATTTCAGCGCCACCTCTCCGCACATCCGCATAAAGTAAGTTCCTGATCTCTCCTTCGAGAGTTTAGTATGAGGCGCGTGTATCAAAGACAATGTCTTACCTGTATTGGATCGTTCCGCCGCCTGCGCATTGTTTCAAATATGTTGCCGGGGGTGATCCCCTGGAGAATCCGTATTTGCGCTCGCAGTATACGGAAGTCCTTCATATTCGCATCATTCGAATAATTCTTTATTTCTGATTCGTCCGTTGTGGTGCGAAGAAAGAGCAGATAGATCTTGTTTCGAAATTGGATTTTTGTTGAAGCGTTTCCACACCTCACTGTTCGACGAGGATCCGAATGTGTTGAGTTTCGTAAGTGAGGTTTGGGGATAACGATTCAGCGTGTCTTAGACAGATTTATCGTAGCGAGCGCGTTCCAGTGTGAGGTACAACTCAAGCCCGGACTTATGGTGTGTTACTGAGTCTAACGGATCTAGAGAGTGGCGTTTGTCAACATCGTCCTTCGTGGGCCAGCTGAGGGTATCTCAAGCGTTTGGTCTCGATTGCTCAACCAGTCACTTTACAGTTCGAAAACAGCTTTTTGTGAAATGAACGCCTTCTTCGAACCTCCTGAAGGTGGAATGCATCAGAATTTGTCTTCGAACTTGCTTCGGTGATGGAATGGTTGCCGGGTAGCCTCGCATTTCCGCTTCTGGCAAGAGCGAGCCTGCCAGGCAACCAACCCACCCCATCGATCTCTAAACGCGTCTTCAATTCAAAACAAACCTTCCAGATCGCCCGCTCCATTTCCTATCCCAGGCATAGCTATCTCATCACTCCCACCTGTTTCACATCAACCGCATTCGCTGTGACGTCGAGATCTCTCACCATGGCTGCTGAAGACGGTGTTACCAAGTCAAGCCTTCCGGTTATTGCGAATCAAGCTCAGTGGGAAGATTTGCTTGTCGCAAAAGCAGAAAACTTCAAAATCATCTCCACTAATGGAACCACTGCCATGTAGCTAAAACATTTTAATTCTCATCGCGGCTTTCTTTACTAACACCTCGACAGCCCTCCTGTCACTGTACCAGCGAATGATCTTGAAGGCTTGAAACTCCAGTGCCAGCAGACTCTCGATTTAGAGCGTATTGTCACCGCCGCCTTCGACGAGAACTGCACCGAAGCGCATCAATACTACAAACATGTTACCTCCATCTGCACCCAGCTCAACAAGTGGCTTCGCGAAGACTTTGTCAACCTTGATGCCAGCCGAAGCCAGGAAAGCTCAGAGTTGATTGCAGGCTCTGCCGGGGAGATTGTCCTACTTCTGGAGGCGCAGATTGGAAATCTCTTGAAGCATGATATCGCTCATCAGCTTGATCTCAAGGATGGGTTCTCGCAATACTCAAGCGCGCTTCGCAGCCAGGCGACGGCACTCGCCACTTTGAATAGTGCGCTCACTAACAACAAGGTCTTGCGGTGGATGCAAGCCGTGATCGATGTTAGTTCATCGTTTCAGCGACCTGGCGACCGGCATCACTGACTATTTCAATAGGCTCGATGTGCGGCAGAGAAGAAAGCCATCAACAAGGCGACCTTGGACTTCAACACGAAGCTGTTCACTATGCAAATCCAACTTGAGAAGGCTCAGAGGGAAATCAAGACACTGCAGAAAGATCTTTCGGCGAAGGCCATGGCTCTGTCCCAAGAGAAGAATACGCCTGAAGGAGAGCAACTTCACCTGCAGAGTGGTAAACTTGTTCCGCACAAAGCAGTCTCTACCATCAGCAACAACGCTGCAGCAGAAGAGAGCATCCAACCTGATCTCAATATCGACCCCATGGTCCTGAGCCTCAAGAAGCAGAATGAAGACTTGGTGAAAGAGATGAATACAATGAAGAAAAGGCTCAGACAATATAAAACGCTCGTTGAGCAAAACGTCCACTTCATCAACAAGAATCGTCATGATCCAACTCTCCTCGAATCTGGTCTGCATCGCGACGCGACTGATCCTAGCTATGTCAACAAGTCGCTGGCGAAGGAAGGCAAGAAAGGATGGTAGGCGGTTAGGACGATGTGGTTACCAAGACGTTGCATTTGTCGCAGGGATATGTAGCAGCAAGCGCTGTAGCATGGGATATCTATCATGAAGTGGAGCCAATTGTTAGGATCGACAGGGTTGAACAACTACTGGATCAAGGCATATGACGAGAAACACATGTGTTTTTAGGTACTTCCCCTTTCCGAAGCCATCATTTGACTAGCTACACCTGTCTATCCACTTGTAAATTAGTTCCTACCCACGATATATCGGCCCCTATTTCCTCACATCGAGCTAAAACGTATTCCAACGTACCCTGTGCATAAAAATCTCCGTGTTAGGCCTGTGATAAGCAGTTGGTCGCATACCAGCCACTGTTTCTTGTGCCAAATGTAGACGCTTACGTGAGCGCCACTGTACTCCGTAGTCGCTTGCCAGTTATCTCACAGCCTTTTTCCCACCATCAAACACTTCCCCGCAGCTCGGCTGCAACCGTTGTGACAAAGGAAAGCCAGCAGGTAATGCACGGGGGGCAGCCACTATTCTTAGCTTTCATCATTTCGCCAGACAGCGCCTTTTGGACAGGGTTTATACTACCTTCGAGTACAAGACTGCGCTTCCTAAACCTTATGCGTGCTTAGTAGCAGTTGTGGTCCAAGCCGTAGCGCCAGGGCTTGCAGAAGCTGAATTTCGATGCTGGCCGCGCGTGATTGTTCGTCGCATCATTTTTTGAAGGTTGGTTGTGATGCAGAAGAGAGTTTTTGACCGTTTATTAATCGCCTTCTTATAATCCCGTTGAAGTTATAGATAAGCCCTTCAGCCTTCAGCACCTCTGCTTTGTGCTTGTTCGTTTTCAAGTCCTTGCTTGGAGCGTTTCTATTTGTTGTAGTATCGAAGCGAAAGCGTTCTTTGACATCCATTTTTGAAGAGGTTTGGTATCGGCCAAGGCCTCATCCTTGCGTAGGAAGAATCTGTGGTTTCTACTTGAGCTCTCACTATGGTCGTAATTACCCCGTCTCCAGTTGTGGGAGCGGTAGACGACTTCGAGGCAAGAACATGGAGGGAGGCACTGGAAACTTTCCGGACAGCCAGCGGACACAAGGAAATGCTGGATGACTTTCTAGCAAAGACTACGACACCCTCGGCAGTGGCACAAACGTGCCGGGAGAAGCAGCGTGATGCCGGCTCGCAGTACGGCAAGGTCTTGAGTAAGATTCTTGGGAAGATTGATATTTTCATCTCAGTCGGAAATCTTGCTGTGAAAGGAGCACCTGAATCCATTGGTCTGGCCTGGACTGGTATTCAAATGGCTCTACATTCTGTTCAAGACGACTTTGCAACATTTCAACTCTTCAGCGGAGCATGCGTGGACATAATCGGCATTCTAATCACTTGTCGACTCTTCGGAAGGATGTTTTCTGAGAAGGACGGACCGGCCGAACTACGAGAGATCCAGGACCAGGTGCTCGATGCAATTCCAAAAGTTTACGGCAACATTCTTGAATTTTCCTACCGCATGACCAAGTATATGGGCACGAGCAGCTTGCTGAGAATTTCCAAGGGCTTGTTCCAAGCTCACAAATCGAAGTTCGAGGGTTTGATCGGAAGTGTGAAGGATGGGGAGAAGTCAATGAGCACGTATGCCACTAAGGCGTCACAAGCCCTTCAGCTCTATTACGCGAAGAAGTCCGACCACACGCAGGATAAAATGGTGTCAGACCTCGCATTCATCAAGGAATCCATTGATTCAAATGCTCAATCCTCTAAGGAACTGGCTGATTTCGTTCGGAAAGAACTTGAGGCTTCTAGAAAACGTACGCCCATGGACGTTGCAAGAGATGCATTCAACAGCTATCAGAAGCAACTTAGGATGATAGATCACGCTCCTCAGCTTGAGAAGAGACGTCAGCTACGTGAACCTGGTACCTGTATGTGGATGTATGAGGCTGAGGAGTACAAGACCTGGCATGACACCGAAGGCAACCAGCTTCTCTGGATGTCTGGTGGTGGCAACATGGGGAAGTCGTTCTTGGTTTCTTCAGTGATTCAGCAGCTGCAGGAAGAAGCCAAGGAAGACCAAGGCATGTTTGTGCACTACTTCTTTTGCAAGAACGGAGACAATGATGCACAGAAGTCGGATCGAATTCTTTCGCAGATCTTGGGCTGGTTATACGCCTCGACTCCCCCAACCTTGGAAATCATGGATCGATGTAACGACATTATTCGCCGTTATCTTGCAAGGCCAAGTTCTGGCAGCGGCGGTAGTGCTGGCAAGAAGGACGACAAAGATGCGGATGCAGAGAAGGGCTTGCCATTCGAGGAAGCCTATGCTACGTTATGTGCAGCTTTGAAAAAGAAAGTCTTTCTAGTCGTCGATGCCCTTGATGAAGTTGCGGATCGGAAAGATGAAGAATTCATACAGCAGTTGATGAAAATCCATAAGCAACCAATGGCACAAAATATCAAGATCTTTGTTTCCAGTAGACCAGAGACAGATATTGTGGAACTCTTAGGGGAGTCGTCACGAATCCGAGTAGAGAAATTCAACGAGGAAGACATAAAGAGAGCGGTAGGGAACCAAATCCAACACATTCCTGGAATGTCACCATCGGAGCGAGAAGAGGCCTGCAAAATGATATCGGATCGCGCTGGGCCATACTTTGGATATGTGAATCCCGCCCTGGCCCTGCTGAGACAACCGTGGCAACGCCCTCTACGAAAGCACTTGGAACAGCTACCAAAAAACGTTTACGACATGAATCTAAAGATTCTCGCTGATACAGATCCTCGGTATCTGAATTTCCTTAAGACCTGCATGACGTGGGTTATATTTGCCAACGGAAACCAAAAGATCACGATAGATGAGATTGTCGACGCGTACAGCAAAGTATACACGGTGGAAGATCTTGACTGGACCGGACAGGAGCTTACGAACGAGGCTGAAATAGAATTCTATCGCAAGCAGATCCAGGAGGCAGGCGATGCGTTCCTGGATGTGAACGAGAAGAACAAGGAGATAAGCCTCATCAAGCCTGCTATTGTCAAAGACTCCTTCGTCAAAAATGACGATGAATCTGGCGAACCAGAGCTCGACACTACGGCTTGTGAGGAATGCCGGAAGAGAGAAGAGTCTGACAGGGTCCTTGTCTTAACTGAAAAGAAGGGTCACCTGGAGATTGCGAGAACGATATTCCAGCATCTCAACTCCTCTACATTCTGTCGACAGTATTTGGACTGGGAGCCAGAGGAGAAGGACGAAGAAGAAGAGCATAAGGAGGCTAAGGAAGCGGCAAACGAGGGTGCTTCCGCAGCAAACGAGGATGCTTCCGCGGCAAATGAGGATACTTCCGCGGCAAGTGAAAATACAACGAACAATAAAGCCGATGAAGTTGAAAATATGACCAACGGCGTCGACGGCGATTCAAGCGAAAATGTGGAGAACAATCAGACTCTCGCGAACAACACCACCGAGACACAGGATGGCGCCACGCAAGCGCCCGGTGACCCAGATGCGGCGCCACAAGCGAATAGTGAGCCGCAGGAAAATAACCAGAGTGAAGGTTTGACTACGAACCAAGCGAAAGCTGAAGCGAGCGCCCAATCGACGGTAACCACGCCCCCAGCAGACGAGAAGCAGGAGCCTGAACTTCCCGTGGACATCGACACGTTTTCTGATAATGACAGCGATGTTGGTGGAGAGTACTGGCAAGAGTTCCCTCCTCTTGAAGATGATGCAGTGGAACATATTCGTTACGAGATAACACAGGGTATATTTCACTTGAAGCAGGCGGAACTCAAATGGTCTCAAGAGAGCAACCCACCAAATGAGGAGTATGAGGCGCTGCTCGTGGATGCCGAAAAGTTTTTCAGTTCAAGCAACCCAGCATTCAAGGCATGGATTTCAAAGATCTGGAATCAAGGGGAGGTTCAGTTGTCGTACATGCCCGACGAATGGCAGTCCTTAACTCCACTACATGTGGCTATAACCTATAGCCTATATGACTTGTCAAAGCGACTCGTTGAGCGCGGAGATAACATTGAGGCTAAGACCTCACACGGCAGACGTCCTCTACATTGTGCGGCATCTATCCCGGACACGAGTCCTATCAAGTACAAGCTCTGCAAGCTTCTACTTGAGAAAGGAGCAAATCCAAACTTGGAACCGAAGATCGAAGGAACTGAAGAACAGAAAGCCGCGAATGATTGGTTCGAGCCTCCAATTTTTTCGATGCTCTATTATGGTTGCGACTTGGACCTGACCAAACTCTTCTTTGAACATGGCGCGAAAACTGATGAGAAAGATGAGTGGGGGCTTACAGCTCTTCACAACTTTGCCTTCGTCGGTACTGATCGTGAAGTACTTGCTCTACTGCTGGAGCACGGTGCGGACATCAAAGCGACCGACCGCACCGGAGAAACACCGCTTCACAAGCTGCTAGACCGCAAAGAATTCCCGATAGGCATCTTGGAGGACTTTTTGGCTGCAGGTGCAGAGGTAAACAAGGACGACAACGAGTCTCGACAGCCACTATATGAAGCCGCAGCCAGTGGCAACATTGAGGCCGCAAAATTGATGTTGAAGCATGGAGCGGACATTCACGATGACGATTCAATAGGGTGGACTGCGCTGCACGTAGCTGCTAACGCGGGCGACGAGACAATGGCCGCTCTGCTGGTCGACAATGGCGCAGATCCAACGAAGCCTGATCACACAGGCCGAACCCCCTTCTTCCTGGCATGCGCAAGCGGCGAAATCACCACGGCAAGATACCTCGCAAATCTACTTCGTGAAAAGGATCCGTCGCTTCTGGACAAGCCCGCCGACAACGGCAAAACGCCGTTTCGCAAAGCTTGCGGGAAAAGCCACACAGAAGTCGTACGCATGTTCTTGACAGAGCTCGAGACTCATATTGACATCAACGCTACTGACAAACATTTGGGTCGCAGCGCTGTCCATATGGCGGCGTACAATGGTTCTGATGAAATCCTTAATCTTCTCTTGGACCACGGTGCGAAGGTGGATATGCTAGACAAGAGAGATCAGAGTGCATTGCAACTCTGCTACGAGAACTGGGGCGTGAGAGCGTCGCACGATCCAAACAATGATGGCTACGAGAAATGCCTTGCTCGCCTCATCGACTTGGATCGTCAGACCGCCGTTGAAGATTGCAACCTGTTGAGTACGGCGACAAGGAAGGGAAGTATGACGATCTTGAAGCATCTCCTTGAGCAAGAACCATGTGCCGATCCAAACAATCGTGATGACGATGGCTGGACAGCCGTGGAAATTGCGCGTCAATATCGACAACCGGATGCGGAGAAAGTGCTCTCTGATCGTGGTGCTGTCGCAGGGAAGTACCCAGGAAGTTGGGTTACGAGTTCCGCTAAACGTATCTCTGTCGATGAAAATGGTACAACCGCATCTTTTGTTAGTGATGTAACAGGAACAGGGCAAGGTAACGCGTCCTTCCAGCTTCCTCTTTGGAGACCGAATTATGCTAATGATTGCACAGGCCGCTTCTCTATCATGAGCGACAGACCGATTCCACATGGACTCAAGCGATACTACTATGAAGTAACCATCTCATCCGCAGATTTAACTGAAGATGGTAGTACAACGTGCGTCCAGTTCAATGGATGAAATGACATTGCACAGCACTGACATTAGTCTAGTGAGATCGCAATTGGCATCTGTCATCGCGAATATGCTGCAAAGACATTTGCAGGTTGGCTACCAGGTCATGCAAGGCGCCATATGACTGGGTCATCTAGTTGGGGCTATCACGGTGATGATGGTTATGTGCGGACATCTACTACTGTCTGGGAGCGAGAGCGCGATAAGTTCGACCCGTTCGGAAAAGGTGATACAATTGGGTGTGGTGTCGACTTTGAGAAAAGCACAGTCTTCTGGACGAAGAACGGTAAGAGACTGAGTAAGGAATATCGAAGCCCACATTGAGTACATGCGCTAATGCCAATATAGTGAGCAAGGCATTTGATGGAGTCAGCGGCCGAATTCATCCAGCGTTCGGTGCGTCGGAACGCTGCACGATTGAGACGAATTTCTCAAAGAGTGGCTTCATGTGGGAACCGGGAAATACTCTGGATTTCGATTCTGATATTCCGCGTCTCGTTCGGTCCAGAACAATGAGGTCAATGGAAGGTTGATAGTCTGTGCTGGCATGCGGTAACTGTGTTCCATGGTGAGCGATGGTATCCGGCGAACGATGTAGAATATATACTAGCAGCTTCTGAAGACAACATTAGAACAATGGACTTCCAAGGCACTCTCGAATAACTTGCGAAGCTCGAACAAAGTGATGATTGATGTTTGGTCAGGAAGGTAGACGCAATTCTATTTTTTATGCCTGAGGCAGAAGTAGCGTAGGTGACGAAGATGAGCGCACAGGGACGAATCTGAGCTTCAGAAACCCCCACAGTTGCACCGCGTTTGAAGCCTAGAGCCTTCATATCTGATCTCGCGAGTCTTTGTTGAACGTGACGGATTTTGCGGCTGCTGTTCTGTAAAGCAATATGTCGTCCGAGCCACCCATCGGTATAGTACCTCCAAGTTCCTCGCTACAAGCAGCAGCTGACGATGGCTCGGTCAATTAGTCCTCGATGGAGGCACCGGTTTCTTAAAAGCTGGATATGCAGGCCAGGTATATTGCTCTCGATTGACATACAAAGCATGCTCTAAACTTGATTCTGCAGAATTTCCCCGACCACTCGTACCCTTCTATCGTCGGCCGACCCATACTTCGTTCAGAAGAAAGAGATGGTGATATCGTGGTCAAAGACATCATGTGCGGCGACGACGCAGCGGCCGCGCGATCAATGCTGCAGATAACATATCCTGTATGCGTCCCCGAAAATCAGCGAAAGACTGATGGAATCCCCAAAGCTGACACTGAACTCAACAGATGGAAAACGGTATCATCAAGCGATGGGACGACATGCAGCACCTGTGGGACTACACTTTTTTTGAGAAGATGAAAATCGACCCAACAGGCCGTAAAATTCTTCTCACCGAGCCGCCGCTAAATCCCCTCAAGAACCGCGAGCAAATGTGTCAGGTTATGTTTGAGCGCTACAACTTCGGAGGTGTGTACGTCGCAATCCAGGCTGTACTGGCACTGTATGCACAGGGCCTGTCCAGTGGCGTAGTGGTTGACTCGGGCGACGGCGTGACGCACATAGTGCCTGTCTACGAAAGCACCGTTTTGAACCATCTCACCAGAAGGTTAGATGTTGCGGGCCGAGACGTCACGCGGAATCTTATTGCGCTATTGCTTAGAAGGGGATATGCGCTGAATAGAACAGCCGATTTTGAGACGGTGCGGCAAATCAAAGAGAAGCTTTGCTACGTGAGCTACGACTTGGAGTTGGACCAGCGCCTCTCGGAAGACACGACTGTGCTTGTTGAGAGCTACACGCTTCCAGATGGTAGAGTGATTCGAGTCGGTAGCGAGAGATTTGAAGCTCCGGAGTGCCTATTTCAACCGCACTTGGTGGATGTGGAACAGCCTGGAATCGCCGAATTCTTATTCAACACCATCCAGGCTGCGGATGTTGATGTAAGGAGCAGCCTTTACAAAGCTATTGTGCTAAGTGGAGGAAGTTCCATGTACCCAGGCCTTCCAAGCAGACTGGAAAAGGAGCTTAAGCAGCTGTGGCTAACGAAGGTTCTCCATGGTGACCCTACGAGACTTGAGGTACGGTCTACTTAAAACGCGGGTAACTTGAGGCTAACCATGAGGCTAGAAATTCAAAGTGCGAATCGAAGACCCGCCGCGGAGACGACACATGGTCTTCCTGGGAGGCGCCGTGCTAGCGAATATTGTATGACATTAAGACCTTCAAGAATAGAAGCGATTTGCTAACAGAAGGTATAGATGGCGGATAGGCACGACATGTGGATATCGAAAGAAGAGTGGGAGGATCAAGGACCGAGGGTATTGGAGAAGCTTGGCTCAAGGTGATGTCGCTTGTTTTGCATGGCGACGGCATGTTGAGGATATGATGAAGCATTGAGCTTCCCTAACTCAAGACCAATTCCTACATAACGATGGCCCGCCAGAGAGCATGGAGGAAAACAAACTACAAACGTTGGACTCTTGAATCTGCGGGATGGCATGATCTTCGGATTCTGGTCTGGCGCGAGCCTGTGTATCTAGAAGTGCAATATCCTGCAGAACAACGCCAAAAGTTTGACGATGGATGTACCCTGAGCATTAATATATCATGCCAAGAGGTAGCAAGCATGCCTTGAGCCACGATGAGATCTATCGCCAAACTATCCAATGATAACTCCCGGCGACTGAGATCCACTCTTAATAGAACCGCATGACAAGCGTGGCGACGTTGAAGCGCAGCGACGTTGCTTCACTCTTGAAAGTCAAAGCTGATTCTAGAATTTGCATTGCACAGACATGGTGAAGTCACTACTCTGTCATTTCTGCCATTCTAGTCTGACGACCAGTCCCGTTGCTTGGCTCGAGAAGTCGATCTTTTGCATCGTGCGCGGTAGAGAATTTGTTAGTGGCCGCTTGGAGCCGGAGCCTATGATGTCGACAAAGCGGCATTGAGCCTCACACAAAGATGGCGCATGGACGCTAAGAACGATTGCAAAGCAGGAAAATAGCGCTGAATTTGCCGGTTTAGTGGTCAGACGATGGAAGATATCGGGCTTGCGAACTTTGTAAGAAGGTGACGAGTTTCTCTAGGTACGGCAGAGGCTGAAGAAAGGCGGATTCGCTTATGGAAGACACATAAAGAGAAAGAAATACGGACGATGGAGAGATTATTGCCCATCAGCACGATAATTCAGCCCCAGGTGATACATATGGCGATGAGAGGCACGTAGGGCAATTGGACAGCGAGTGAGGCAAGGGACCCCACTGGGCATGGGAAATGAGAGGATACGAAGTGAATTTAATGGGTAAGATGCATAATAAATTGGCAGATCACTTTGCGCAGGAATGTTCGCAGCGGTGCGCCACACCGTCTCACCTTAAGAGGCGGAAACGGGGTCGCGCTTGGTTGAGCAGTGACGACGGCGATAACTCTGGCATTGCAATCCCACGGAATGTCGGTACGGAACAGCATCGAAGACAAGCGGTCACGATGTCGGCAATCTGCCATTAAAATCCATAATGACGACAGGCCACACTTCACCAGATCTATATAGAGTAGTGTGTTAGTCTTCCAAGCTCCTCGCAGATACGACGCAGCTACGACGCACCGCAACCACCCCGACATTCCGCACCTCGGTATGCTATATTTCTCTCGGTTCTCATGCAAAACACTTATTCCGGAACATCACCAGGCAATAACTAGCGAACAGCAAAACAGACCCTGATATCGCCCTCCAAACGCTCGGTGCCGGACCCGTCGGAGTCGGTCCCGCTCGTTCAATCAACCACCACGTTGCTCCCACATTTGTTCAGGGTTGCTTCGCTAATTAACGAGTGCTGAGAGAAGCGCTATCGGCCATTGATCGACGCACCATATAATACATCTGTACTTTATCTCCACTAAGATTGTCCTTACTCGGCCTTGTTTCGCTCTGAGCTATTTCCTCCGCTCCTGACAACCTTTCACCTCAAATCCAAAACGAGGTCGACCCCTTCGACACCACAGCCGCCAAAACTGTCTTATACACCTATTTCAGTCAGGCTCTCCACCACGGGGTCTTCAGAAGGATCCCGACCTGCCTTGCATTCTCCTCGTCACCGCTCAACCATGGCTTCCGACCGCCAGTCTTTCCTTCGGCCGCCCACCGCAGGCAGAAATGCAAATGGGAGTACTTCGTCGCCGCAATCATCTCTACGGCGGAGATTTGACCGGCAACTGAGCTCCGATAAACCAGCAAAGCTTCCAGATCTCCCACGATTCCATCCGGCCAACTTTCCATCGTCACATTCCAGTCTCGCGGTGACACCGTCGTCCAGCACCAGCCCACCCCAGCCTCCCATGTCACCACGTTCGCAACAACGACAAATATCTGAAGCGCAGAAACAACTCTATGCCTACCAGCGCGAGGTGCTTTCACGTTCAGGATCCTGGCAGCTGACTTCAACCAAGCCATCCAGTCCTAAGCTGGCACCAGCTGCGAGTCCAGGCGCCGTCACTCCGCTCGAGTTGGAGGGCGAGAACTACCTCGTTGCTGGCTCATCATCACCAAGCAAAAAGCAATCTGACTACATTGATAAAATCATCGAAGAAGAGGCATCTCGACGCGGTGACCTATCACCTCGACGTCGAACGTCCGTTGAATCGTGTTAGGAACCCGATGACAAACCGCAATCACGAAAATCGGAGCATTGTCAACGATGTAAAATTGCATAGACATCAACCTGCGAGTTTATGGCGTTTGGTATGGATAAAGGCAAATGATAACCCGAGGTGTTGCATCTTCAGCATCAAAATTATACCCTTGACTGAAAGCGTATCTCACCGGATAGAAGCGAAGGGAATCAGAGGTTGAACTTCCTCTACATTTTTCGGATGCATCATCTACAAAGGCGTCAAATTTGCAACTGAGACCGCGGGTGGATGGTATCAGCATATCGCTGACCTCGCTCGCTTGTTCTCATTTTTTCTGCTTCCTGCATCTGGTCTATGAGAAAGGGATCGCAGTACCAAGTGTTGGTGGTGATCCGCAAATACGGCGCGTTCTCATTCTATCCGGCACAGCTTTCACATTGTAAACTTACGATTTCAATCGAAGTACTATCTGGCGCCACTACTTCGATGGCACAATTTTGCATCTTGCCTTCACAAATCATCACAGAAAATCTCGTTACACACATGATTCATCCCTTGCAAAAGACGACCAAGCCCCCACCATAGCAGCAATACCTAACTTGTAGATTCAACCCTACCGTTTCCTCAGCGGGCGATCACATTCGACAATCGCTAACCATCAGTTGCCAAGGCATAGATGAGCCGGTGTCGCAGTGTGGATCGCAATACAGCACACATGCCATTTGCAAGGCACAAAGCCAATGATGAGCCGCCAGACAAAAAGAGCCACCGGCCGTTGGCGAACCAGGTTTCAGATTACCTCCCCTTGCTGGTCGGCCAACGCAGCCTCTGTTGTTTAGGGTTGTAGGCTCCATAGTTTTTTCCCTGGAACCAAAGCACGAAGACGTTCGCTTACGCAACGGCAAGTCAAAATCAGGCAGATTCGGCACGGTGGAGCCAAAAGGGTCCAATGACTGTATCCCTGCCGTAGTTTCCTTCGGCCTGCAAAGGTTTCCAGCATAACCCTTACCGGTTCTTACATTCCGTTTCCAACCCGTTTCATTTTGCTGGCGGTGATCAACACTGTGCGAAAATGGAGGAGAAGGATTGGTCTGCCGCGGAGGGAAGAGTGCGTAGGCGGCTATCGCGGCGGCTGATCTTCGAAAGTCTCTTTATCCTCGCATTTTCTTGTGAACCCTGTGTTTTGAAAGGATTCTCGCTGCTTTGCCTACTTAAGGCGTTGTTAGACGTTGATCCCTTTGGGATTTACGCGGCAGTAATGACGTCAGTGGCGACTAGGCTAACCCTGAGTACGAGGGTTCATTGAGTTAACACGTGAGGAATTATGAAAAATTTGGAGATGTCACAATTGAAGATGACTGGCTCTGGATGGTTATCTATTTTGAAGCCACTAATTAGTCCCGAAATCGTTACTGAAGCTGCGAATACATTGGCGCCCGTAAATTTCATCTCCAGACAAAGTTACAATAGAGCCGCGGCGTATGTAAAAGAACCAGCCAGCTATTTGATATGATTAGTTTTTATAAATATTTGAAATGCTTATTGCGAATTGCAGTAATATTATTACTTAATTAGGGCAGTCCCGTATTCATAGAACGAAAGGCTGTGAAGAGCAACGTCAACTTCAATCGTTTGCAGGGCGGCCCCCGAGCCGGTGTTCCACAGCTTTACAGAAGTAGTATAAGTTGGCACTGAAAATAGTGTGGCAAGTCGTCTATAAGCTCTCGGAGAAGCGTCGAATTGTCGTACATACCTTAAGGCAAGCTAGCTGCAGAAAGTAAGTAGTTAGACAGGCTCTATTTCAGCTTCAAGTTGACGTTTTTGATGCCTGTTCGACACCCAGTTCCAAGCCAGTCAGATCGATATAGTGACGGCTGTTAGAGGCGCTGTTATTGCCCAGTACAGCCAAAAATAATGGCTTATAATGCTCTTCGCCTGCGCATCCCACTGAAACATGGGCATGGCGAAGAACGACTGTAGACCCGAGTCAGCGCATAGGGTGAAAGGCGTACGAACGGATAGCATACAGCAACGAACGTTCCAGGCAAGAAGAATATAGTTACGGCTGCAATCGAATTCATCGACGTACTGTCTCTCTTACTTTTCTCCGCCAGAACCTTCGATTCGTGCGCAATTCTTTGGCTTTGTTCCGCGAGCATCTTCGAGTCCTTTGCGATACTAATGCTCATATTTTGATCTCGCTGAGCAATCAAGTTGAAGATTCCTTGGATGACAATGGATGCTTTACGCTGCCATGATGCCGCTTCCTGTTGCAGAAAAGCGCACTCTTCCGCCCAATGTTTGGTTTGTCGTTCAACATAGCATGCCGCAAGCTCCATCCGAGCTATATCAGCCGCAGGCTGGCTTTTCGCGAGGGAGGAATTTTGATCCAATATTGACATTGCCAGGTCGTGCAAGCCTTGCAGGCACAGTTCACTGGTGACTATATTGGCGGACAAGCCACTTACGGACGCTGAAAATTCTCCGAGTCTTGCATGGTCTGTGTATATCCCCGTCGATAAGCTGGCATATTGATGGTAACCAGAGTCGATTTGCGCTTCCATCACTTGGATCTTCTGATCGTCAACCCAGTGCCGCATCGAGATTGTCATGGCTTCTAAACGAGAAGTGAGAGGAGCGAAGGATGAAAAAGAAAGCGACTGTAGCTCCTCAGCTTGTTGCAGAATATACTCTACTTCCCCTCTGCCTTCTTGATCTATGGACCAAAGGATTCCAACACCGGTGAGGGTTTGAGGAAAGTATTTCCAAGCTAATCCCGAAGTGTTGCAAGCCACACTTTGCGTCAGTACTTCGTTGGAAGGCGTTGAGCCGTATTCGTCTAATGTTGGTGGAAAAGCACGCGCTATCACAATGTCATCTCTGGTGTACGCTATCTGAGGTATTCGGAACTCGCGAAGCAAGTCCAGAAGATAGGATTCTGGATGTCCATTCTCAATCCAAAGACCAGGATTGAGGTCGACTAAGGCCAGTTGTATCCTACCAATTGCGGGGCCTCGTGCTGGGCCTCGTGCATTGGCCGATTTATGCGCCAGCCAAGTTGAGAGATCTGTCCTGTGGGATATGGATGGTGCCAGCAATTGACGAGGCACTGCATCTGAATGCTCGAGCTCAAAGGTCCTTGTTGCTAAGTAGTGGTGTACATCCAGTAATCGCGACCTAATTCGAGTGTTCTCTCTTTTCGCCATGATAGGATCTTATTGCCCTAGGGTGGTTAGGAGAGGGTGACGAGTGACATTTCCAATTATCGAGAACTGGTCGAAATTCGAGCGGCTAGAATGTCGTCAGCGGGTTAAGTTAGGACGATTTCCGAATACATATTGTATTAGCGTGTCAAGAGACCCTGGGGCTTGGCAGCCGTATCTACCGCACTGCAATTTTAGCTTCGAACGGTGTGTTGAAAACTTCTTCTGCAATCGATAAGCCTAGGCCATGCCTGGTAGCGGGGCCGGGGCGCAGGGACCATCGCGGATCCCTGTGAAGCCGACCCCACCGAATTCGAAACCAGAGCTGAGGAGGGTGACGAAGGGGGATGAATGGTGTTTCTAAGAGAAAGCGGCCAGAAATTGAAGACACGGAGACAGAGACATCGGGATCGGATGATCTCGAATTTCTTGGAAGCCACGATAAGTCAACTACCTCCCTTAGCGAGCTCACAGCGCTTGTCACGGCACTGAAAGAGATTATTGAAAAGCAGAACACTACCATTGAAAATATCCGAAACGACCTCGCAGAGGTGAAAGAACAAAATGGGC
>Ga0335072_10000720_pt1 | contig 59767 bp, 39 predicted proteins | sample Lox_Sample_21_FD_206725 | JGI IMG/M metagenome (GOLD analysis project Ga0335072, IMG submission 206725) | Soil microbial communities from Loxahatchee National Wildlife Refuge, Florida, United States - Lox_Sample_2.1 | ecosystem: Environmental > Terrestrial > Soil > Wetlands | place: USA...
TGTCCCGGGCCGGTTACAAGGATCTTGCGCCGGCCCTGGATTGAAGCCGCATCGTGCAGATCATTGAAATGAAGATGATTCATTTCTTCAAGGTTGAACTCGAGTGATCCATCAGACCCGTTGATCTCGAAGCTGTTTCTGTTTTGATTCCCGGTGGCGAAGCGCGATGCCTCAAATGTACCCATACTACGATTGCAAAACTCTACGAGGACCGTTACGGCATCGTCGACCGCGCGCCCCGGAGCGAATGTGCGCACTTGCGAACATAACCTGAGAATCGGTCCATTGAGCCATGTGGCGAGATCGAGAGAGTGTGAGAGCAGATCACCGAGCACTCCAGATCCCGCCTGGTCGATGCTGAATCGCCATGCAGAAGGATCTCCAGGTTTCGTGCCCCAACTCTGCAGGTAGGTCGCGCGATAGTGATATACCTGTCCAAGACGGCCATCTTCAATGAGCTGCCGTGCGAAAGCAACTGCCGGCACTCTTCGGTAATTGAACCAAACGAGCGTGGGGACTTTACCAGCCGCCTCGGTCATGTGTTCGGCCGCTGGAACAGAGGTGGCCAGTGGCTTTTCGCACATGACAATCTTCCCAGCTTCGGCGGCCGCCACCGCGATCGGTTCGTGGAGGTAGTTTGGCGTGCAGATATCGACCACGTCGATGTCGGGCCGGCCTACAACCTCCTGCCAGCGTGTCGCAGTTCCCTGCCACCCCCATTCAGCTGCCATGCGCCGAACTATTTCCTCGTTTCGACCGCAGACAGTCTTCAGTTTCAGTTCAAAGGGAATATCGAAAAAGTGACCCGCCTGATGAAATGCGTTTGAATGCGTACGGCCCATGAAGCCATAGCCGATCATAGCGATATTGAGCGTCTTGCGCTTAAGCATATTAGTATTCCAAAACTCGCCCCTTCTTCCCCCCGGTTCAGAGATCAGCGGGCAATCGTCGAGACGACTTTATTGAACGCGGCAATGATGTCGTCTACGTCCTGCATACTCAGGATGGATGGGATAGGGAGCAGGACGCTTCGTTCGAACAGCCCATCCGCGCACGGGCAAGCGCCCTTGCGATATTCGGTTTGCGATTGTTTGTTCGCCTCCAGAGACCACGGAGAATTGGCTTTATCGATGCCCGCTTTATGCACCAGGCTGGGGATGTTGTAGTAGACGTGAAGGCCCCAGTCGGTCATCACGATATTGCTCACGCCTTGATCGAAAGTCACAATCCCCTCAGCTCGAAGAGCGCGATTGACTTCCTTCGCCAACTCGCTACTTGAAAACGTGGTGATCAGAAAACAGCCCGTATCGCCGCTTTCGTCGATGATTCGACGAAGCCGAATCTGCGGAAATTTTTCCAGCGATTCGCGAATGCGATACTTGCTGGAGTGCATCCTGGCGATAATCTGAGGCAGTTTACGCAATTGCACGCGCAGGATCGATGCTCGGATCTCATCCAGACGGTAGCCTCGGCCCCAAAGACAGAACTCCGGCCGGTCGAACATAGCGCGGCCGCCGGCATCCCGCGCAAAGCCAGTGTCGTGACAAGCGACCGCCCGGTTAAAGAGAAATTCATCGTTCGTAACAACACATCCCCCTTCGCCACTTGTCATGTTTTTGTTCATCTGGAAGCTGAAGATGGCCATGTCCCCAAAGGTCCCCACCTTCTTGCCCCGGATACTTCCGCCTGCGCACTGCGCGCAATCTTCCAAAAGGAAAAGCCCATGCTTGCGAGCCAGCGCACCGATCGCTTCGACGTCCGCCGGCGCTCCGCTCATGTGTACCGTAATGATGCCCGCAGTGCGGGCATTGATCATCTCTTCCACGGCGGCCGGATTGAGACAGAAGGTATCGTCTATATCTGCCAGCACAGGGATGGCGCCGAGGTTGACGACCGCCGCAACGACCGACACCCACATATATGCTGGTACGATCACTTCCTGCCCCGGGCCTACGCCGAGCGCAGCCAGGGCAACGTGCAACGCTCCGCTGCCGCTATTCACTGCCAGGCAGTGAGAAATCCCCAGAAAGGCAGCGAATTCCGATTCAAACGAATCGACTTCACCCTGCAGATCGATCCCGTAGTAGCGAAAGGGCGAGCGGCTGCGGAGGACGCGAACCGCTGCCTCGACCTCTTCCTCATCCATGTAATGCACTCCTGGAAACTCCAGGGGTAACGGCTTAGTGCGTATTGGCGCTCCTCCATCGACTGCCAATTTCGCGGCCCCCAATTTCTGAGGTTTCAGATCTTCCTCGGTTTTCATTCGCAGCTCCTTTTGTTTTCCCTTGCCCACTCTTTATCGCCAGTCATGCCGCCGAGACTTTCTGTTTCCGGATGCGAGTTGCTCGCAAAGCGAAACATGCGGCTGATGGGCGCTTGCTTCGAGTCCGTAGGTCCCGGTTCGAGTCGGGCTCAAAGGGGTGTGACGACATTGGTTTCAGTTACAAGACCGTCTGATTGCGAACTGAAGCAACACGGGATGCTCTCAGGCCATTATTTCATAGACAATATATCTTTACACATGCTACCTGCTTCCTTGAGGTTATATTTTTACTTGCTGAAATATACAGATAGATTTCAGCACTCACATCGACCCCAGAATGCTTCGGCTAAAGTTGGATGGAGGCAAGCTACACCGCATGATTTGCCCCCGGGTATTCGAGTGCAGGCAACGTCACATGGCTCTTGTTTGGTCCTGCTGGTGGTTGCTGCGCAGGTACCAGGCTCTATATCGATCCCCCTTCAAACGTACTTAGTGCCGCGCGATTGCCTCAGTCTGTCTGGCCTTCCCTCGGATAGTCGGCCCGGATTGTGAGAATCTCGTAGGGATGAATCGGCGCAGCCACCCGATCATGAACGATGCCTAGCGGCGAACCCTCGGGCTTTTCCATCAGATTGGTAAGCGTCGCACCCGTGGCACCCGGCGGCAAGTCGATCTCGACCGTGCTCTCCTTGCCAGCCCACTCGAAGACACGGAAGATAAGCGCGTTGCTATCTTCGGCCTTCTTGACTGCTGTCAGGACGACATTTTCGGGGCTCACCGACACATAGGAGTGCTGGAGAGCCAGCACTCCTGTATGCGACTCGACCTGCCGGGCTGTCAGCTTGTAGTTGTACTCGTAGCCTCGCCTCACCGTCAGGGCCCGCTTCCAGTTTCCGCCATGTGGATAGACCGCATAAGTGAAGTGATGATGACCGCGATCGGCATTTGGGTCTGGCCAGACTGGAGAGCGTAACAAGGAAAGGCGCAGGACATTGTCGCGACAGTCATAGCCATACTTCGAATTGTTAATGAGGCTAAATCCGTGTTCCCCGTTTCCGACATCGGCCCAACGCAAGGCAGGGACTTCGAACTTGGCCCGCTCCCAGCTATTGTTGCGCGTGGTAGGCCGGTCGATGGTTCCGTAGGGGATCTCGTAGGTTGCCTCGGGTCCATAGGCTGCGACGGGGAAGGCTGCCTTCAGCAGGACATGCGTCTCATGCCAGTCGATGTCATTCGAAACCTCGACTTCATCCGAGCCGGCGGCGAGAATAATCTCTTGCACGAAGGTCGAGTTTTGCCAATGTCGAACAATGCGTACTGCGGCGCGCAGTGGTCCCCGGTCGACCAGTTCCACCGAGTCCGCTTTATCCAGCAAAGCCGGAGCCTTATCCAGTGTGCCGGGATCGATATTCCAGGCATCGTAGGCCTTCGGAGTGTCCTGAAATGCTTGAAGCTCATTGCCGCATGCACCTGCTGCCAGTGTTTCGAAATCTGTCCGCTTGTCGAACAAACTCGTGATGCAGCCCGTCTTTTTGTCGATTTTGACGCGGAGGTTCGCGTTCTCGATGGTCAGCCCATCCACCTTCAGGTCGCTCGCAGCCGCTAGGGCACCCGGTACCACATGGAGCACTGTGTAACCCAGGGAAGGAACATTGTTCACCTCGACAAGAAGGCGGAAGCTGTTGGTCCTCGGATTGGAAGCGAGGACCTCCGAGAGCGCCGGCTTGTTAACCGCGTCGATCACAGAGACTCCGTCCGGAGCGGCTTCCGGCATTTGCACATCGACTGTTACCAGTCCGGAGCGCGGCCAGCCGAGCGGATTGAAAACGACGATTGGAACGGGGCCCGCGGCACGGGTGTTCACCTCTGCCGTTAGAGTCTTGAGCGCCGATTCATCGATTTCCTCGGTCGCCCAGCGGACCTGATCGTAGTCATGCTGCGCGTCGACATAGATTGCACCGATGCCCGAACCTGCGGCCAGATCATGGAATTGGTTGAATAGAACCTTTTCCCATGCCTGCGTAAGTTCCTCTGCCGGATAGGGGCGGCCCCGCAGCCACGCCAGGGACGCATATTTTTCTGCATTCAGCATCCACTCTTCACTGTCGCGCATGTTGCGCTTGTGGTTGGCCTGGGTCGTCATCACACCACGATGGTATTCAAAATAAAGTTCATCGTTCCAGACCGGCAGACTGATTTTGCCGGCAGGCGGCGGCGGCAGCATGGCCCCGTGCGCCGCCATTGTTTCGTAATTCCACACTGGCGCGTGAGCCGTATCCACTTTGGTTTCGATCTCGCTGAAAAAGCTCTGCGCGCTCCCAAAGTCGATCTTCGGATAGATCACATCTTTGCCAGACCATTGCAGGCCGGAGTCCAGCATGAAGCGAGTTGGTCCACCACCATGGTCGCCGATTCCATAAAGGTGCAGCATCTCCTGAGTGCCCGGATTCCTGCCGGCTGCGATAACAAAGTCCTGGGCCATCCTGACCGGCTCAATATCGTTGACGTAGTCGTGGGGAAAATAGGTCAGAACCCGGCTGCCATCCGGAGACTGCCACCAGAAGAGCTTCAAGGGCAGCGGGTTTGTGTCGTTATAGATCAGCTTTTGAGTGACAAAATAGTCGATTCCGGAACGCTTATATATCTGGGGAAGCTGCCAGTTATAACCGAATGAGTCGGGGTTCCAGCCAACCCGCGTCGTCACGCCATACTGCTGCTTGAAATATCTTGTGCCCACCAGAAGCTGTCGGACCAGCGATTCTCCGTCGGGCATGTTCAGGTCCGGTTCCACCCACATTCCACCGACGATCTCCCAGCGCCCTTCGTGAATTCTGTCCCGGATTTCGCTGTTGATGTCGGGATATTTCTCTGCGATCCATGCGCTGTAGGCTGCCGTAGATTGAGTGAATGTATAGCTGGGATACTCGTACATCAGTTGAAGCGCTGTCGAAAATGTGCGTTTGACCGAATCGACGGTTTCAGTCCACGGCCAGAGCCATGCGGCATCAATATGGGAGTTTCCAGTCAAATGAAGCGTTGCCTGCTGAAGAACCGGCTTGATCGCTTCCAATTGATCTCTGGCCTTGACTAGAGATACATCGAAACCCTCTTGGTTTCCGGCATCAAGCGCATGCAGGTCGACAGAATTGATCGCTCGCTCGAGAATCTTCTCATCTCCCGCAGGATTTTTGGAAATGGCCGGGATCAGGATGGCAGAAGAAATAAGCTCCGAGCACAAAGTCCCGGGGCTGGGGCGGTTCTTCGCAGCTTCAATTTTCAACCGCGCCGCGACGAATTCCTTCTTGTCTGCTGTGTGCAACAGCTTGACCGCGACAAGGATCTTGTCGCCCCGCCGGGCATCATCAAAGAGAATGATCGGTTCGAGGTTGTCCCCTAAAGCCACCCGCCTGCCGTTGAAGTAAACGATCTCGGGGACGGGTCCATCAGCTCCGGCCAACAGCTGAAACCAAACCCGCGCACCCGTGAGGTCATATCCGTTCAGAGTTTCAGGAACTTCAATCCAGCGCCTCAACCAGATGGACCCGGTGGATGTTACTGCTTTCGATTCAATTGTCTGCCAATCCGAGTCGTCGAGATCAACTGCCTCCCCGTGGGGCACGTCGCCAGGATGGTATTTCCACTGCTCGGCGGGCAGATAACTCAGCGTTGCCAGCCGGTCCACGATTTGTTTCGCATCATCGGGATAGGCCTTCAATGCTCCGGATATATCCTGTTCCTGCTGTGCAGGTGCAATCGCTCCGACTGAGCAAAAGCATAGAAACAGCACCGGCAACAAGGCTCGCAAACGCTTCGTGGTTAGCGTGCTCATCATTTCATGCAGCTCTCTCTTCGAGATATTCGTCCGACTTTCCCCCACTTGTTCTCCTCTTTCTACAGCCACCACTGAAACAGCCTCGAACCGAAGGCGGGGCCCCTCGTCCTTCGTATAGCCAACCCGGCGCTTCGCAAACTCGCTTTGGCGAATGAATGCCAGTGATCGCGAAGCTTCAAACTCGCAGCCCTCTTGCTTCCCTCCGGTTCGCCAATGGCGTAATCCGAAAAGCACGCGGACTGAATTCTTTCGTCTTGCTTTATGTTCTGAACCTTCCGGCTTCTCGACCGGGTCGATCTCTGCTTGAACGGCGCGGTGATCTGTTGCGACTAGCGCAAGCCGCGCCATGCTGTGCATGGCTTCTCATAGATCGCACTTTCGCAGTGAGCAGCGGCCGAATGCCTCCGAAATCCGGAGGAAAATAATCCACTGCATGTTTATGTCTTTGCTCTGGAGCCATGAAGGCGGCGCCGTTGAGATTCGGAGCGGCCAACCATGTCAGCCTGCGTGCGCACTTCATGGTTTTTGAATCCTCTGTGTCTGTGCCTGCAATACTCCGCACTCCGCCATCAAAACCGAATTTCGGCGCAGGATAACCTTCTCCTAAGCGGCCTTCCGATGCTACCACGCGAACCGAGGCCTGTCGAGCAAATTTCTTGCCAGATTTTCTCGAGGAAAGAGCTACCTTGAGCGCCTGCTCTGGGCAAATGAGCGGTCTCGACGTCAGCGTACTCAGCAATTGCTTCATCTCCCGAACAGGGTCTGACTCGACACCGAGGTACTGTTTCTTCCGCCCGCAAAACCTCTGTTCGCTGCTCCTCGCTTTCCGGGTCGCTTCGGCCTCTGGCACCTCGCCCTCAGTTTGCTTGAGCACTCCAACAATCTGTTCTGCAGAAAACCGCTTCCTCTTCATCGGCTGAATCCTCCACCTTCTCAGGCTGGGCTCTGGCTCAAAAAAAGCCGGGACGCATCAAATGCCATTGAAACCCGCGCTCTCATAAAGTAACCGAAAGAGCGGGCATTAAGACGACCCGTTACACGAGAGAGAGGATTGCCGCTTTTGAGGCGACATGAGGCGAAGAGTGCTATTGTTTTTGTAGTTCATTAAGCAGAGCAAGGAGAAAATCGCGATTGTCAGCGCAGACGTAGCGCATGGTTCCGCCCATGCGGCTGAACGTCTTGCAATATCGGAGGTAGTAGGCGGGATTATTTGCGGGGGGCTCACCGTCGTTCTTCCAGTCCCATACGCTGTCCGCCAGGTCAACGATGACCATGTAGTGATCTGTGATCTTATGTCCATCTTGCAATTCGAGGTTTTGAGACATCGAAAGCGATTTTTCAAAGATCATCGGCGACATAACGGCGGAACCTACCGATAGATATACTCCTCCTTCCAATTTATGGACCTGCTCTGCAAAAATGAGGAAGTCCCGCAACGCAACTCGACCGATTGCCGCTCCACAATTGACGGGGTGCGTGTAAATGATGTCGTGACCGAACATCGGATGAGCTGTGAATGGAACATTCAGACGAAATGCCGCAGCCTGAATGCTGAAACTTTGATAGGAGTGGCGGACGGAAAGAAATCCCGGTTTCAGGTGAAATCTCTGGATTGCGCTCAACAGATCGAGACTCGCGGCCGCAATTTCTGGGTCTTGTTCTGCGCAATCCCTCACCTTCTTTAACAGGTGATCGGACGTAGGGATGTCCAGACCCCCGCGAACGATCATCTTGCCTATTGCCTCTCCGTATCCAGTCCCTTCATAGGCGCCTACTATGAGCGCCAAGTTCAAGTTGAACCCGGTTTCTTCCCAGATCCCGAATTGGCCGCGGTCCAAATTGGCGCGGACATCCTCACTGCTTGCTCCCTGATAGGCAAATTCCCAGTCGTGAATAATACCGGCGCCATTGGTCGCCAGAAGAGTAACCCATCCTTGTTCAATGAGCCGGATGAGCACGGGAGAAAGCCCATTCTTAATAGTGTGCGCACCAAAAGCTAGTATGACGGGGCGGCTCGCACCTCTTGCAGCGCGGATTCTTGCCACACACTCGGTCAGAGTTGCTTGCGCCGCCGTAGAAAGTGGGCGCGGGGTTGAGTCTACATCGACTGCATCCTTTTCGAACAGGACCCTATTTCTGCGGGTGCTAAGGCTGTAAGTCCGGAGACGAGAACGATCAAATTGTGGATACACTGGTTTGTCCCTCTTACACAATGCAACGGTTAAGACTTCGCAAAGACTCTCATCCGACAAGCAAGAACCAGCCTTCGCGCGGCTCTGCAAAGATACTTAGGAATCACCATCCTGGGCGCTTATCGTCTCCAAAGATGGTCCGGAGCAGCAACTTATAGGCCTCTTCCCGCGCGGTTTGAGCAGGCAAAACTCAATCCCGAATCCAATGATGCCTGCGTCCTCTATTGATCGAACCCGGGACGTGAGGCTGTTTCGGTCGCGCGGTATCGAGCAGCGCAGTTCGTTTTGCACAGATTGCCCGTCCGTGATCCGAGAGCCAGGCAGCGCCGTGCTTGCCAACAGCGTCGGTCAATTCATATAGATCCGAACATGCCGAAGTACGGTCCACGTCGAATTCCAACTGCGCCTCAATCAAGATCCATCCTCCGTAACAGTGGATGAACTGAAAACCCCGCACGCTTTGACGCCGGCTTTTTTTCCCTTGCGCTGCACCGGCGACTGGCCGACGGGCTGTCCTGAATACCCATCACACGATCGATAGAGTCCATCCCTCCCCTCCACAGAACCAATGGCCTTTTGGTGCCTCCAGCTTACACACTGTTCCAGATAAGCTTATCCCGATTTTCATATCGGAGGGAGTGTGCGAAAGCTTGCCGAGAGGGATATTAGACGGAAGATAGCTTCTCTTCGCCCTCGTGGAGTTGAACGTTCCATCTCGTTTTTGGCCGCCACTTTGGTATTTGCCGGCAGGCCGGAGAATCAGACATAACTCCCATTCGAATCAATCTCCGTCAATTGAGCTTCATCTACGGTCTACGGCACTGAAGGACATAACTTGATCTGCATTGTAGAAAGGATGAGTTTTGCCGGTTCAAGTCCCTCGGATACCGCTTCGACAGTCAATAAGCCTGTGGTCTTGGTGGCCTGTAGGATTGCCTGTGCAAGACCATTAAAGAGGCTGCGCCGATCGGCCTTATCTGGCTCATGGCAGGTTGGATCGCCATTGCCAACCCCGATAAGTACCCCTTCCCCGCTGACTTTGAATTGAATAAGGTTGTTAGCTATCGGCACTGAACGGCCTTCTTTGTCTGTAACGCCGATTCGGACAATTGCAACATCCTGGCCATCGGCTAGGATTTCCCCGCGATCGGCAGTCAACACAATTCGCGCAGGATCCCCGGCCGTTTCGCGCCTATCGGCTACGACAACCTTTCCATCTTTTGTGCCGCGCGCCTCAATCACGCCGGCTATATACCTTACCTTCCATTCCAGAGGATACTGAAATTCGACGTTTTTTGAGCCGAGCGACTTGCCGTTGAGAAACAATTCGACCGTGTCGACGTTCGACTCAACCTGGACACGAATCTCCTCGTCCTCCCGCCCCGCCCAGTTCCAGTGTGGAAACAGGTGAAGCACCGGTTCGCTGCGCCAGCAGGCCTTATAGTAGAAGAAGCTGTCTTTCGGAAAGCCGCACGTATCGACGATGCCGAACATCGAGCTGATACTCGGCCAGGAGTAGGGCGATGGTTCACCCCGATAGTCGAACCCCGTCCACATAAAGCCGCCCGATAACCACGGCCGCGAAGCATAGAAATGCCACCAGGCGCGACTATCGTCAAGCGATGAGTCCGGCCTGAAGTCGTCATAGGAACTCATCCAGTTGCGCAGCTTATCCGTGGAGTAAATGCCGCGCATATAGGTGTCGGAACCTGTTTCGGTGCCGATGAGCAGCCGCTTTGGGTACTCCTTATGATAATCGTCCGCCCTCTGGTAATTGTAGTTAAATCCGACCACGTCAAGAGATTCGGCAAGATCCGTCTTGTAATACCCGTTTACTGCCGCCGTGCAGAGGCGTGTCGGGTCAAGTTCATGCGCACGGTCTTGCATCGATCGGATCACACGCCCAGCCTCGTCTTCGTGCGTGCGCCATTCCTCATTATCTTTGGCCCCGTGCATAAACCATTCCTCATTGCCCAGGGACCAGAGAAAGATTGAAGGACTGTTGCGGTAGCGCTTGATCATCGTTTCGAGCTCTACCAGGGCTTCGTCGCAAGACGACATCGTACGCGTCTCGCAGAGCATCAACACACCCAGCCGGTCACAGGCTTCGACGAATTCAGGTGTGGGAAAATTATGCGAGGTGCGAACCGCATTGCACCCAGCTTCTTTCAGAATTTCCAAGCGAAACGACTGCAACCGATCCGGCAAGGCGGAACCGACACCTGCGTGGTCCTGATGGTTGCAGGTTCCCTTAATAGTTGTCTTCATACCGTTGAGGAGGAAACCGCGGTCGGCGTCCCATCTCAATGTGCGCACTCCGAAGGTGACCTTATCGCGGTCGCGCACTGTGCCTTGCGTCTCAACTGTGACTACGGCATAGTAGAGGTTCGGCTCTTCCTGGGACCAGATCGCCGGGTTGATGAATGCAACTGAAGCGCTGAAATTCATTTTTGCATCCGCGACAACTCTAGTCGCGGGCGACGCCGCAGCGGCAACGGTCTTGCCGGCTTCATCAAGAATCTGCCAACGGACACGACAGTTTTCTTCTGCCTCGCCGCTGTTTTCGACCATGGTGCTCAAACTCAGAGCCGCACTGTTTTCCTTCCACTCGGCACGTACCACTGAGTCCCATTGCCCCAGATGCAGCGAATCGACCTTCGACAGCCATACATGGCGGTAGATGCCTGCGCCCTCATAAAACCAGCCCTCGCCGATCGAAGCGTCGACGCGGACGGCGATCGCATTCTTCCCGCCATAGTTCAGGAAGTCTGTCAGATCGAAACGGAACGAGGTATACCCCCATTCATGACGCCCCACAAAGGTTCCGTTGCAAAACACGAGCGCGTTTCGAAAGACTCCGTCAAAATCGACGAAGATGCGGCGGCCCGCGTCGCTTACGGGCACGTCGAAAGTGCGGCGATACCATCCGACGCTCGTGTCTGGAAACCTTCTGCCCAGGGGCTTAAAGCCGTGGGCTTCGATCGATTGGTCGTCGACCCACACGAAGGGCAATTCGACGCCCCAGTCATGCGGCAGGCTAAGAGAGCGCCACCTGGAATCGTCATAGTCCGGTTGGGCAAATGCGAATGCGCCAGTCTTGGCGAAGATGTTCTCGAACCCCTCGCCGTAGCCCAGGTCGCGAGCTGGATCATCGGCATGACCGTGCATAAATCGCCAATCAAAGTCGAACAGGAGCCGGTCCCGCGGCGCCAGATTGATTTCCGGAGTCGCCTGGATCCCATCAGATTGTCCGGCGTCTCTCGGGCCCTTTACGAGAGCTTCAGCGCCACCCATCGGGGAATTCAAAAGCAAATTCCCGGCCGAAAGCACGGCCCCGGCGCGAAGAACGTCGCGACGAGAAAGTTCAACCATCATCCACCTCAAGGCATCGGATTTCTTAGTCGGGACAGCGTGGAGCCGCTCACCCGCTACCCCGGAACGGCGTGGCCTTTGAGTCACAACGTTCTTTTGCGTTAATGTTGCGGTTAATGCTGTTGCAATCCACTTGCAGCACAAATCGCATTTGCGATTTGCAACGCATGACGTTATCCGGTGAACAAGATCGATCGACTCGGCCGGTACCGACGAAGATTCGAGCCGTCTACACTATTCGGTCAAACTTGCCTCTCCACTTGCTGCGGTCATTGACGGCGGGACATCCTCAGGCCTACTGCCCCACCTGATATTGGGTTTGTCCCCCATCTGCAGAATCAATTCGCCGCCATTCGCGATGGCCGAGTGAGGAAACCACGGCCGGTTCAGCGGCCTGCCGTTCAGCCGAGCCGACTGGATGTACTTATCGCGAGCTGATACATGATTGGCAACAATGACAAAGTTTTTCCCGTTTCCCAGCCGGATTGTGGCCTTCGCAAAGATCGGACTTCCGATCTCGTAAACTGGGCTGCCTGGGCACACAGGATAAAAGCCGATTGCGCTCAAGACATACCACGATGAGGTCTCGCCTCCGTCGTCATCTCCCGGTAATCCAAGCGGACCGTCTCCATACCAGACGTCCATCAGCTGACGCACGCGCTTCTGTGTCTTCCATGGCTGGCCGGAAAAATCATAGAGATAAGGGATGTGAAAGCTTGGCTCGTTGCCCTGGGCATAGAGGCCAACCAGGCCTGTTGCGTCCGGAAACTGATCCAGGAAGTGGAATTTTGAGGTCTCATATTGTTCCACAAACAGGCGGTCAAGTTTCGCATTGAACGCGTCGCGGCCTCCGAACAAATGAATGAGCCCCTCGACATCGTGTTGGACGTTGAACGTGTATATCCATGAGTCGACTTCAGTAAAGTAGTCTCGCCCCCCCTGTCCGCCGCTCAACTTCGGATCAAACGGTACAATCCATCTTCCGTCCGCGCCTTTCGGAGCCATAAAGCCCGTGGCAGGATTGAAGACATTCTCATAGTTATGCGCCAGCTTCGTGAAGTAGATCTCGTCCTCCCGCTTTCCTAACTCCCTCGCAAGCTGAGCGACGCACCAGTCGTCGTAACTGGTTTCAAGTGTTACCGACACTGCCTGGCGTTTCTCGAAGGAATGAACCTGGGGGAAGGTCTCGGGTTCGCCTTCAGCCAGGGCCGGAACGAATCCCTTTTCGAAATACACGCGATCCAAATCGGTGAGCGGACCTCGTCTCCAGGGAAGCAAGGTCGCCTGTGTAGCGTTCTTTCGCATGGCCTCATAGGCTTGCTCGACATCGAAATCGCGGTAACCTTTTTCATAGAGATCCAGAATGAATTGCGCCGCATGATGACCGATCATGGCCGGAAATTCGCCGTCAACAAAGGGGAACGACGGCAACCAGCCGCTCTGCTCGTACATTCGAAGATACGAGCGAACCATATCCTCCTGTTGCCGGGAATCAAGCAGCAATTGCAGGGGATGGAGAGAGCGATAAGTGTCCCACAAACCGTCGTCGACATAGAAGTCGTGCCCTTCTGCATCGTGGACTGAATGGTCAAAGCCGCTAAAATATCTGCCGTCTTCGGTGATGTCCGTCATCTGGCAAAGAGAACGATAGAGAGCGGTATAAAAGGTCGTTCGCTGCCGCTCCGTCCCCCCCACGGTTCGAATTCCCTCCAGCGCCTGGTTCCAGGTCGATCGGGCCTGCCCTTTCACGCGTTCGAATGTCCAGCCCGGAATCTCCCTTTCCAAGTTACGGCGCGCCTGGTCCGCACTTATATAGGAGAGACCGATGCGAACTTCAATCTGCTCACCCGCCGCTGACTGAGCGTCCGTCACGAACCCAATGTGATCGCCGGCCTGGTTCGTGGCCCGGCTCAATTGGTTTCCCTTCCAGGTTTGGAAAAGGTGGAAAGGTTTGGAAAACCTGGCGTAGAAATATTCCCTCGTCTCCTTTCCGGCATCCACCGTTCTGCCCGTCGAATCTGTGATGATCCGGCTTCCCTGCAATGAACTATTGTCGATCACGGTGAATTCGGAGCCATTTTCAAGGCTCAAAACCAAATGGGCATGATCGCTGGCCGGGAATGTAAATCGGTAGCATGCGGCCTGACGGCTTGCCGTGAGTTCGGCGCGGATTCCCCAGGTCTGTAGGTCTGCTTCGTAATGATACGGAGTTGCAATCTCGAAATCGTGGTCGAAGTCTGAAGCGTAAACCTCGGGAATCGTCCCAGTTTCACCGGTCGACGCCATCAAGGCTGCAGGGCCGGTCATGAACCCGTAAATCTTATCCGCGAGATAGCGGTCCGTGATTTCAGGAGTCGTGATTGGGGCAAGTCGCGCCATCCCGTGCGGGTATTGCACATATGGAACCGTCGCAGTAAGTAACTGCCCAATGCCCCCGATATTCGGTGAAACATAGTCGACCGGATCTTTCTGGTGCTGCGCTGGAGAAATGACGGCGCCGGTACTCATGACAGCCAACCCAATCAACTCAATTACATATTTCATCGTATTTTTGCCTTTCGCATTCCTCTTAACCGACCTTCGCAATAGGATCACTTTCCAGCTTCAACCTTCGAGGATGGAGATGGCACCGAACCCATTCCGCCCCCGAGCATCTGTTGCATTTGCTCGAGCGATACGTTCTTGGTTTCTGGAAAGAACGCCTGCACTACAATGAACTGCACTATCATCATGCCTGCGAAGAAGGCGAACGGGTACGCACCGGAAGACTTCGCGACCACGGGAAATGATCCTGAGATCAGCGCATTCATGATCCAATGCGTGCTGCTGCCAAGTCCCTGCCCCTTGCCCCTGACCCGCGTAGGGAAAACCTCGCTCAAGTAGACCCAGATCACAGCTCCCTGCGACACAGCGAAGAAAAAGATATAGGTTACCAGTAGCGGCAGCAACCATTCCCGGTGGGCTTTCAGAGAGAAAATCACGGAGACGCCTACAAGACTGATGGCTGTTCCGACCGAGCCGACCAATAGAAGCGTCTTGCGCCCAAGACGATCGATCAACGACATCCCCAGCAACGTAGCCATCAAATTCATAACACCAAAAGCAACAGCTTGAAGATTGCTGGAAAGCCGGCTGAAACCTGCGGCGACAAAGATGTCATTCAAATAATACGTAATCGCGTTGATGCCGCTGAGTTGGTTGAACATGGCAATTGAGATGGCCAGAAAGATAGACTTACGATATTTTCGCTGGAAAAGTGACTCATTCGAGTTTTTCGAATCCTCTTCGATGGCGAGAGAAATCACGCGAAGCTCACACCGAGGATCGAGAGATCCCATAATCCTGAGCGCCGTCTCGGCTTCGTCGTTCCGGCCCTTTGCAGCCAGCCAGCGAGCGCTATTGGGAATAGTGAACAGCAGAAGCAGGAACAATAGCGCCGGGAACGCCGCCACGCCAAAATCCCACCGCCATTCCGCCATGCCGATATTTGCCCGCGCGATCAGATAGTTCGAGAGATATGCGGACAACACCCCCAAAACAATATTGATTTGAAACATTCCGACAAGCCGACCGCGCAATCGCGTAGGAGCGATTTCTGCAATATAGACAGGGCCAAGCACCGATGATCCGCCGATTCCAATGCCGCCAATAAAACGCGCCAGAAGGAGCGTAGTCCAGTTGGGAGCCAACGAGCATCCAATTGCGGAAAACAAATAGAGCAACGCCATGACGCGCAGCATGCCGCGGCCCCCAAAACGGCTCTCCAGCGGGCCTGCAGACATTGCTCCCAGAACAGTTCCAAATAATGCGATGGCAACAGTAAAGCCGAGTTCGCGTGCAGAGAGATGGAAGATTTCTGTAAGCGCTGCAGTTGTGCCCGCGATTACCGCGGTATCAAATCCGAAGAGCAATCCGCCCAGTGCGCCCACTCCTGCACCGCGTGCGACATATCGATTCATAATCCCAGCCAGTCTCGATCGCTAAACAACTGACGTCACTTTTCACTAGAGACAGCCATCGACGAAGAACCTCTCTCGGACTGTCCCTCTAACGCGTTACGATTGGCACTAATCCGATCGACTTACTCCGCCGTTTCAGGTGGTCTCCGAAGACGAACCCAGCCTGTACCGCTGCCGTCGCGGTGATGCCGTTAACATCCACGAAAGTAGCGCTGCCATCGTCACAGCGCACATCCTGCACATGCCTGAATCCCTGTGGTACCCGGATTGCACCTTGAATGTATTGGAGTTGAAATGTTTGATCGCGGTCGAATTTCTGGACGGTTTTGATTCCCCGCCTGGAAAACACGTTCGGCGCGCGCGATGCCGAGACCCCAAAATCGAAATAACTGCAGACATCCTCAAGACCGAGGGAGCAGTTTCTGCCATTCCAAGGAAAACTGTGCCTGTTGCAGTTTTCAATCCAGAAAATGGTGGAAGGCAATAGAGCAGGGTCGCGTAGCGAAAACCAAAGATATCCTTCCTGTGTGTTGACCGCTGCTGTCCATGCGGGCTGGCCGCACCTAGCCTCCACAGCAACCTGCAACAAATCTCCGAATCCTCGGCGAAAAGGAAATGCACTGCAATCGATTGATCCAGAGTTTCCGTCGATCGAAGGTACGCTTTTCGGGCTATCGAATTCCGCCGCGATGGCCAGCGACTGACGCTCTCCCTTCTCCACGGCGGCGAAGGGGGCGGGAAAAGTCATTCCAAAGACTTGAGTGCTCGTGGAAACGAGGAGCGCCTGACTCTGCTCCGGTGTACGCAAAACGGCATGGTGCCCAAGCGGGAATGCGCCGTCGAGTCCGGATATGGAGGTAGAATCATAGATCACATTCTCCCCATCGCAGAGAAGGAACTGCCGCGTCACCGTAGCCAAGTGCAACGCATTTTCCATGAAAATGCGAAGCGAATGCAGGCCCTCTTTTGATTCGCTGTCCATGAAAGACCAGCGCGCGCCGGCGGTTTTTCCGTGGGCGTACATTCCGTCCGAAGGCTCAGGTTTTCCGAAGGGGAGACAAAAAAAATCCCCACGCAGGACCGCGTCGGAGGAACCCTCCAGCAGCCCATTCACCTGGCCTTGCCAAGGGCTGATATGGTAGGGGAGCACCTTGGAGACTTGATTGCGAAAAAAGGTAACGGGAGCCAGATGCGCTCCGGCCTCAGTAACTGCTGCGTACACTTCATCGCTGACAAGCACCCATGATGGCTGCCCGAGAATAATCTCTTCAGAAAGCATCTTCACACCTAGAGGCTGTTTTCCACCATTTCACAAATGGTATGCAGGAGCAGTTTATGCGCCTCCTGGATGCGCGCCGTATTTCGGTTTTCAACAAGCAATTCGATATCGGCGATTCCCCTGCATGATCCGCCATCCCTGCCAAGAAATGAAATGGTCAGCAATTGCAAGTCCTTCGCCGCGACCAGCGCGAGGCGCACATTCTCACTGTTTCCGCTCGTTGTGAAGGCCATCAGAACATCTCCTGGTTTTCCGAAAGCCTCAACCTGGCGCGCAAAGACATCCTTGAAATCGTAATCGTTGCCGATTGCCGTCAGGTCTCCGCCGTGCACCGCAAGAGAAAGTGCCGGATACGGTCGGCGGTCATGATTGAATCGGCAAACGAATTCCGTCGTAAGATGGGAAGCGTCCGCGGCGCTGCCTCCGTTGCCGCACGCCAGCAGCTTATTCCCGCGTTTAAGCGCACTCGCGAGCCTTTCAGCCGCAACGTTGACCGCCGAATCCAGAGTTTCGACCTGGGTCAAGACCGAGCGTAATTGCGCAACATTCTGCTTGAGAGCACTGCTCATGCAACCTCCCGCTTGGCCAAATGGAGGTTCACACACTCCACGACTGCATCCCCGGGACAGTAAGGAGATCGCCTATAGCCTGCAGGGTGAAGTTTGGTCATCTCGGCCTGCGCAAAATTCTGAGGTTTGCCGCAAATGGTGTCGAGCATCTCGATGCCTTCAATATGCACGGGAAGCTCCATCGCATGCGAAACTGCCGTCGCCAGGTCTATCCACGTTCGGGCCTTGCCTGCGCCGCAAGTGAACAGCCCGCTGGCGCTAATGCTGTTCATACACCGCAAAGTTAATTTCACCTGCTCCTTTGCGTAGATGAAATCGCGCACCCGCTCTCCATCCGAATACCAAGGATTGGCGCGCATTTCGGCTATAGTGCGGATTCTTGGCTCAACGATTTTCACGCGGTCTCCTTATTCGAGTGTCGCCGCGGTCGATGCGACACGATCTAGTTGAAGGAATCCTAGGAGCGTGGACAATTGGCTGTAATCGGGAACGATTAGATTTGCTCCGGCGCGGATGAGACGACTTCGTTTCGATAAATTCAATCCAAAGCGGCGAAGCTCATCACTGGCCACCCCGATGCAGAGACCGCCGCGCCTTTGCGTCTCGCGCAGTTCCACGGGTCCGTCACCGAAAGTCGCAAATTGGTGACCGGAGAGATTGTGCTGGTGAATGATGCGCTCCAGCACGATCTTTTTCGCCTCCACATTGACGTCTCCGACCGCGCCAAATATTCTTCCTTCGAACAGGTGCGCGTACCCCATTGATTCGGCCTCGGAGATTACGTCTGCCTCATCGGTACCGCTGGCAAGATAGAGCTTCACGCCCCTCTGATACAGTTCTTCGAGAAGCTGGACCGCATTCTTAATCTGGAAATCCTCAGAATTCAGCTCCCTTTTCTGCAACTTTTCCACGCGCATCTTTACGGTCTTGAGCAGCTCGACGTTGTAGATGTGCTTATATCCGTGCTCGTCCAGGATCTGAGATTCAGGCACGAAGCCGCATTGTCGTACCAGTCGGGCTAACCCAGCCATTTGCGCAAGCGTCTGTATGCCGGTAGTACGATCAATGAACTGGCGCGCTTCCTTCTGGACTCGCGCAAAAGTGGCTTCATCTACCTCGTCGTAGCGGTCGCCGAGAATGGCGTGCACCATCATCGGCTCCATAATTTGCTCCCAGCCCTCGCGAAGAGTAGAGAGCGTGCCATCGTGGTCGAAGATGCAGTGCCGGATGTCAAGATCGGAAGGAATCTCTCCGATGACCTCAATCTCCGTACCTGGCAGATACTTCGCCCGCCGCGGTGAGTCTGCCAATTCCGGACGGAACACATAATCAAGTTCGCTCGAGGCCGCAAGAATCTCCCTGGCCGAGGCGGTACCGGTCATCTGCAGCTTCTTTACAGTGATCATCCCGGCGACGTTGGCAAGCAGTGTTGCCTGGAGCGCTGTTGCTTGCGCAGCAAGGCAAGCCGCCAGAGCCGCCACGGCGGCATCACCGGCGCCCACCGAGTCCGTGTGTTCGAACACCTGGAGGCCTGGAACCAGTGTCACGGCGCCGTCTATGGCAACTGCCAGGCCACGTTCTCCGAGCGTCAAAAAGGCGGTTTTGCCGATTTTCCGGTTGATTCGCAGCGCGAATTCCTTTGCCTTCGCCTCGACCTCTGTCTGCTCCGCGCTTTCACCGAGCAATCGCGCCGCCTCGCTTAAATTCAGCTTCAGAGCCGCGCCTTTGTATTCGCCTGAATAATGCCGCGCATCGGCGAGAAAGATGGTTTCGGGATGCCGTGCGATGATTTGGTTGATGCGATGAATAGTCTCAGGCGATGACAGCCCTTGAGGCACCTGCTGGTTCAGGACAACTGCATCGCTAATAGTCACGGCATCTTCAAGCTTCGTCAGGAGTTCGTCCAGAGACTCCTCTGAAAGGACGTTGAAAGCGCCAAAATCAATTCGGTTATCCTCCTGCTCGCCAAAGCAGGGCTTGGCGTAGACCATCGTCTGCCAGGCTGGAACGCTCAACAGGCCGTCCGTTTTCGCTCCGCATTCCTCAATCATCTCGCGCAGCTTTCCTCCGAAGAGATCGTTGCCGGCAACGCCCACGGCATGAATCGTGCCCACTTCCATTGCGGCGAGATTTGCGAGTACGCTTCCGGCGCCGCCGAGCGAATACCGCTGCGCACGAACCCGTTTTACCGGTAGTCCGGTTTCGATCGATTTCTCGGCTTCACCTTGGTCGAGAGCCCAATACGCGTCGATGCAAAAGTCACCAAAAACTGTGACAGTACATTTCCGCATTCGCTCCAGAACTGTACCGACCCAAGTCAGAGAGCCATTCAAATTCGTTCCAAAATCTGTCATATCATCTTCACAAGCAACAACTTTACTCAGAGATAACTATAAGATTTTCTTGCTACATGGCGCAAATCTTGCGCTAAAATAGCTGTCATTACAGGTTGACATGCCGAAATACACTGACATTTTTAATGCCTTGCAAAAAGAAATCCTTGACGGCAAGTTTGCTGAAAAGCGCCGTCTGCCCAGCGAGGCCGAACTTTGCCACCGTTACAAAGTGTCCCGGCCAACGGCCGCGCGGGCTCTGCGCGAGTTGCAGCAACTCGGCGTGATCAGACGCAAAGGGGGGTCCGGCAGCTATCTCGTTTCGCCGAAGGGCCTGCCAGGGAACACCTCGCTCAAATTCGGACTCTTCGTCCCGGGACTCGGCAACACGGAAATCCTCGAACCCATCTGCACCGAGATCAATCGTTTCGCCCAATCGCTGGGTTGCACGGTCCTTGTTGAAGACGGAATGCAGCCCATTCTTTCCGGAGAGAGCGCGCTTCAGGTTTGCAGGCAGTTCATTGACTTGCCGGTTGCAGGCGTCTTCTTTACTCCGATTGAGTCGATACCTGATCGAGAGCTCTGGAACCGCCGAATCGCCGAAGAGTTTCTTAAGAATCGTATCCCGCTCCTGCTTCTTGATCGCGATATGGGGGAATTCCCTTCGCGAAGTGAGTTTGATCTAGTGGGCATCGACAATGTGGCAGCAGCAATCGAGATTACTCAACACCTCCTCTCGCAGGGGAGACGCCGCATTTGCTTTCTAGCAAGGCCGCACTTCCCATCGACGACCGAATTGCGGTTGCTTGGGTGCCGTGAGGCCGTTCGGAGAAACGGGGGAGAAGCGACGTTTGACCGCTTTGGGGATCCAGGGGATGCGAATTTCGTCCTCCAGATTCTAGAGAAGGACAAACCAAATGCGATCCTTTGTTCAAATGACCAAACTGCGGCAATCCTGATGCGCACTTTGGTGCAGCTCGGCCATAAGATTCCGGGCGACATTGCGGTCGCCGGATTCGATGACGTTCGGTACGCTCGGTTGCTGGCTCCTCCGCTTTCGACAATCCGCCAGCCTTGCCGCGAACTGGGAAGATCAGCCGTCCAGATGCTTCTTGAGCGGATCTCAAATGCCACGTTGCCTCCACGACAGATTCTTCATTCGCACGAGCTCGTTGTTCGCCAATCGACTGTCGGACATGATCCCCGTTATCCGAGCATGAGAGAAACGAATGTATGACTTATACACCCCACTCTCCCGCGGCCTCGACAAGCATTACAAGGGCCTCTTCGATATTCGCATCGCAAAACCCCCTACGATGCAGCTCCTGCTCAAAAGCAAGCTTGGTCAGATTTAAGATCTCCTGGCCATCGGGATCAATCACCTTCAGATGCACCTGATACTTCCGCATCGTCCCGGTGATTGCAAGCCCTAACCCTCCGGGCTCCGGTTTCGATTTGTCTGAAGCGGCCTCCAGGGCTTTTCGCACTCTCGCTCGTGTCGCCTCCTCGCCAGTCACGCCCTTTTTCCTCGATTCCTCCAGCCTCAACAATCAGAGGCAAGCATGTGTTAACGATGATGCTGGCCACGGTCTGATTCAATCACGGACGTCGTCGCGAGCGTCGCCAGATTGCCGGCCAAGAGCGCTCCAACTTCGGGTCAAAGGTGAAGGCGCATAAATCCGGGTCTACCTGTTTTCGCTCTTGTCTTCAGGCTCATGCGGCCAATGGCACGATTAAGCGGGATATGCAAGAGCGTTATAGGTATCTGTGGATATCGTTACCCATTCTTTGCAGGAGCAGAGTAGTTCAGCGCACCCGATATTGTCAAGCCAACTCTTCAGGTACACACCAGTCGCTCAAGGTCTGCAGGGAGGGCTGTCGCTACCACTACCCCTTTTACAATCGCATCACAACGGACGATGGCGGCTGACCTGCACGCGGGGTCGATGCACCGTCGTGTCGGATAAACGTCACAGTCAGATGGACAAGAATTTTGCCTGTAATCGAGGAGCTGCCAGAATGGGTATCGCTACCCACCTCGACAGAGTTCCCCTGAAGGGCTACTCGATTGTGGACTTTCAGCCGGAGCACGCAATCCACGGTACGTGGGAATGGATTGGCTAAAGGCATAGAACTCGGGCAAAGCACACTCATTGCTTAGGGCCTTTGCCGCCGTCGTCGTTGACCATGAAATCGAAACGGAAGTTCTCAAGAGAACCGTATCGCGTGTCGATGTCCTATTTCCCTCGTTCAAAGCGCAGACGAGTTTTCCGTACTGATGCTGGTCGAAGCGATTGGAGAATCCGCTCGACCAGTTCAACCAATGTTGTATTTACTGCGATTGCTGTGAAGTTCAACGAGGCAGCGGGTAGACATCGCGTTCTACATCCGATTGGCTGAGCCCTTCGATGAAGACCGGCGTCTCGGAAAGGGGCACAGGCACCGACCGGTAACCAGGCTTTCCCTCCACCGCCACAGTCTGTTCGGCGCCAAAGACATCGGTCACTTTCACTGGATCCTTGGTGTCGGAAACGTAGATATTCTCATTCTTTGCGCCCGAGAGCAGCCAGGCAACCACAACCGGCTTTCCGGTGCGCGCGGAAGTGAAGGCATATGCTTCGCCTCCGCCGCCGATGTAGTAATAACCGAGCCACTGCGCGCCCGATAGTTGATAGACAAGATCGGCGTAGGCCAGAATCGCCGGCTTGGGCGTACGGTCATAGCGCATCAGACCAAAATGGTATTCCGGATCGCCCGGCTCTGGCGTATTGTCCCAGATATTGTCCTCGAGATCGTACCAGAAGACTTTTTTGACGCCACGTGCCAGCATCATGGTTATCATGCGCGCGAGATTCTGGGCCTGTTGAATCTCCGTATTAGGACTGTAGAAGGGGGGCATTTTGTCCGGGTCCACCACGCGGAAAGCGCTGAAGCCGAACTCTCCAACCCAGAGCGGCCAGTTAAGGTTATGCTCCCTCATAAGCTGGTAGTAGCCGGGAAGCTGTTTGAAAAAATCGTTCTCTTCCGGCAGCGACCGCGAGCGATGCAGGCTGTACACATGCGGCGAAAATACATCGATGAGCGACTTGTCGTTTTCAGCCATCTCGCGCAGGTCGGGCCCAACATTCGGATCGCCTTCCCAAAGCACCGGTTTGCCGGGATCGGCCGCATGAAGCGCTGCCGCGGCCTGGCGCATGAACTTGAGATACACCGGAACCCACGGGCCGCCATCCCAGGAACCGCCGAATTCATCCGACCAGTTGGCTTCGTTGACGATGTCGTAGGCGTCGATGTCCGCACCGAATTGCTTCGCTGATTTGACATACAACTGAAACGCTTCGCTGAAATCCCATTGCCCATCCGGTCGGCGCCACTTTTCAAACTGCTCGTGCGAAGGGCTGTGCATGTCGTCCCAAACAACCAACAGGCAGAGCTTGTTGTCCCGCACTGCCTTGCGTGTGCCCTCCGAGGTCGAAGCCCTGATCCAGGCAATGCCCACTCGCTTTGCTGCGACAATCGCGGACGGGTCCCCCCCGTTCACGCCGAAGGGCGAAGCCAGATCGTGGTCCTTCAGGGTGAGTGCTGGAACCACGACGTAGGAAATCGCCATGGCTTCCGCAATTTTGCCCGCTTCAATCGAGTAATAGCCCACCGCGTGCGGCAGACCGGTCAGCGCCACCGCCCAGCCGTTGGCCTTCGATAAGGTGACCGGACGCAGCGTGGCCACTACCTTACCCTGCACATCTCGGATCACGGGCGCCACTGTAATATCAGCCAGGTCCGGCGAGGGCTTGACCACCGCCAGCTTGCCGGTCACAACATCGTTCACGGTAAAAACATTGCATGGAACTGTGGTATCGAACTCAAAACTCACATCCGTTGCGCTCTCGCCTGTTGCTCTAGTTAGAGTTACCAAGGAGAAAGTTAGAATGCTGCAAAGCGCAATAAAGCCTGTCCTGCTCTTCATGAATCGATTCTCTCCGTAAGTTCAAGGTGGGCTGGAAGACTGCCTTCTGGCACTTGTTGATAGTCATGTCCGCTAATTGAGCTGCAAGATCACCGGATGATCCGAAAGCGTCAGCGGCACCGAAGAAACACCTGTGAATGTTGTAACGGGCGTTGTGCCGGTTGTGGGGTCGAATTCCGCCACGTTATAGGCGCCGCCCAAGTCCACTGTGACCGCGTCCGTGGCGCCGGAACCAGGGGTCTCTTCATCCCACACCGCGATGTAAAGCGTCCCATTGCTCTTTTGCAGGAGCAGATCGTGCACCGTAGCGGGCTCGTCGGGAATGGAATAATTAAGCGTGCCGGGAGCGAAATTGGATGAGGTATCGGCCAGAATTGTTGTGAAGTTTTGCAGGTAGGTCGCCTGCGTCCTCAAGCTGTAGTCGCTATTCACAAGGCCAAAGCCATCGCCTTCATCGACCATGTCGTAGAGGAAGGTGTAGCTCCAGCCTTCCAGGGTCGCATCCAGAAAGAGGTTCAGATAAATTCGGCCGATTTGATCGTCGCTGATACCGCCATAACCTTCGGGGTAGCCGGTCTCGGTGGTTACTTTCGGCAGTGTTTGAAGCTGACTATTGGAATAACCCGCGAAGCCGCCCTGCCAGACGACGCCATGGTCATTGTAGATTTGCCATAAACAAGAGTTGTTTTCCGTTGGACTCTCGGCAATCCACTCCTGATTGGGAAGTGGAGGGGTGCAGTTTTGGTAACCACCGATGTAGTTGTGTTCACCGGCGTAATCGGCGTACTGTGTGCCGTCAGGCATCAACGTGCCGGCGCCCACCGGAATGGTCAGGAATTGAAGGCCGACGTTGTTTGGCTCCAGCCAAATATTGCTCGTTTCGAAAACCGGATACTTCGCCAGCACGGGATTGTTTTTCGACTGGCTGTAAAGAGCGCTCTGCCAGTTGGCAATCGGAGTCCAATCCGTACCACTGGATGTTTGACCGTCCCAGGTAACGTTATACGTGATATAAGTTCCAGGCTGATTCGGACCCTCCAGGGCTAGCAGAGCCCCGGCGTTGGCCAACTGCTGCGAGTCATTGATCATGTTCGTGAGTTCGGTGTCATCCGGGCCGTTGTATGTAAGCACGAACTTGGCGCCGGTTTGCTTATTCACAGAAAGGAAGTCCGAGACGGAACTGGGATTATCCTCGTCCCGGATGTTGCGGATGCCTATCTGGTTCACCAGGCTAGCAACCTTCGTGGCATCATCCAGGCCCTGGCCAATCTGAGTGTTCACGCCCATGGTATTGAGGAAGTCGTTGGCGCGCGTGGCCGTGGGCGGAAGCGTGCTCGTCGGCGTGGCCCCGGCTTCGTTGGAGTACCCGCTCACTTCGCTGCCGCTGTTGACCGCACCCAGCACATAGTAGTAAGTGGTGCCGTTGGCTATGCCTGCCGTGTCGGCGTAGCTGGTGGCAGTAATTTCCGTGGCGATGGGGGTTGAGCTTTCGCCGCCGGACTGTGTTCCGATGTAAATGTTGTACGATGCCGCGCCCGGGATGGCGCTCCAGGTCAGAACCACCCGCGCATTTCCCGCTGTCGCCGCCAGGTTGGCCGGAGACGCCGTTGGTATGCGCGGCACGCCGATGACTTCATCCGACAGGCTGCTCATTCCGCTGCCGGGGTTAACCGCAGCAACCTCGTAATAGTACATCAACCCATTGGTCAAGCCGGTGTCGGTGTAACTGGTAGCGGTAATCCCCGTGGCGAGAGGCGTCACGGGTTCCCCGCCGGAAGTACTGCCTCTGTAGACGTTGTAGTAGGTAGCGTCCGAGACCGCGCTCCAGGACAACGCAATCTGCTGATTGCCCGATGTCGCGGTCAGGTTCACAGGTGCCGCTGGAACCGGCGGCACCTGCGGGGTGGTGCTCACTTCCTGCGACAGCGCGCTGGTTGCGCCTCCTGAACTGACGGCAGCCACTTCATAAAAGTACTTCGTGCCGTTGGTCAGGTCGACGTCGACGAAGCCCGTGTCGATGATTCCGCTGACGGGCTTTGCGTTCGCCTCCCCGCCGGACGTTGTGCTGCGGTATACGTTGTAGGATGCCGCGCCCGTAACGGCGCTCCAGACCAGTGTAACCTGCCCATTGCCCGCCATCGCCGTCACATTCGCTGGAGTCTGGGGCTTCGAGCCGGAACCGGAGCCGCCGCAACCGGCGATCGCAAGTGCAAAGGAGGCTACAAGCAAATAAAAGAAAAACTTCGGGAAACAGAACTCTTTCATTGGAAACGCTCCATTGGATGATCACCGCCATCGTTACCGGACAAGGGCTAAGGCGTGCTGAGCTGCAGGAGGATCGGAGACTCCGACATCCCCGTCAATGTCACCGAGGAAACATTCGTGAGCGTCGTAGTAGGGGTTGTGCCTTGCGTGGGATCGTACTCGGCCACGTTATAGTTACCGCCCAGGTCCACGGTAATGGTGTCCGTAGTTCCGGATCCGATAGTCTCTTCATCCCACACCGCGATGTAAAGCGTCCCGTCGCTCTTTTGCAGGAGCAGATCGTGAACAGTGACCGGCTCGTTCGGAACCAAGTAATTGAGCGTGGCAGGCGTAAAATTGGAGGAGGTGTCGGCCAGAATTGTTGTGAAGTTTTGCAGGTAGACCGCCGATGTCTTCAGACTGTAGTCGTCATTTACGAGACCGAAACCATCGCCTCCCTCCACAAGATCGTAGATGAATGTGTAGCTCCAGCCCTCCTTAGTTGCATCCAGGAACAGGTCCATGAGGTTGCGACCGATCTGATCATCGGTCAGGCCGTCGCCGCCGTTGGCTGTCGATTGATCGCTCCAATTGGTTTCCGTGGTTACCCTCGGCAGCGTGTAAAGCTGGGTTTGGCTATTGCCCAGGTAGCCTTCATTCCATGTGACGCCATATTCTACGTACGGTCCGTCATTGCAGTATTCGTAATCTAGCTTGGTGGTGCCCTCGGCATACCACGCATCATTAGGCGAGAGACCGCAGTTGGGTATGACACCGTCTACATAGTTGTGTAGATTCGCGTAATCGGCATATCCCGTGCCAATTGGCGCGATAGAGGTGTCCAGGGTGCTGGCGTCCGGAGGATTGGGTGGGATGATCAACCATTGTAGTCCCACGTCGTTCACCTCGGCTCCCGACTCGGATATGCCGAAGATAGGATAGTTAGTCAGCGTGGGACTGCCCTTTACCGCGCGGTAAAGAGTCTGTTGCCAGCCCGCTATGGGATTCCAGTACGGAGGTCCGGTCTCGCTTGAGGTTTGACCGTTCCAAGTAACCGGAAAATTGTTGGGCTCATTGGGACCTTCGATCGAAAAGAGAGCTCCCGCGTTCGCCAGCATCAAGTCTTCATAGAGCGGAGTCTGATTCGTCAAATCGGCTCCATCGTCGAACGTTATGCCGTATTGCTGATGAAAGGAGATCATTGTTGAAATACAAGAATCCTGCGTCCAATTCCAGTTTGCCGCGCCCTCGCAACCATCCCGAATGTGCCGGAAGCCGATCTCGTGCGCGGCAGCGCCATCCTGCGACGAACTTCCCCCTTCCCAGACAAGGTGCGTCACCACGCCCATGGTGTTGAGGAAGTCGTTGGCGCGCACCGCCGTCGGCGGATACGAACTGGAGGGCGTAGCACTGACCTCGTTCGAGAAAGCGCTCAGCGGGCTGTTATTGTTGACCGCCGCCACCACATAGTAATAAGTAGTGCCGTTGGTTATGCCCGCTGTATCGGTGTAGCCGGTTCCCGTGACTTCGGTGGCCACAGGCGTCGTACCTTCTTGTCCGGCCGCGGTGCCCAGATACACGTTGTACGACGTCGCGCCCGAGACCGCGCTCCAGGAGAGTGCGACCAGCGAATTGCCGGGCGCCGCCGTCAGGCTCGCCGGAGCCCCGGGTGCCTGCGCCAGGGGAACATAGGGCATGGCGCTGGCCTCATTCGACGGGCCGCCGGTACCGCTGGCGTTGACCGCGGACACGACATAGAAGTATGTGATCCAGTTGGTCAGGCCGCTGTCGGTGTAGCTGGTACCAGTAACCCCGGTGCCAACGGGCGACGGGCTTTCCCCGCCCGACACCACACCGCGGTAGATGTTGTAGGACGTAGCGCCCGGGACCACAATCCAAGAAAGGGTAACCTGCGCACCGCCCGGAGTCGCTGTCAGGTTCGCCGGGGTCGCGGGAACCGGCGGCTTCTGCGGCGTGGAACTCACCTCCTGCGACAGCGCGCTAGTTGCGCCCCCTGAACTGACGGCAGCCACTTCGTAAAAGTACTTCGTGCCGTTAGTCAGGCCAACGTCGACGAAGCCGGTGTCGGTGATTCCGGTAACGGGCTTTGCGTTCGCCTCCCCGCCGGACGCCGTAGTGCGGTACACGTTGTAGGACGCCGCACCTGTAACAGCGCTCCAGGCCAGCGTAACCTCCGCATTGCCCGCTGTCGCCGTCACATTCACTGGAGTCTGGGGCTTCGAGCCAGAACCGGAGCCGCAACCCGCGAACACAAGACTGCACGTGGCGACAGTACAGAAGAAAAACTTCGAAAGAAGTATCTTGGTCAAGGGAAATGCTCCTATCGATCACCAACCTAGGTGTCATTCGTGGAACTAGAGAGGCTGGCCCACAAGCATCGGGCACCGTTTGAAGACCCTACTGCCTTCAAGGCGCTTCTTCACTATGGAATTTCTATGATGGGTAACGTTCTCCCATCACGAAAAAACTCACCCTTTGAGCTCGGCCTCGGATTCTAGCAAAACGAATCGACGCGCGCAAGAAGAAAAATCCGATGATTCCAGCTTCCATTCACAACTTAGGATCTATTCTGTTCAAGGTGTAAAGGGATGAAGATAAGCTTACTTTTCAATGATTTGATGGATTGGATCTCCGTTTCGGATTGTTTACCTTGTGGTCGCGTTGGCGCCCTCGCGCGGGCCCCGTTTAGCAGAATTGCAAAATCCGCCGCGCGTCTTCGAGTGGAATCATCCGCCTCGAAAATCGGGATCCGTGTGCCGTTTTAGCCCTTTTGGATATCCTCTGTCCACGGTCTGAGGCAGCTCGCCCGATGGCTGATAAAACCCGTGAACCGATACAGTTGAAGTCGTTACCTGAAGTTTGAATATGATAATCCTCTTCGACGACTATCCGGATTGTGCGGATTTGAAGGCGGACGCAGTAGCTGCGGACTCCAACGGCGTCGGCCTTTCTCGGTTCGATTAAGCTACGCTTCTTCACAATCGATTAACGAAAACGCGAGATACACCCTTCGACGAATACAGCGCAGCCCTCTCGACCGTTTCTGTGCCGGAGGCGCGTTCCTCCGTTCACGCCCCTTTCAAGGCCACGCAGCCCGCACAACGGTCACGGAATCACCGTCAAGGCACCCTGGGCTGCGATATCTGCGGATGATTTTCCAATCATGATTTCAAACTCGCCCGGTACGACTCGCCAGTGCATGTCGATGTCAAGCAACTGCAAATCTTCGGGCGTCAACTTCAGGGTCACAGTCTTGGTCTCCCCCGGCTTGAGAGATACGCGTTCGAACCCGCGTAGTTGCTTCACCGGAGTTGAAACGGGAGCAAACCTCTCGTGAACGTAGAGCTGCACGGTCTCCTCACCAGCGCGTTCGCCTGTATTCTTCACATCCACGCTCACCGTTGCGTCGCCGCCAGCTCGGATTTCCGCAGGCTCGACCCGCAAGCCGCTCATCTCAAAATTCGTATAACTTAGACCGTAACCAAATGGATAGAGCGGTGTTCCCGGCATATCCGGATAGCCCCGGTTCATCCAAAACGTCTTGGAAGGTTTGTAGTCGTAGTATGCCGGCAACTGACCCACGGTGCGTGGAATGGTGATCGACAGCCGGCCGCTGGGGTTATAGTCGCCAAACAGAACGTCGGCAACGGCGGTTCCCCCTTCCTCGCCCGGTCTCCATGCCTCGACAATCGCGGGCACGTGCTCCGCCGCCCATCGGGTGGATAGCGGTCGCCCATTGACCAAAACGACCACCGTGGGAGTACCGGTCGCGTACACTGCCTGGATAAGATCTTCCTGCGCTCCCGTAAGATCCAGACTGTCCGCGTCATGAGCCTCCCCATCGGTTGGCGGGCTATCGTCACCCTTTTCTTCTTCAACGCCATCATGACCCCGCTGCCCCTGACTCTCTCCGACCACCACAATCGCCACCTGCGCATCTTTCGCGGCGCGAACGGCCTCAGGGAATTCGCTCCTGTCCTCGCCCAGCACCTTACAGCCTCTCACCGCAACAACCTTGGCGTCCGGACCGAGCTTTGCCTTGATCCCTTCGAGAATCGAAACTACGTGTTGCGGGATGGCGGCGGGAGAATAATCTCCAAGCTGATTCAAAACGTTATCCGCATCCGGACCTATCACTGCTGCCGATTTGAGGCCCTTGTCGAGTGGCAGCAGGTTCTTGTCATTCTTGAGCAGGACAATCCCTTCGCGCCCGGCACGCAGCGCCAATGCAGCATTCTCCTGGGAATGCACGATGCCCGTGGCACGGTCCACATCGACATAGGGTTTCTCGAATAGACCCAGGCGAAATTTCAGATTCAGGACTCTGCGCACCGCGCGATTGACCAGTGCTATCGGCACGCGCCCTTCCTCCACGTTTTCGACCAGGGGGCCCAGATAAGCCGGCTCATATGTAATGTTGAGATCGACACCAGCCTTCAGCGCCAGTGCGCCAGCAGCCTTCTGTGTGGGAGCTATATCTTCGTCAATCAAGGTTTGGAAGCCGCCGCCCTCACTTTCCACGACTCCCTCGAAGCCCAGTTCCTGCCGCAGCACGCCGTTCATCCATTTTTCCGAAGCATGCGCCGGTACATCGTCGATCTCGGGATAGCCGGCCATGACTCCGAGCCCGCCTGCCTTGGTGATCGACCCAATCCATGGGAGCAGGTCGTTCTCGCGCAGCGAACGCTCCGATAGCTCAATCGCTCCGCGCTCGAGACCGCTGACAGGAGAACTCTGCGTGGGAAAATCGGTCAGGACCGCTACAACTTTATCCGGAGCCCCAATGTTGTCGCCCTGGGTCGCATGCACGATCGTCTCGCCAATGCGCATGCCCAGATATGGGTCCTCGGTATAACTTTCCTCGTTCCGGCCCATGCGGGGATCCCGATCCAATTCCATGACCAGGGTAGAGAGCATGTTAATACCGACGGCGCGCGCCTCGGCGGCGGCAGCGCTGTAAACGGACTTCACCAGGTCCAGATCGAATGAGCTGCCGAGAGCCAGGCCCTCGGGAAACACGGTCGCCCCAGGATACATGGCACCATGCGTACCCTCCTCGTCTTCCAGCAAGGGAATCTTCAACCTCGTCCGGGTAAGCGCAATCTTCTGCAAATCGTTGAAATTCTCAGCGATGTGCCGGACGTTGCCGTCGGTCATGGTTTGATTTGCCAGACCGAACAGACCGCACCCCGGCCCAATCTCATCGGTAAAACTTCCTTGCACAAACTGCCGGCTAGCTTCGGGCCACTTGGAAGCGTCCTTCCCTTCCATTTCACCCACGTAGCCGCAGCCTCCAACACAGGGCAGGTTTAACTGCCCAATCTTCTCCTTCAGCGTCATGCGGCTCATCAGGTCATCGATCCGGGCCTCAATCGGTTGGTTGGGGTCCAGATAAATCGGCCGAGCGCTCGCAACCTGCCCCCACATTGAACTGGTCCCTGTCAAAAGCAGAACCGTCAGCAAGCTATGTGCCATGAGAATCTTTCGAAAGATCAAATCGCTCTCCAAGTGGTCAAGTTCGGTTGAAAACCGTGTGATCGTTATCCGAATTCCGGAGTTTGGCGCAGCTGTCGTCGGTTCGAAAATCGTCGGTCGGCTTCGCCACCGAGGTCTGGTGCCCCAGAACCATGTTCGAACACACATTGGCGGTCAGGAGACAGAATCCGGACATGTTGCTCACGCAGGTATATTTCAATTCAGAAAGTAACTGACTCGAAAATCACTCTGAGGTTCATTCTCTTATTCCATGCATATCAAGAATGGACAGCGTTGGCAAATCGCGATTCATTCCCGGCAATCGGAAGAAGCGGACGGAAATCCGCTGTCTTTTCGTGAACACCAAGCGCCTATCGAAGAATTGCAAGCGCTTGAGCTTTGATCGGAAGCCTTGAAAATGCCAGCAGGACAGAGTGGGCAGGAATTGGCGCCCAGGCCCGGAGAATCAGAGATCGGAAGAAGGTGAAGCGGGTTCAATCGGAATGGTTGAGGAAACGCTGCGGGACATTCTGGCGCACAATTGCCGGCAGAAGATCCGGGTGGGCAACGCGGACGACATCGAACCCCGCCGCGGCGGCGCTCAGTATTCCCGCATCGGAGTCCTCAAATGCAATACCTGAGTTAAGGGCGAGCCTTGTTTTGATCAGCAAATAAGGCTCAGGATCAGGTTTGAGGCGAATCACGTCCTCGCCGAAGACGAAAGCTTGAAACAAATCGAAAATGCCGACGCTGCGCAGGAGAGGTTCCACGTCGATTCTCGCGGAACTGGTTACCAATCCAATCGGATAGCCGTTCAATCCCTTGAGCATGTGAACGGTTGCCGGAGATATCGGGCTGCGCTCCGCGAACCAGCCCTGAATAATCTCGCTTCGCTGCAGCAGGATCTGGTCCAGGTCCGGAGTCGCGTCCGGCCGTCCCGCAACTTCGAAAACGCGAACAAGCATCTGCCTGTCGCTGATGCCAAGGCCATGTCTGCAATAGTCTTCCCAACTGAGGTCAATTCCGACCGGCTTTAATAGCTGCGCCCAGGCCTTCCAATGGAGACGCTCGGTGTCTGCGAGGACACCGTCAAAATCGAAGATGAGGCCGCGGCGCGACATGATTCCTCCGATGATGCTCCTGATAATGAATTTTTAAACACGTCTATCGCTCCACTCTAACCGCTCCAGGAAGCCGCGCCAAATTCTCCCCGTTTACCGCGCAGATATTTTATAGATGAATTAATAGCCTCCGTGGCTAACTTGGAAATATATACGCTTCGGCCGGAAGACGTGGATAGTTCCGACCACGACTGTGTCCCGGAGTGGCCTCGAACTTGGTTCGAGCAATGCTCCTGGGCGCGGGGCGAAAGAACGTGACCGAGTTGCATGCATTTCTGGGTCAATTGCGATAACTTTATCCCGCAATGAGAAACTCGCTGAGCTCATCCTCTGATGAGGCTTAAGTCAATTGACGACCTAAGCCTTGATGATCTCATGCTGCTCTGTGTTCTACCTGCCGCGAAGGTGATTGAGACGCAGGCCACCGTGCCGGACTACGCTGCCCTTGATGCCAGGGCCCACGCGCTGGTGGACGCGCTTGACCTCGATCAAAAGATCGCGTTGCTGGCCTGCCAGCCGGGCGTCCTTCTGTCAAGCGATGCAAAGGCTATGTTCACTTATAAGGCCCGATAATCCGCGGAGTCACGTTAGCCGGCCCGGGACACTCACTGACTGGCCGCGTTGGTGCGGAGTTTGGAAAAGCTGCCCGGGTCCAGGGTGCTGATACGATCCAGGAGATAACAGAATCCGACCGGAGTGTGCACAACCGCGTTATCCTCCACTTAAATTATGAGGACGGCCTGATGGCTACTGCTTTGGGACCACCACCGGCATCCGCTCTATCCGTTTGGCGACAGTCTATGCTGCGTCATATTCCGATTCTCCAATTTGCAAGTGCCCGCGACGGTCGTATCGGGTTCAACCTTCCGAAACAGTTTCGAGATAACCAACACAGGCAGTGTCTTCGGAGCCGAAGTTGCCCGGCTCTACCTCTCAAATCCCTTCTCCCCTGTCGCCCGGCCCAAGCGCGAACTCAAGGGCTTGCAGAAGGTCCTTCTCGCGCCCGGCAAGACAAAACACGTTATGCTCAACCTCGGCTCGCGCGCTTTCGTCTTCTGGAATAGGACAACTCGCGGGTGGACCGTCGATCCTCGCAAATTTGTCATTCGTGTCGGTAACTCCAGCGAAAGCTCCCCGCTTCACGCGGATATTACTTTGAAGTAGGCTGGATGGATGGCACCGAATCCGGAGCATCGTTGCCTACGATCCGTAGATGTAGGAGATGGTGGAAATGTGATGCCATGTTCTTCCAGTGTTCTCTATTCGTCCGGTGGAATCAGGCCCGAAATGGATGAACAGTCTCAAAAAAGTGCCGGCACGATGCCCCTGTCGGGAAAACAACGCCGGCGTGCCAAGTGTTTTTCCTCTCTTTTGTGACGTCATATCGTCGAGCGAAACGAATGTACGATAAGTATCCCTACATCTCCATTTCAGACGAAAGCGACGCTTACTGCACCGGCTGGGAAGCGGTTGGTCGATTCCTTTGCGAGTTTTTGGGCGGACGAAGGCGTGTAGTATGCGTCGAGTGTTATCCCGGTGTATTTGTGAAAGATGTATGCCTTGAGCTCGCGCGCGCGCTTGAACCGGCGCTCACGATCTCAACCGAAGAGATGCTGCTTCCCTCCGTCGAGTTACATCGGCGCTTTGCCCCAATGCTGACGGATGACCCTGTATTCGGGACAATAAACGGTGTTGAGATTGAGACTACTTGGATTTGGAAAAAGTGCGGCTTGCGCGCTTGCAGCTTGAGAGAGTACGGGAAGGGAGAGTGCTGATTGTTGGCACAGGTGCAGTTCAGGTCGCTGCGGCACACGATGTTTTGGTGTATGCCGACCTGGCCCGATGGGAGATTCAGCGCCGGCAGCGGTTGGGAGTAGCCGGAATCCTTGGCGCAGATAACTGGAGCGAATTGCCCTCGCAAAAGTACAAACGCGCCTTTTTCCTTGACTGGCGCGCTGCCGACAGAGCCAAGCAACGGCTCCTGCTGAATATTGATTTCCTGCTCGATACCAATGCCCCGGAAGATCCATCGATGATTTCAGGAGACCTATTGCGCGCGGGTCTGCGCCTCGCGGTCAGCCGCCCGTTTCGTGTGGTGCCGTTTTTCGACCCAGGCCCATGGGGCGGGCATTGGCTGGAGAAGGTATTTGATCTGCCAACGAATGTTCCGAATCATGCCTGGTGCTTCGATTGTGTCCCAGAGGAAAACAGCCTTTTGCTCGGTTTTGGAAATCGTCGCGTCGAGATTCCATCCAACAACCTTGTGTTCGCGCATCCGCGCGAATTGCTCGGCGATTACGTCTACGAGCGCTTTGGCGCGGAATTCCCAATTCGATTCGATTTTCTCGATACAGTCGGTGGGGGAAACCTCTCACTTCAGGTACATCCGCTCGCCCAATATGCGCGGGAGCACTTCGGCCTGACCTATACGCAGGATGAGAGCTACTATTTGCTCGATGCAAGTCAGGATGCCAGTGTTTACCTGGGGCTTAGAGACGGCATTGATTCGCACGCCATGATAAGTGACCTTGAAGTTGCCCAAAGTGGGAAACAAAGCTTCGACGTAGAACGCTACGTAAATGGATGGCCGGCAAGGAAGCACGATCACTTCCTCATTCCGGCAGGGACGGTGCATTGCTCGGGTAGCGGCAGCATGGTGCTGGAAATCAGCGCAACGCCGTATATATTCACCTTTAAGCTTTGGGACTGGGGGCGGATGGGGTTGGATGGCAGGCCCCGGCCAATCCATCTGAAACGCGGAATTGAGAACATTCAATGGGGGCGCACCTCCGCATGGGTAAGGGAATCGCTGATCAATCGCGTTGAGCAGATTGCGATCGGAGATGGCTGGCGCGAGGAGCGGACTGGCCTGCACGAACTCGAGTTCATTGAGACCCGGCGCCACTGGTTCACCGGAATGGTGCCTCATCGGACAAATGGTACAGTCAACGTCTTAAATCTCGTGCAGGGCGAAGAGGCCGTTGTAGAAAGCCCAGGCGATGCGTTTGAGCCGTTCGTGGTGCATTATGCGGAGACCTTCATCTTACCGGCGATGGTGGACAGTTATACAATTCGGCCGCATGGAGCTGGACTGGGAAAACAATGCGCCACTGTAAAGGCATTTATCCGGCAGAAGAATTGACCGGGATGTACGCAACAATGCTCGCGGTTTAGAATGCGCTCTTCAGCGCGATCTCGCCAATGCGAGGACGAGCGGCGAAGATCACGTAGCCAGGGGGTGAGTCATTGATGGCGCCATCGGGGCTGTTGAATTGCGTGGTCCGGTGCTGAGATATCGATCAATGGCGAGCGTCGCATGGTGCGCCAGACCTATGGAACGCGCATGGCTGTCATCGCTCTCCAAGACCTTGGTTATGCGGCGATCATCGCGTCGCCATTCGTGAAGACCGAAGACGTCTTACGCAACGGGCATAATTCACCCGAGTGCCGGTTTTTCTGTTGGAGCGACCGCGCGAGTGCGCCTCCTCTATCCGCGGAAGACCGCTATTTTCCGGTCAAGAATCTTCACAGATTCTGCCAATGGAGCCATCTCGCCGGATTAGCACCTCCACGCACGGGAAATCGAGATCAGCGCCTCAACTGACGCGAGCGCTACAAAACCTGGGATGGAGGACCGCTCCGCCGCTTTCGGCACCGTAGGAAGATCGAACAGCTGTCCATCTGGCTGAAGAACTTCCGACACATTTGCTGCCGCGGAGACCGCCACGCAGATAGCTTCCTTGGCATGGCTTCATGTTCATCCTGATGAGGCTTCTGTGTGATTGAAGATAGTCCGGCGCATCGCAGGAGCCTGTCCTTTGATGCGAATCAATGTTCCCGCGAGTAGCGAACAAGTGCCTTCAGATTCTCCGCTGGGGTGGCCGGCGGCACTTCACATCCACAATTCACGATAAAGTATTGGCCGCACACGCCATGGCAGCGCGCGGAAGCCTCATATACGCGCTCCGGTGTGCCTTCCAGCATGTCCGTTATTGTGGAAACGTTGCCACTGATCACGCGGTTCCCCAGTTGCGATTTCATCTTAGCGAGGTCGGATGGAAAGTCGATTTCATAAATGTCGACAGGCAACTCACTCATTGCTGCGGCCAAAGCATTCGTCTTCCCGCACATGTGGGATCGAGTCAACACATCCGGGTGATTATCCTTGATGTGTCGGTAAACCCTCATCTGCTCGCCGTGAACGAAACGTTTGTAAAGCGCCGGCCCTTGCATACTGGCTGCAGCATCGCTCATACCAATGGTATCGGCCCCCGCATCAATCTGGGCGTCAGCATACAAAATGGCGACATCGCCGCAAAAGTGGAGAAGATCATGAGTGAACTCCGGGTCGTCAATGAAATCGGTCATGATGCGATTGATTCCTCTGAGTTCGGCTGCCAGTGCCAGCGGGCCTTCCACCCAACCGACGACCGAAACTTCCTGCCCGGCTTCACGCCGCATGATTTCAATAGCGCGTATGCGATCGAACATTCGTCCACTCCGATCGAGAGTGGGAAGGTGAAGCTCCCTCAGGCGCAACTTGTCGGCCAGTGCCGCCCGCGCCTCCTGGATCGCCGGACCTTGGCTCTCAAACCACTCGATGCTTCCCTCTCCGGCAATGTCGATGACTTCGCGGGCCGGATCTGAGCAGGTTAGTAGGACATCGATATCAAAATCACGCCATACCCGGAGTTGCGCCTCCGCCATTTTCTTGCCGTCGCGGGTGTAGTCGATAAACGGTATTCCCGAATAGAGCGCGGCGAACTGCATAAGCATCGGTTGACAGGCAAGATGATCGACAGGGTGACCAAACACCGTATTGCGTACTCGCTCTAGCGAATTCATCAATGTTTCCTTACAAAACCGAAAGTGGCAAGACCCCCTCGCCCTGTTTCAGGCTGGCTCTTGCCGAAATACTAGCCCTTTCATTGGTTCAGTTCCAGACGGACCCATCAAGCCCGAATGCGCCAAACCCAAAGGATATTGAGAAAAAGTCCTGAACGGTTAAATGTTCACTCGGGAGCTGAACAGCCGGCATGCTGTGGTACCGCCTGCTTGAATGTTAGTAGCAGCAATGGTCCCGCAAGCGCCTCTATTTTGGGGCGGCACCATCGGAAGCGTCCACTGTGCGGTCCTTCTGAATCTGAGTCAACAGCTGACCGTGCATATCTTTGAGCGTCTGTTCCATCCGATCCTCTTCTACTTTTAGTTTGAGAAACTCCTCCATCTCATGCTTCGCCGCTTCAACCTCTCCCAGTTTGTGATCGAGCAGACTGAGACGATAATGCGCCCTGCCATTCGTTGGGTCGAGCTTGACCGACTGCTCCAAGTATGGCTTTGCTTCTTTGAACTCATTCAACGACATTAAAGCCTTGCCCAAACCTTCATTTGCGGCTGGATCATCAGGTTGCAGGCGAACCGCCTGCGCATAATGCTGGGATGCCGACTGGAAGTCGGATCGATGAAGTTCGATCGAAGCCAGCCCGCATTCAGCCTTCTCATCCAGAGGGTTGTCGGTGAGGGCAGACTGATACTCTCCCTCAGCCTGCGCCCGCTCTGCCGCAGATTGGGAGTTGCTCATTATCTCGGCCAATTCAAAATGGGCCCCAGGGAGGTGTGGATCGCGCTGAAGCGCTTGCCGATAGGCTGCAATTGCTCCTGGAATATTACCCTCTTGCGCAAGCTGGTCACCCTTTGATTGGTACATTCGGGCTGAGTCTGGTTCCAGCTGTGCAATGGAATAGAGAGTTGTACTCGCCAACTCGGAGTAGACCTGGTGCGCCGCATACAAAATGTCAACGTCGGAAGGATTCGCCTGCTGCAATTGGCCTATCACGTCAGCGGCTCGAATCAGCTTGTTGGCCTGGATGTAGAGGACGAAAAGCTGCTTGCCGACAGCGGCGTGCAAGTTCTTTTCCTGCACATGGGCAAACGCTTCTTCTAAATGGACCTGCGCTTGGGCGTTCTGCCCCAGCTGCTTTTCGCTCATCCCGAGCAAGGCCGCGGTGCTCCAAAGGTCGGGATGCCGACTCAATGCGATGCCAAGATGCTCCGCTGCCTCTTTGAACGATTGTTCCATGTAATACGCGACGCCCATATTGCCCTGGACGTCTGCATTATTCGGATCGAGCTTAAGTATCTTCTGATATTCAATAATTGCGAGATCAGGTCTACCGTTTTGGAGATCGGCTTTCGCCTGATCCGCAGCCCGTGTTATCTGGCTTCCCTGCTCTCCTTTCTGCCCAGCTAGTTGTTGCGCAGAAAATATCACAAGAGGGGAAATGATCAGACACGAACAGCAAAGATTCGCCGCCCCTCTTCCTGGGATGAATCTTGACAGAGGGTATTTCATCCTTTCCACGACAGATTCCTTTCGCTGAGATGTGAATGGCTTCTAAGATACTTCCCGCCATTTCCTTGCGGCGCAGTCCAAAAAGCCGCCCTCATCCTGAGCGAACCCGACTTGTTGCGATCCCTCTGCGTCAGAAACAGGAAGGTTGGATTCTCGCAAAACAAGTCATCCACCGAATCCTAAATCGCGCCGATGGTTTGTTGCCAACCCAATCTGTTCCAGGTGCTCGTTGCGCCCATTGTACCAAAGCATCCACCGTCCTTCAGCAAAGACGGCATAGGGCTTGTAGCATGCATCTGCATCAAATCCATTGCCACTCGCCCGAATGATTGGATTCTGCGGGCAGCGCTGCCAATCACGCTGGCCGTCCTTTGAGCGCGCAAGTCCGATTTGCGCATGATCGATGTCGCGGTAGCCGATGTACAGCGCATAAAACCAGTCGCCCTGAGAAATCACCTGAACCCCTGCGACTCGCTGCTGTTCCCACTCATGCGCAGGATCGGGACGTAGAACCGGGTTTTGTTGATCCTTTACCCAATGCAACCCGTCCGAGCTTATGGCGTGACCAATCGCATTCGGCTCATACTGCGCTCCACCGGAATACCACATTCGCCATTGCTTGTTTTTCTTGTCCCAATGTACATCCGGGCACATGAGGGCCACATCCTCCCAAGGCAATGATGGGGCTAATACCGGGCTCTTCGATCGCCGCACCCATATCCTGCCATCGGCGCTGGTTGCGTAACCAATCGCGGAATGACCGCTTTGATGTCCCTCCGCCGTGAGCGCTTCGCCGGAGGTCTGCCCGGTATACCACATGTGGTATCCATCTTCTCTATGCACGACTGACGGCCGATTAATATCGTCTTCCCATCCGGATTCCGGATTCGGTCCCAGCACAATCTCAGGCCCGGACCAATGGATGCCATCTAAACTCTCCGAGATCGCGATCGATTTCTTCGGCCTCCAGGAAAGCCACATCCGAAACTTTGCGTTTTCATAGATCACGCCGATGTCAAAGCAAGTCCCGTACTGGCCGCCCAGAACAGGGTTTCCTGCGAACTTCTCCCACCCAGCTGTTGTCTGTGTTGTCCCATCGGCTGCGAATCCTTCACGTGCGGCCATGGCGCTCAGACCTGCTGCTCCTAACAATGAGAGAGCAATTCTTCGAGTGACCATATCTCCTCCTTAATCTTCGTCATCTAATGTTGATGGCAACACAATCGACAAATCGCCGCGATTACCTAACCCGAGCGAGCAGATTGCAAGCCCATTGCCGTTTAGCCCCTTCATGGTCGTCCGGGCATCGTGACCCGGATCGACGTCAGTGCTGGAGAATGAGCCACGACTTTCCCGTCGCAGAGTACCAGCATGCCTGCGCCTCGCCCATATCGATGCCCATCGCGGTCATAAAGAATTGTCAGAAGATGCCCGCGATAGGGAACCCCATCCACGGCAAAGTACGACCATTTGCCGGAAGGAACCAGCGGGTGCACAGTAAAAGTGTTATTGTCTTCCGGTCTCAGACCGATCAAGCCTGTGATGACTAAATCGGCGAATCCGGAGTGGTTATAGTAGCGGCCGCGATTGGGCGGTGGCTGATGCCTGGCTTCAAGGATGCTGCGGGCAATCCAATCCCCTGTGTCGGGATCAAGGTCTTCATCAATCCACGGCACCACTCGTCCACTGGCAAGACGTATATGTTGGGATCGCGTGTAAGTTTCGAACAGACGGAAATAATCGCTCGGCGATACGAAACTCTGTTCTGGACCGTTCAGCACATTGGCCAAAGCAACCAGCGTCTGTGTAGTTGCAAATGGCCATGAAGGGCCATTCCACAGGCATTCGTGAGGGAACTTGAATTCAAAGCGCGGGCTCCTGCGTTCCGCCGTCGTCGGCCCAAAGCGTCCGGCAAAGCCGTTGGGATCGAATAATTGTTTCCAGGCGATGTCATGGCTCACTGGTGCTTCATTGTAGTACCAGGGAACATAGCCAATTAACTCTCGCACCTTCACCCAACCGGAACCCGCATGCCGCGGCACCGTCTCGTAAAAATTCGCCTGCGGATCCCACATCAGACCTTCAATCAGATTCCGAAGGCCGGTCGCCTTTCCTTCATACTTGATCGCCGTCTGCGTATCGCCGGCCAACTTTGCGATTTGCGAAATAGCAACCGCATCGGCATACATGTAGCTGTTGATGGTCGGGCGATATCCGTCCCCGCCGATACTGTCTTCCATCCCGTCCCGGTCATCGATCTGCCAGAAAAGCCCAATCGGATCAAGATGTGCTTTTTCCCAGCTCTCATAATTGCTTTCAAGGGCAGGAAGGAGCCGAATTGCAAACTCTTTGTCCCCGGTCGAAAGATACAACTGATAAACAGTGTCTGCGAGGGCCAAGCTATATCGCCGCGGCTCTCCATCCGGACCAGTCCAAAAGCTCGCATCGCTCTTCGCATACATTGAATTGCGCAGCCAGCGAGCCTCCCGTATATGCATCTCCGCCGCCATATTGATCGAATTGAATTTGCCTGCCCATGGCACGTCGTCGAGAAACTCGTCGATGATGTAGCCGTCTGGAGTTTTCCTGATGTGCTTTTGAAAGGAATACCAACGGAAGTAATATATCTCTTCCAAATTCTTGTCTGGGACATCGAGGAACGGGATATCCTCGACAAACCAATCCCATTGGATCGGCGGAGCCGCGCCCAGCATCTCTCGTTCGTCGTTGTAGAACTCGGTGAAATAGTGCCGGATGCTCGCAGGATCGATGACTCTCATTGCCGGCGGTTTTGCGGCTTCGGACAGTGCGGCGCCCTCTAAGATGAGAACTGCCCCAAACATCACCGCAATTCGGGCCAGAGGGCCAGCGACGCTTCGTTGTGTTCTCACGCACTTCCTTGAAGTCTAAAGCTTTGACTCAGCGCAGCTCAATTCGATCTGCGCCAAAGTCGGGTCGCTCTGGTGCAATGGAATCACCAGACTCGCCGGCCCTGATTTCCCAGATTTGAAAAGCGATTACGCGCACTCCAGTGAAGTCAAAATATATCGGCTTCACTGGAGTGCGTTCAATGCGAACTAGAAAATAATGTGCCCTGAAAGTTGGATATTGCGGGGAGCATTGGCGGAACTTATCGCGCCGAATCCAATCATATTGGGGCCGACCCCGTCGTTATATCCAGGACTCTGCAGCTCGGTATGATTGAATGTGTTGAACGCTTCCGCGTGGAAGTTGAGCTTCAGCCTCTCGCCGATTGGAAAATCTTTGTCCAGACTGTTATTAAAGTTGATGGACGACGGACCTTTCCAAACGCCAGTGATTGCGTTTCCAAGATACATAGTAGTTGATGAATCGGGAATGCCGGCGCCGGGAATAGTTTCAACTGTGCCGTTTGCCGTCTTTACCTGGTCGGCGTGCACAAAGTTGTTGGGATTTAGCCAGGCGACCCCAATTGGGCTGGTACCGTTGGCCACAAGGTTTCCCTTTCCCCGAGCGCTCAGCAAGGCTCCCCCCCCGGTATATTCGGCGTAGCAGCCTGCTGACTGGAAGGTGTATGCGTCGCAGTTGCTGTCCCCCACGGATCCGTAGCCGCCGGTGCTAAAGTTGACCGTCCCGCCTATAAACCAACCGCCTAAGACTTCTTTCATCAGCAGAGATTGGCTCCTGAAGGATGGCAACGCGTACCTATAAGCCAGCGCCATGGTATGAGTGGTTCCCGGGCTGTAATAGTCCAGAGCACAGTCGGCGAGGTAGCGGCAGCCCTGCTGCGCCGCATTGTAAAAGTTGTAGGTATAGTTCCCCATGAAGGTCAGGCCATACGAATACCGCTTCGTCACCATGAACTGAAGGGCTGAATACATATTGTTGTATGCGGACACGTCTGTGTTGATAGCGGCGAATCCGGCTCCGTTCATGTAATACGGCCTGCGGGATAACACGTTAGCTAGAGTATTGTCGCTTGCTCCGGGGACAAAACGAGGCCAATTGATGTCTATCTTATTGTTGGGAGGGTCAAGATGTGTTCCCCTTGTTCCCACTAGCGCTACCGAGACCAGATAGGTTCTGATCGGCTCTGCTTCGAACGATACGTTGAACTCGTGAATCTGCCCCGCGTTGTAGTTTTGAGCCGTCGCCAAGCCTTGCACGGGAGTAGAAAACACCAGAGTAGCGTTCCCTGGCGCTCCGGGAAGCGGCGCCTTGAATGGAAATGGGGTGTAACCTAAGGGAGCATACGGGTTGGCAAGCGTTTCCGCAGTACCGAACGGATAAGAGAAACCGTAGGGCTCAGAGTTGGTGTAGCTGTTGAACCCAATCGTAACCTCGGAATCTGTAACCCAGGCATACCCGGCTTTGAGTGCAGCTTTGCCGTTTCCAAAGATATCCCAAGCAATCGACGCGCGCGGTCCCACGTCCTTCCACCGAACCCCATAAAGATTTCTGGGGACTCCGCTATCGCCGATGGCCACGAGGCCCAGGGGCGCCGTTGGGAACACCGTGGATTGCTGACCGGCATGGAACGTGGTGAAGTTGTTATCGACCGGATAGATTCCGAATTGCGGCTGCCACCTCGCTCCGAGCATCGTTGTCAGACGTTGCCCAACCTTGACTGTATCCTGAAAATATACTTCCCGTGCAGGATACTCGATATTCAGAACCTCAGTATTGTTCTGGTTAAAGTTCCCAACTCCCGTTCCGCCAGTCCCTGACATCATCATGTCGGCAATGCCATTACCCGTGCCGCCTTCATCGATATTGGAATCCGAGTAAGTGACGTTGCCGCCCGAGGCCCATGTCTGATAGAACGTCTCATTGTAGTGGCGAAACTCAACGCCTGTTTTTATTGTGTTACGGCCGTGCGTTAGCGTGAAATTATCCGAAATGTCGATGACGTTTTGTTGCAGCGGATTGATGTATCCGTTGTACATCCCCAGACCCATACTGCGGGGGGTTGATATTTCCTGCATATCGGGCGCGTCAACGTCCGGGACCGCACCGATGCCTGTGCTTGCCGATCCGAATAACTCATGGTTTTGACTCCATGTGTTGGTGACTGAGATGCCGTTGCGTGTAACGCCCACAATGAAGTTGTTGACCATCTGTGGAGAAAGGGTGTAGGTGTCGTTCAAAGTCCAAGTCTGCATCTTCTTGGGCTCTCCGGTGACGGCATCCGGATTCGGGTATTCTGTCGCCCAGCTGGCCTCGCCGAAGGTATCGTAGAGGTCTTGTTCCACCGGGAGGTCCCGGTACCACCAAAGGCTGCCGAACAGGCGATGCTTGTCGCTGAGGTTTTCGTCTATTCTCGCCGTAAGAGTTTTGTTTAAGTCAACGTAGGTTGGATTCCACGTAAAGGTATCGAGTCCGCTGGTTGGTCTAGGAAGTGCGGCGATACCGGCCGTCGAGTTAATGAAGTTTCCCATGCTCCCGAACAGCGATGCGATGTTCGGCGTCGGTACGCCGTTGACTACTGGAATGCCATCCGGCGAATTTGAGAAATCGCCGCTTCTTTCCGCATCGGTAATCGTCTGTCCGGTAGTAGTGGACGATTTGGACGTGCTGGTGCGCTCGTACGACACGAAGAAGAACGTCCTGCTTTTCCCGTTGTAAATCTTTGGAATGAGAACAGGGCCGCCCACGTTCCCTCCAATCCAGTGCTGATTAAAGGGTTGCCGGGAAATTCCCTGGAGGTTATTCGACCAGGTATTTGCGTTCCAGGCGGCATTCTGGAAATATGTCCAAAACTGCCCGTGGAAGCTGTTGTTTCCACTCTTCAAAACCGTCTCGACCATACCGCCGGCGCCACGGGCAACCGAAGCATCGGGCACGCTCGTCGAGACGCTGAATTCCGCGATGTTTTCAGACTGCGGACCCGGTATCGACGTGCCATGGAAGAAGTCGTTGACGTTGCTGCCGTCAATGCTGTAGTTGTTGGCCTCGCCGGAATTGCCGTTGAAGCTGGTCACGGGAACGTTGTAACTAACTCCCGTTCCAGCGTACACGGCTCCGGGCATAAGCAGCTCCAACGATTCTCGCGGATCGCGTCCCTCTACGGGGACAGATGTCAGGAGCGCGGTGTCGATTGTGGTTTGGATATTGGCCGTCTGCGTGTCGACAACTGCGCTGGTGCCAGAGACCGTGACTGTCGCCGCAGCTGCTCCCACTTGCAGCGACACTGGCAGTGTGATCGAGTCGCCAGCATGAACAGTAACGTCCGTAACGACAGACGATCTAAATCCATCCCTGGAACACGTCACTGTGTACGTCCCGACAGGGACAGAAACAAACTCGTAGTCGCCGTTGGCATTGCTTGTAGTTTGTATTCTCAGCCCGGTCTGCGTGTTTACTGCGCTGATCCGAGCGCCGGGTATAACAGCGCCTGTTTGGTCGGATATCGTGCCGACCAGTTTGGCAGAGATGTCCATCTGGGCAAACGCTGCCATTGACACCGAAAGAAACAGGACGAGGCTCCCCAGTATGGCGGCCAAACGAATCATGGGTGTGCCGCTCCTGCGTCTTCTGTTTTCAGTTTGGTTGAGCTCTACCGCTGAACGAACCATAGTGCGTCTCCTGTTCACCACAGATTTACCTCCACAAAGTGACGATCAAATTCGTCGATAGAATCGACAAGCGATTGCGCGATGAAAGCTTTCAAATTGAAACGCTTCAAAGCTTCTGCGCAGGGCAATTCGAATCGCGACGAAATATATTCCGCGCCTTATGAAAGAGTCAAGAAGAAAATTTCCCCCGCAAGCAGAATCCACTGTTCGAAATATGCGAAAGCGATCCTATATTATAGATTTGAAGACTGTTATCTAGCTTTCAATACTAGGTCCCGGCTTAGATTCGATCCAGTTGCCTGGGACCGAAGGGCGCGGGTCGTACCCAAAGCGTGGTGGGTAAACGGGTTGTACGTCCCGAACCGAGATACTCTGACGGGGGCTGCTGTTTCTCGCCAGTATCCAAGCTTCATAAACGCGCAAGGCTCTTCCCCTTCCCTCCCTTTAAACACCTCTTTCCCCGGATTGCCCAAGAGAACCGAGGACTCCTATAGCTCCGAAGCGGATGCCCCGACACACGGCCCTGAAGCAAAAAGGCATGCTTACTGAAACCTTTCAAGCCGGCGAGCGCGAGTGTGATGAGATGAAATCAAGTTCTTTTTCCTCCTGTTCTCGCCTCTCCATCTTCATCTTTCACGGGGCTCCACCTTTGTTTCCTGCCATTCCGGCTCGCAGTGCCAACGGGCAAACGTGTAAGTGTTGCAGAAGCAAAGGTCTCGATGTCCAATGCTTCACGGCCTCGAGATGTCGGACATGCTGTATGCGATTGGCCTGACTCAGGCGAGACCGGGAACGGCCGCGAAGAACCGGATGGCAGCATTGGACCGCAGGTGCGGTGCCGCGATTACGACTCGACACTGTGGCCTCGGTCGACAAGACGCGCGCAACGGCAATTATGAACGGTAATCGAATTTCAGCTGACGGGTGCCAGCACGATAGAGAAACTCGATGATTAGAGATTGAACTCGGAGCCGTCGACCGGTCATGGCGCGGCGGCAAAGCAACGGCCGCTGTCCAAAATCGACGTCCTGAAGCTGTCGCCGGCAGAGCATTCGGACAAGCAGGACAGATTGCCGCAACCTGCCTGGCCCATGAACAGCTTGAAATACTCTTGTTAGCGCCATCGGGAAGGGCGCTCGTCTCCACTTGAACCGGTGTCCGAATCTTCCTAACCGGCTCAGTCCGTTGCCACCGTTCGGTCTCGCGAGCTGAGGTTGGTGCTAACGCAAGAATTCCGATGCATGCCTGATGGGTATCGCTGAAGCTTGATCATTCGCTGCTGACCCGTTTTTCGCCCGAAAGGTTTAGAGCAGTAGCTTTGCATCAAAAAAAAGGGGGAATGGCGATAGATTCCCTTTTCAAATATTCATAGTCTCCGGTAGAGTTCATGGGCCGACCGAGACCCGCAGTTCTGTGCATCTGACCGGAATTTGAAGATTTGCGACAGTGACCCAGGCAGATTTGTAAAGAGTCGCCGAAGAACAGCGTGTCATCACCCATTGATTTGAGAACTGGCAAGATCTGATTTCCGCCGATTAATGACAATCCGAATTACGAACTGCAAGGAGACTGTGCTGCACCCCCTCGCGAAGTGACCACTGACGATGAGATGCCGTCTGGCCAAGAGCAAGTCTTCCCGAATGTATCCGACTTGCCTGGGCACGATGCTATCGACCCGGCTTTCCTTCGCGTGGAAGTGACAACCAGGCATGAGCAGAAAAGTGCCGACCGATTATCTGAAGGACTGATATGTACTATTCGCTAGACCGGCAATCTGTGCTGGAATACGTGCGCAAGTCCCCGCTCATGGCGCAGATTTTCAAGAACGGGAATGACCTGACAGCCATTGACTTAGCGGAGGGCAATATCAACCTCATCTTCCGCGTTCGGTCTGCGACTACCCCGATCGGCCCCTCGGTCTTAATCAAGCAGGCCCTTCCGCATTCCCGGCGTTATCCAGAGATTAGGCTCCCCGTGGAGCGCGCTCGCATTGAATCGGCGATTCTCTTGCTCGAAGCGAAGTACTGCCCGAAGCAGGTGCCGGAGGTCTATTTATACGACCCGGAAATGTATCTGATTGCAATGGAGGACCTCAACCAGCATAAAGTGATGCGGTACGGTCTAGTGAGCCAGCAAAGGTACCCGGAATTCCCCCGCCAGATTGGGGTTTTTCTGGCCTCCACGCTTTTTCACACTTCGGACTTTTTCCTTTCCGGTTCAGAGAAAAAGGCCATGGTTCCGGAGTTTATCAACCCTCATCTTTGTAAAATCACCGAGGACTTGGTTTTCACTCAACCCTACATTGACCATCCCAATAACCGCTGCAACCCTCTCCTGCGCACAGAGGCGGAGGACATTGCTCGCGACGAGGAGCTGCGAAGTGAAGTCCTTATGCTCAAGGCCGACTTCATGACCAATGCCCAGGCATTGATTCACGGAGATTTGCATACCGGCTCGATTATGGTGAATGAGAGCGAGACAAAAGTCATCGATCCCGAGTTCGCCTTTTTCGGGCCGATGGCATACGACATCGGGGCGGTGCTTGGCAATCTGGCGCTGTCCTACGCTTCGCAGGAATGCCATGCGACCGACACAAACTTGCGTGGCCGATACCGGGAATGGCTTACAGAAGCGATTGAGCGGGTCTGGAATATCTTCGAGGTGGAATTCCGCACACTATGGGCGGCGGAGGGCAACGCTCAATGGCCCTCTGAGCAGCTCAGAGACAAATTTTTCAAGAAGCTCCTTCAAGACACCGCCGGAATGGGCGCCTGCGAAATGATGCGCCGGATTCTCGGTTTGGCACATGTCCCGGACTTGGACGGCATCGAAGATGAACGCGCACGTGCCGTAGCGGAAAGATATGCTCTCAATATCGCGCGACACTGGCTGAGGGAGCGGCACAAATTCACGACTGTGAGCGACCTGACCGCAATCATCCGCACACTCGAGCCCACTGGCTCTGCCTGAAGGAGCGAAGATGGAGAGTGGAAGGGAACGCGTCCTGAAGGCAATTGACCATATCCAGCCACAGATCACGCCGGTCAATGTGGGAGGCATATATGGTCTGGATCGCTGGCTCAAGCGTTTCGAGGTTCGCACGCAGGTAGAGCTGCGCGATAAACTTGGCCTGGATATCGAATACGCGCGCCCGGTCTACGTGGGTCAGAAAGCAGGAACAAACACTGGAATATTTGGGACTCCAGTGGAGGGCGTTTTTGGATCGGACGGCTCAGGCTACAGCGCCGCACGAGGCGGATTTCCACTCGCAGATGCCAAAAATGTTGCGGCCGTAGAAGACTTCGCTTGGCCCGATCCGAATGACTTCGATTACGATGTCCTCCTCACTCTCCTGAACAAGATTCCGGACGACAAAGCCAAGCGCATCGACATAAAGTACGGGATAGCGCAGGATGGTAAGTCTCATGAGGAGTCTGCTGAAAGTGGTCCGTGGATACCTCTGATTTGCACGCTCTTTGATCTGTTCGGATTTGAAGAAACGCTGGTGATGATGTCCTTGCAGCCATCTGTGATTGAAGCTGCCATCAGCAAGATCGAGGAGTTCACTCTGGAATTCACTCGACGATCCCTCGACGTCACCAGAGGTTTGGCCGACATCGTTTTCTACGGAGACGATTTTGCAACCCAACGGGGACCGATGATTTCTCCGGAAAAATGGCGAAAATTTCTCAAGCCAACGTATCGTAAGGTGTTCGATCTGATTCACAGCTTTGGACTCAAGGTGTGGTTTCACGCGTGTGGAACTTTTAGACCAGTCCTCCCCGATCTCATTGATTGCGGGATGGACGTGTGGGAAACCGTTCAGGCGCATCTCAAAGGTAACGATCCTGAATCACTGAAGCGGGAGTTCGGAACGCACACCGCGTTTTACGGTGCAATCAACACGCAGGCGACCTTGCCGCGAGGAACGACCGACGAAGTCCGTGCCGAAGTTCGAGCGCGCATTAGTGTCCTCGGTCGAGACGGCGGCTATATCTGCGGGAGTGACCACGGAATTATGCCCGACGTGCCCATTGAAAATGTGCTGGCCATGATTGACGAAGCGCGAAGGTATCGCTTTTGATTCAGTGGCTGGTCTGCTTCAGCCGTCAAATCTGGGAACACGAACACTCGCGCGCAACCGCAATACCCGGTACGAACGAGATCGAAGCGTTCGTATAGACCAAATGGAGATAGGGATCACCGATCGATGAATAGGACATCCATGCAACATATCGCCGGATTGTGCGCTTTGGGTTTAGTGATCGTCGCCTCGCCGAATTTGTCATCACAGCCGACAAAAAAAGACCTTTGTCGAAATCAATCTTCGGAAACAGCGCTTCCGTGGTATGTCACCGCCGCTGCCATTCATCGAGTGACCTTGAGACCGACCACCAGGTACTGGAGAGCCGAGCATCTGTCTCTCAACCGACTGGAAGCTGCGTCTCAATTGCGCGCGTGGCAGAGTGAGGGAATCGGAGCCATTGAGATTTTTGCTCCCGAAGACGGAGGGAATAGCTATGGGGGCTTGGATGCCAAGGACCGGTTCAGGCTCGATCCGGGACTTGGATCGATGGATGATTTTCGTCGCCTGGTGCGCCAGGTCCATGCGATGCACATGGCTGTTGTCACCTTCCAAAACCTCGGCTACGCGGCTACCGATGCGCCGCAGTTCATGAAGGCCGAAGACGATGTGCGGGCCGGACGCAGCTCGCGAGAAAGCCGGTTCTTCTCTTGGAGCGATCGCGCGGATGCGCCTCCTCCAGCCACGGAAGACAGCTATTTTCTGGTCAAGGATCCTGACGAATTTTGGCAATGGAGCGATCGGGCCCGCGCATTTTATTGGACAAAGTGGCCCGGCATCGATCTTCAAGGAAAACCGAACCACCTGCCCCAATACAACTGGGGAGCTAATGAGTGGCCCCAGGAAGCCTTCAGAGTCGTAGATTTCTGGATGAACACAGGGCTCGATGGAATGGTCGTGGATGCGGTGAACAGGTACGTTGGATACGACTGGAAGAAGAACACAGCCGTCATCGAGACGATTCGGCGGCATCCTGGCGCCAAGTTGATGGTACCCGAGGGCAGCGGCGCATTTCACACGAACGATCCGACCGGTTGGATTCGCGACGGAGAATGGACGGGGCTATATGACTATGGGCTTGACACTCCTTGGGAAGAAGAGAGTCGCCCGATGCTCGAGAGCATCAAGAGAGGAGACCCCACGATGTTTGAGCAGGCGCTGCGCAGCTACCATGACCCCGTCGTCGCTGCCGGCGGAATACTGATCCAGCCAGTCCTTGATGTTGGCGACCCGGGAAAACAGCGCCTGGAGGAGGCCCTTCTTGCTACCTCTGGTGACATGCTTTGTTACTGCATCTCTGACGATAACATTCGCCGTCCTGCACCAGGAATTTCGGATCTTCTCTTGTTAAAGTCGCGTCATCCGGCGCTCTACCAGAACAGTGCACGCCGCCGAATTGCCACGAACCATGACACGACTCTCTACGCTATCTTGCGCTATGCCGCAGATCGGTCGGAGAAGATTCTCGTTGTGTTCAATTTTTCTTCAGAGCCGATCACCGCAAGCGTAGATGCCCGAGCGATCAATGGAAGCCGGTATCTAGACCTCGAATCCGGAAAAATGGCGACCATCGGCAGCGGAACTCTGAGTTTTGATTTAGCTGGATACGCTCATCGTATCTTTCGCGTTGAGCCTTAAGTTGCACCACCCGGAACTTGGGTGACGGCAGGCCGATCGCAGTTTCCCCACGGATACTTTCTCTGGTCAGCGCCCTGCGCGGCGTACTGCCGTTCCCACGCATGCGTCAGGCGCCAGAGGACGTGCTTCCCATAGCCTTGCGACGAGTGCCATACGACCGAGACAATTCAAGGCTCAAGGATCCGGGGAAAATTGGAGATGTCTGACCCGATCCTTGACCGGAGTAGTATCTTCGCCTAGCCTAGCGTTGGTTCTTCTTTGAAAGGCGGCTCATTTGATGTCCAGGGCGATGGTTCGTTGGAAGAATGGAATACGCGTTGTCGAACCTCAGATCAATGCGAGCGGCGTCCATGTTTATCCCTTCGATGTATCCTTTCCCCTCGACGTGTGCTTTTTCACATTACAGGGACGGAACAGCGTACGGATGAACCGGCATACTTACTTTGAACTCTGTTACGCTACGGCGGGCAAAACACGCTGGCAGATTCAAGATCGATACTTCGCGGTCCACAAAGGCGATCTCGTAGTGATTGGCAGCGACCTCTATCATCGGCCGCTCGCCCCCTTGGATGCACATTCCCGCCTGGCCTTCTTATTCTTTGAACCGAAGCTTGTTTCCGGTAGCCGCCGAACTGGCGAGGAAATGGAGCTTCTGATGCCATTCCTCGCGCAAAGATCCGATTTCCCTCATGTGGTTCCGGCCGCAACCGGCCTACCGGGGGAAATTATTGAGCTCATGCGTCGTATCCACAAAGAGCTTCCCGCTACGACGGCGAGCAAAAGGCTGGCAACCAGAATTTATCTGGACATGATTCTAATGCTGCTTGTGAAATATTACTCCGACTACACCAGGACCCAGGAGGACTTCAATCGAAAGCGCTCAGATCTGGAGCGGTTGCGACCCGTTTTTGATCTTCTGGAAGAACGAAGCCACCAAGCGATCCATATAGCGCATGCGGCGCGTCTTTGCGCGATGAGCGAGTCTCATTTCATGACCTTCTTCAAGAGAGCAACCGGACAGTCTTTTCATACGTATCTAAATCATTTCCGCATTGCCAGGGCCCAGATGTTTTTGACCACCACCGACAAATCCTTAGATCGGATCGGCGAAGAGGCAGGATTCTGCAACCAGAGTTATTTTGGAAAAATCTTCCGTGCGGTGGTCGGCGAAACGCCCAGGGCATATCGGACCAGGATGAAGGGTGGCACTGCTGTCGGACACGTTCCGATACTGAATGATTCCGTCGAGAGTGCCCAAGCCAAACACTTCCGCGTTTAGACCAAGCACTCAAAGCATGGGCTGAGAACCGGGATCCATTCAATCAACGAGCAAAATCGGCGGAGGAGAAAGAAGGCGCCGGGAAAGGTAAAGCGTGAGCATCCACAAAATCAATCAGCCTGAACATCTGAGGGATGTTCTTGCCGAAACCCTAGCCATCCATGGTGATCGGCACTTGAATTTCAGTTCATCCATCGCACCGCCGATTTACCAGACGGCAACGTTCGGAGCCTCGTCAGCTGAGGAATTCTCGTACCAGGCGTCTAGTCCTCGCGCCGAGAAGTTCTATACGCGTTACGGCAACCCTACGCTGGATCAGGCGGCGGCTGTCGTGGCAGCCTTGGAGGGTGCAGATTCGGCGATGGCCGTCAGTTCCGGTATGGCCGCAATCGCAACCGCCGTTTTGACCTTCGTTCATCAGGGAGCTCACCTGATCGCCCAGAGAAATCATTACGGCGGCACCCTCGCCCTTGTTCAAAAACTGCTTCCGCGTCTCGGCGTTGAAGTCACACAGGTAGATCAGAGCGATATAACAGCCTTTAAACAGGCTCTCCGGCCCAATACGAAGATGATCTTGGTTGAAAGCCCGAGTAATCCATTGATGTCTCTAACCAACCTTCGCTTAATCGCCGAAATCGCAAGAAGCCAAAACATTCTTACAATGGCTGACAACACCTTTGCAACTCCAATTAACCAGCGACCCCTGGCGCTTGGAATTGACCTGGTAGTTCACAGTGGAACAAAGTACCTGGGAGGGCATTCGGACCTGCTGGCAGGCGTAATCTGCGGGCCGGGCCCGCTGCTCGATAAGATCTGGGACCTGCATCTCATCCTGGGCGCGGTGCTTTCCCCATTTGAAGGCTGGCTGATGCTTAGAGGCTTGCGGACATTGCCCGTACGGGTGCGCCAGCACAATCAAAATGCCCTTGCGCTCGCAGGCTTTCTCGAACATCACCCGGCAGTCCGGATAGTTCATTATCCGGGTCTCGAAAGCCATCCTCAACACCAGCTTGCCCAGCAGCAAATGTCTGGATTTGGCGGGGTGCTCAGCTTTGCGTTGAAAGGAGGATTTGACGCCGCCGAGAAGGTTCTTGCCAGCCTGAAGCTAGTCCCACGTGCGGCCAGCCTGGGAGGAGTGGAAACTCTCGCAGTCCACCCAGCGGCAATGTTTGCCCGCTATCAGACAGAAGAAGAGTCCGCGAAGATTGAGATAGGCCCCGATTTGTTGAGGATCTCTGTGGGCATCGAGAACGAGCGAGATCTCATTGCTGACTTCGATCAGGCTTTAGATCAAATTGGGCGCCGGTGATGACCACGTATGGTAATCAAAAAGTGCCCATATGGGCGTTAAAGGAAAATGACCGTGGGCTTGAGGATGCCTTTTTTTCAAAATGGCTCCTGGAACAGAATCGTCATAGCATTATGTCAATAAAATGGGAGAATCTATATAGACTCTCCCTCCGCGCTCCCCTAGCCTTCGAGAGTGTTTGCGAAACGCCTGGAACTGGATATTGCGTGTTCCGCAGGTTTGGGGGTCGATCACGAGACATTAAGAAATTACGCCGTCGAACCAAGGCGTCAGAGGTCTCCTCTCTCAACCCAACTGGCAGGCAATGACCCAACCGGGAAACATGGCTCCGCGGGTGTCAGCAGGGACTGAGCGCGAACGAGTTGTGCGATGCTGGTTGATAGCTTCAGCGCATTGGCAATGGGCAGGATCGGCTGATGGAAATTGACCTTACTCGGTGGTCGGCTCGACGCTCTGACAAAGGCAACTGCTTCGCGCCCGTTACCTCTTTCCTATGCGGATTCCACCAGACATCGCTTCAGGACAGTTGCGGAACAAAACAGTATGAGGCATGGCGCTTCGAACTGCCTGTGTTCGTGATCTCGCATCCGAACCGACCGCAGGAGCTTCCGATTTGATCGCCGGACGGCAGGAGCTGGAAGACGGCGAAGATCGCCGATCGAACAGGATGCGTCGGACGGTTCAGGGACCAACACTTATGAGATCGCAAAGCAGGTTCATGGTTTTATCACCGAAAGCTCGATTGCAGCAAAGCCACGCTTCAAGCGGCAGTCGAACCACTCGGCTTTGGGGAGAGCCAAGTCAAAAGTGGCAATGGTGGCCTCTCATGATCGCATTGGCACTGCCGATCTTCGCGTCTTCGCTTATTGCGCAGATTACGCAACCCCCGCCAATAGCCGAACAATTGCCTGGGCCTTCGAATTCGACGGCAGTCGAAGCAACGTGCTGCGCCACGGGGCCTGAATTGCCTCCCTCGAAGGACACATTCGAGGATTGGCTGGCCGATATCAAGAATTATCGTCACGAGCGGCTGATCCGCATGGGATATAGCGGAGAGCAATATGACCGTCCCGAATTGAAGTGGACACAGAAAGCCTTGATCCAGACGCTTTTGATCACCCAGGATCGCTATTTCTACGATCCGGTGAACGGCAAATACACGGTAGACCGATATCTGGACGATCTGGAAGCGCGCTATGGCGGAATCGATGCGGTGCTGATTTGGCAGATCTACCCAAACTTTGGAATGGATGATCGTAACCAGTACGATATGTTGCGTGACATGCCTGGCGGGATCGCCGGTGTTCGCCAGATGGTTTCCGATTTCCATCGCCGAGGAGTTCGGGTATTGTTCCCGGTGGTGATCGAGGATCAGGGAACCCGGGATGAAGGAGTTTCTGACGCGGAGGCGGGAGCGCGCCTGCTTGCCGAACTCGATGCCGATGGGGTGAACCTGGACTCCCAGGTCGGTGTGCCCCTCAATTTCAGGCAGGCATCTGATGCCACGGGGCATCCGCTCGTGTTCCAACCCGAGAATGGAATCGACTATCCAGGTGAATCGCTGGCTCGGACCAATATGACCTGGGGATACTGGGAGTATCCGTTCATCCCGATGGTCAGCATGTATAAGTGGCTGGAGCCCCGTCATATGGTGAATGTGTGCGACCGCTGGGCCGAGGATAAGACCAACGATCTGCAGTATGCATTCTTCAATGGCGTGGGCTACGAGAGCTGGGAGAATGTCTGGGGCATCTGGAATCAGATGGACGATCGGGATGCGGAGGCATTGCGCAGGGTTGCCACCATTGAGCGCGCATATTCGAGCGTTCTCCTCAGTCCGCAATGGGAACCGCACACCCCGATGCTCGAGTATGGCGTCTTTGCAAGCAGGTTCCCAGCAGGAAATCAGACGCTGTGGACGGTCGTCAATCGCAACGCATACGACGTAGCCGGACGGCAGATCGAAGTGCCATATCGGCAAGGAGTCCGTTATTTCGACCTTTGGCATGGCGTGGAGTTGACACCGAAACCGCAACCCACGCTGGCTGTCGATGTTGAAAAGACTGCCGGACCGACGCACGAGCAGGCCGGAGAATCCGCGCCGCGAACCGTGGTACTCAGCTTCGATATGGAGGCGCACGGGTTTGGAGCCATCCTGGAGACTACTGAAGTCAGCGATCCGCTGCGGACCCTCCTGACATCGATGCATCGCTTGGCGGAACGCCCGCTCGCTTCGTACTCGCACGAATGGCACTTTCTCAGCCAGCACATTGTAGAGAACCCTCCGACCGATAAAGTACGTCATGGAGACCCGGCGCCGGAGGGCATGGTGCTGATTCCGGGCGGAGACTTCGATCTCCGGGTGTCGGGGCTGGAGATCGAAGGGGCTAGTATGCCTGGGGTTGACGTGCAGATGCCCTGGGAAGACTCGCCGCGGCGTGTGCACTCACACCAAATGCAAATCGATCCGTTTTATATGGACCGATACCCGGTAACGAATGGACAGTTTAAGGCCTTTCTCGACAGCACGCACTATCGTCCGAAAGACGACCATAATTTTCTGCGTGACTGGAGAGGCGGCACCTATCCCGATGGGTGGGCCAACAAGCCCGTAACCTGGGTAGCGATCGAGGACGCGCGCGCTTACGCGTCATGGGCGGGCAAGAGGCTCCCTCACGAGTGGGAATGGCAGTATGCGGCACAAGGGACGGATGAAAGGCTCTATCCATGGGGAAACGGCTGGATTCCGGCTGACGTGCCGGTCCCGGATCGCGGTCGAATGCTTCGCGCTGCCGACGACGTGAACGCTCATCCCGATGGAGCCAGTCCCTTTGGTGTACAGGATCTTGTTGGCAATGTCTGGCAGTGGACCGACGAATATCAGGACCTCCACACCAGGGCTGCAATTGTGCGGGGAGGCAGTTACTATCAGCCGCAGACAACCCCTTGGTATTTTCCCCAGGCCTATCGGCTGGACGAACACGGCAAGTATCTCTTAATGTCTCCTGGATTTGACCGATCCGGTACCATTGGATTCCGCTGCGTGAAAGACGCCGAGTAGAATTGCGCACTTGTGTGTTCGTTGAGAGATCGGCTGTTGAACCCCGGGGTCGAAGCTCGTCTCGGTGATGCTCGATCGGTGCATCTTCACTCCCGGAGTGTGTTGCCGGGCCTAAACGCTGACGCAGATGGAGTAGACCGTGCCTGAAAAGCTACCCGAGAATGTCGAGAACTCGAATCGGGCTCGCATCGAATCGATCGTTCGGCACGCTGTAATGGAATGGAGCGAAGGAGGAGCAGCCCAGCTTGGCTCAGCTGAATCGGACTCCTCCGGAGATGCACGGGAAATTTTTGATTCTCCCACTGCAATTGCAATTAAAAAAGAGATCGTTCGCGCAGGCAAGAAACTGTGGCATCGCCAGTATGTTGACGGTAATGGCGGAAATATCTCGTTCCGTATCTCCGATCGCTATGTGATTTGCACCCCTACTTTAGTGAGCAAAGGCGATCTCCGCCAAAAGGAATTGGTGCTGGTGGATATGGAGAATCATCGCATTTGTGGGGATAGCCGGCAATCGAGCGAGATTCAGTTACATCTGGAGATATACAAGACCGTGCCACAGGCAAAGGCGGTAATTCATTGCCATCCTCCATATGCGACGGCATATGCGGTGGCCGGAATTGTGCCGCGCGAGAATCTGTTGCCGGAACAAGCGGTCTTTGTCGGCACACTGGCGCTTGCTCCTTATGCAACACCCGGCACAGTTGAGTTAGCCAGGTCGATACATTCTGTCGCCAAGCGACACAATGCGATACTGCTGGCGAACCACGGTTTAGTCTGTTGGGCGGATACGGTGACACATGCAGAATGGTACGTCGAGGTTGTGGATACATATTGCAAGACCATCCTGATCGCTTCGCAACTGCGTTCCGATCTACAGGAAATTCCGAAGGAGAGCCTGACAGAACTATTTGCAATTCGCCGCAGGCTCGGAATTTCGCTGCCGGTTTGGCCTTTGGAGCCCGACGATGCCGGCGAGCAGAATCGAGAAGAAAACCAAAATGGCGCACCCGTCAACGCAGCGCCGGCAGCATATCTCCCAAGTCAGGGGCGATCAGCGAATTTGCATCGTCTTGTCGACGTTCTAACCGACAGGATCTCGGCCATGCTTGATCGATAACCATTACGACAACCCCGTTTTGTTCCCCGATCTCTCCGCCTAGTTGCATCGAGCGAGGCCTTTTGGGTTTCGACCAATGCCAACCGGAGATGAAGCCGGTCAATCCAAGGTCTGTGCTTCCAGCCTCTACTCCGTTGTCGTTGGGATGCCGTCGACTTGTACGATGACTTTGGCACCGGCAGGAAAGCCGGAACCCAGGCGAACCGGGACTCGTTTGCCCCTGATATCCACAACCATCGCTTTGCCATCCCAGGTCCAATCAACGCGTCCAATATCCGTCAAAATGCCATGCACCCTCATTGGCTTGGAACTCCAGGCCGCCGGAATTCCTGCACCGACGACTAGGGCCGGCTCGGGCGAGGACTCATCGATATACGTCAGCATGTCCAGCTGCAGCAGCAAGCATTCCGAAGAGGCCCAATATTGAGGCGTTACGTGCGGTGGATTGACCCAGCCTCGAACGTAATCCCACTGGTGGAAGTTGTTCTCTTCGCCATTCCCTTCCCACCAGCTATAGAGGCCGGGAGACGGCTGATGGTCCCAGAACCAATGCAGCGTCTGCCAGGTTCTCTCCGGATGCCCCAAAAACAGGTACTGATGCGCAAAATCGAAGGTGAAATACGTCCAGAGGGGGGTCTCGCGGAAGGTGCCGAGCGTATCGTCCCAGCTTGCGCTGTCGCCCGAGGTCCAGTGACTGTCCAAACCCTGCAAGAATTTGGCCCGGTCGGTCGCGATCCACGCTGGCCATAGACCGCTGATGAACGTCCGGTCATTTGGTTCGCTGGGCTGGTAAGCGGCATTCCAAGCCTTTTTCAGTTCCGCCGCCGCGGAACGCCAGCGCCGGGCATCGTCGGTGGCGTTGAGCCGGTCGGCGAGGTCGGCGGCTCCCAGCAATCCCTTATAACTCACGGCTGTGATGTAGAACGCGGGAAAGCCAAAATCCATGCGTCCCATGATGAGCCCATTTTGAGCGGGAACAGCCATTTCATAAATGTCAGGCAACGCCCGATGTTCAGGTACCAGCATGCCAGCGAAGATACGCTCGATTGGCTCCTTGGTGGACTGCAGGCCCAGAATGAACTCGGCCTTGCGGTGGACATGCGGCCAGAGGAACCTGTCGAAATCGCGGCTGTTCACGCGCTCGGCAACCTCTTCAATAGCCCAGAGGGCGAGACCGGGCGCATCGCCTTCGGCGCCGAAGCCGTCGAAGAAGTCATTCTCGGCGAAGTAGCGCGCCAATTCACGCGCGGTGTCAAGCTGGCCAGCACGGGCCAGTGCAACAACTTCGTAGGCGCCGTCACGTTGCCAGGCCAGCGGATACTGATTGGATTCTCCGGGTCTGGTCTGGTTATTCACTGTTCCCATCATTATGTGCGCCACCTGGGCATTGAGTGAGTCGGCGAAACGACTGTCAGGCAGTGCGATCTCCAGATTCGAACGTGTGCTGTGGGCTGTCAGTTCTGGGGCACGCCGCGGGAACAGATCCACAATGTGAACGACCGTAGAGCTCTTGTCCTGAATCTCGAAGCGCGCAAAACACCATCCATTCTGCCCATGGCATTCGGTCGATGATCCAGCCGGCGCTGTTGTCCAATCGGGAACCCCTTCTGGGCCCACGTAAGCCGATACAGGAGACGGTGTGAACAGCAATTTGAATCGACCGTTTACAAGAAGCTCGCCGCCAGACCACACCAGCGATTCGATGGCCGCCCCTGCCGGGCCGACACTGCGGATTGCCAGCAT